>JAEEGH010012607.1_pt1 | contig 18902 bp, 16 predicted proteins | sample 9134181 | NCBI WGS metagenome assembly JAEEGH01 (sample SAMN16246544, study PRJNA631951) | gut metagenome | biome: gut microbiome; feature: rumen; material: DP-attached | host: Bos | place: Iran: Karaj | collected 2018-10 | reverse complement strand
GGCAAGACCCAGACTTATTACCCCTGGGGCTCCCAGGAAGGCTCGGAGGAGCCTGAAGTATGGTTCCACGACATCCTGCGCGCGGACGGCACCCCCTTCTCGGAAGAGGAGGTCAGGATTATAAAGCTTTACACAGGGAAATAAGAGAGGCGCTACTTCTGCCGGCCCTGGTATTGGGTAGGGGTCATCCCGACGGCGTTCTTGAAGGAACGGGTGAAGGACGCCACGTCGGAATAGGCGCAGAGTTCTGAGATTTCGGTGACGGTGAGTTCGGGATTGTTGTCCAGCAGATGGCAGGCCCTCCGCATACGGATGCTGTGGATGAAGGATTGCGGCGTCTCCCCCGTCAGGGCGGACAGGCGCTGACGGAATTGGTAGGGACTTATGTGGAGGCGTTCCGCCGCCTTGCCGGCATCGACCGAGCCTTCCGCGATCAGTTCATCGACGACGCTGGTGACCTGGTCCAGGAAGCCCTTGTCCTGCACAGGGAGTTCCCCGAGGGAAGCGGTAGACCCGTGGGCCAGCCTGAGCTGGTCGTAGCGGATGTGCAGTTCGCTGTATTTCTTCCGCAATTCGCTGATGTCCCGGCTAAGTTCGGCATTGGCCTCCGCCTGGGCGCGGTTGCGCCGACGCATCAACAGCCAGATCCCGGCTGCCAGGAGCGCGAGCAGCAGAGCGACGGCAATGCCGATGCGTGCGGTCCGCAGGCGGGCCTCCTTCTCGTCATGGTTCTCCAGGCGGAGCCAGCCGTTTCCGAATTCGGCGTCGTAGCGCGCAAGCGCCTCCGCGGAAGAAACCTGATAGAGGGAATCCTTGATGTCGTTGAAACGATAGAACTCAGCGTTCGCGGCCTCGTGTTCGCCCAGGCGCCAGAGGGCTTCATACAGGCCCCTGCGGGATTGCAACTCGTTGTAGGAGTCCTTCATCTTCAAGAAGATGTCGGCCGCCTCACGGTAGAAGGGCAAGGCATCGGAATAGCGCTTCAGCGCAAGCAGGGTCATCCCCATCTTGTTGTCCGCGATCCCGAGCGAATGAGCGTCTCCGACGCTTTTGAAATAGGGAATGATCTTCCCGAGCAGCGCCTCGGACTCGTCCCAGCGATTGAGCCCCAGCAGGACCGATGCCTTCTGGGCCAGGCGGACATAGGAATTGTACTCCCGTCCCAGGGAGACTTCCGTCTGGTAGGCGGCGTCGGCATAGCGCAGAGCCTCCTCGTCCTTGCCTTCCGCATGGAAGACTTCGGAGGCCGTCCCCTGGAGAACGGCGAGACGCGCCGGATTGCCGGCTTTCTTCGCATACTCCAGCGCCCGGAGAATATAATTCTCAGCCTGTTCGGGCTGATTGGCACCCACATGGATCCCAGCGAGAGTGTTCAGTGAAGAACTGATCCGGTCGGGGTCCCCGCTCTTTTCGTCGAGTTCCAGGCACAGCCTGGCATAATCTGCCGCCTTAGAGAAATCCGAGAGCCGGAAATAACTGATGGCCAGAATGTTAAGGCAATCTGCCCGCGACGATTCGTCCTGCTCCGGGAACTCCGGCAACGCTTTCCCGGCATACGCAGCCGCGGTGGTATAGTCCTGGGAGGCGTTGAACCATTCTCCGGCCCAGTACCAGACCTCTCCCTTCAATTGCGACAGAGGCGTCCCTTCGGGAAACAGTTCCTCTTCGTCGATGAAGCCTTCGGCCAGGAGGCTGGCGAAAAAAGCATTCGCCGCCTGGGCGGAAGGAGCCTTGTCAAAGGCCTTCAGGGCGTCCTCGACGACACCGGCGGACATGGGAAGGGCCGGCAGGAGGACCAGGAAAGAGACCAGGATGGATAATACACGAAAACTCTTCTTCATAAAAACCGTCAGTTGGGATAGACGAACAGATTCTCGTAGTCGCCCCAGTACGAATAGCCTTTATAGTTGAAATAAGCCGTCCTGCTCGGAAGATAGATCTTCGTCAAGGCATTGCATTCGAAGAAAATGGGGCCTTCCAGGACCGGGGGAATGGCACCCTCCATCGTCACGCTGGTCAGGGAGGCGCAGGAGGAGAAGCAGTGACTGCGCATCTTATTCACTGCGGCCGGTATGGTGACCGTCTTGAGGCCTGAATTGAGAAACGCCTCGGTGCCTATGTCCTTCAGCGTGGAAGGCAGTTCGACATACTGGAGACTGACACAGTTGGTGAAAGCATTGTTGCCGATATAGGTAATCCTCGATTTCTGGAGGCCGTAGAATGAGTACAGGCTCCTGCAGCCCGAGAAGGCGTATTCTCCGATGTAGTTCACGCCGTCAGGCAAGACGATGGACTGGAGGGATGAGCAGTCGCGGAAAGCATGACTGTGGATCTGCGTCACCGACGAGGGGATGGCGATATTCTTCAGCTTAGTGCAATTGAAGAAAGCGTTTGCCGAGATCGACGTCAGCCCATTGAAATACGTCAGGACATTTAAACTCTCAATATTCTTATTCTGCTGGAACGCAGCCCCGAGTTCCGTCACCTGAGAGGCTTCATATCTGCTGAGGGCTCCGTCCTCGTTCAGGTCCCAGTTGGCGAGACAGACCCTCCGCACGGCCGCGTCGGTATTTTTCAGGATATCCTCGCCCGCCGGGCTGGAAAGGGTCACGGTTCTCCGATAGCCCTTGCCGCCGACCATCTTCACCGGGCTGTCCAGACGGCCTTCCAGGACATAGCCCTTGGTCTTGTTGGTCAGTTTTACCGTGAATTCAACATCCTCCCCTACGCCTTCATAGGTCGCGCCCATGCCGCCGAACACGGCCGCATAGACAACCCCGCCCGTGGAGGATTTGAAAGTGATGTCTTTGCTGGAGACGAAGCAGTCCCCCAGGGAGGAAGACCCGACTCTCAGATTGTTGGTATAGAGCGTAGAGGAAGACGGGTATTTCGACCCGTCCAGTTCCATCGTGAAAGTACGGTCGGCGTCGGAGAACTCCTTCACCGGCACGGAGAGGCGCAGATAAGAGGTCTGCATCACGAAACTGAACTTCCTGTCCTCGTATTTCGTGCTGCCTTCGTAAAGGATGGTCCTGCCAACCAGTAAGGGAAGATCCGTATCGATCGCGGAGGAATAATCGACGGTGAGGGTCTGTGTGGAAGCGTCGTATTGGAAGACGCTCTGTCCGGGAATCAGGATAGCGTGGAGGGTAGCACCGGCAAGGTCCGCTTCCGTCTTTCCGCTGAGAAGCTCCAGCGAGCCGGAGAAGGTCGCGGTGGTCGTCAGCGCGCCGGAAGAGAGGGTCAGTAAGGACGGCACCAGCAGCTGTCTGTTATAGACCAGCACTTTGTCCAATCTGGTGAACATCATATTCTGGGTATCACCATCTTCGATATTAACCCGGGTCTGGATTTCGCCGGCTTTGGCGCTGAAGGGGACGAGAACGTGTCCGGCGGCATTCACGGCCACCTGCGTCTCGGGTTCGAGGGTTTCCCGGGTGCATCCGGCGGCCAGTATGGAAGCGGCGAAAAGAATCGCGAATAGAGTGGCTTTTTTCTTCATGGCGTTCAGTTTTTGGCTATTCGAAAGTGAATCCGGGAAGGGGGTCGGTGATGAATTCGTCATCATTCGATACGCAGATGACGGACGATTGCGACATCTCTACGATATCCACAAGCGGAGTGCAATACGGGTCAATGGATGGGGACTCTTTATTTATCATGTCATGCACGTTGGATGAACATACAAATTTACTCATCTTGACACGAGTATTATTGACTTTTCATGAAGTATTGTTAACATTTAGTGAAGTTGCGGAGCGATGATACCGTCAAAGATGGATGGAAGAAAGGCCGTCCACCCTTCAAGACAGTAAAAACAAAAGGAATTGCCCTGTCAGGTTTTCACCTTACTTGGGCAATTCCCCTTGTGGTCCCTGCAGGGCATGATCCTGCGACCCACTGATTATGAGTCAGTTGCTCTAACCAACTGAGCTAAGGGACCGGAATTCGCAGAGCCATCCCTTGACGAGGACAACCCTGCGAATCAACTGGATTGACGGTATCGTCAGACCTTGATCTCGACCTCGACGCCGGAGGGCAGCTCGAGCTTCATCAAAGCGTCAACGGTCTTGGCGTTGGAATCTTCGATGTCGAGGAGCCGGCAATAGGAATCGAGTTCGAACTGCTCGCGGGACTTCTTGTTGACGAAGGTCGAGCGGTTGACAGTGAAGATCTTCTTGTTGGTCGGGAGGGGGATGGGGCCGTTCACTTTCGCGCCGGTCGCCTTCACGGTCTCGACGATCTTGCCTGCCGACTTGTCGACGAGCATGTGGTCGAATGATTTGAGCTTAATTCTGATTTTCTGACTCATATCAATGCTTGTGTTTTGATTATTCTTCTGTATAAACTCTGTATCCGCTTCTTTCGATAATATCCTTGGCCAGTGCCGGAGGGACCTCCGCATAATGGTGGAAGGACATCGTGCTGCTCGCACGTCCGGAAGAAAGCGTCCTGAGTACGGTGACATAACCGAACTGTTCGGCAAGCGGGACGAAGGCCTTGATGATGCGAGCCCCCGTGGCATCGGAATCCATCGAAGAGATCTGTCCCCTGCGACGGTTGAGATCGCCTACGATGTCTCCCATGTATTCCTCGGGAGTGACGACTTCCAGGTCCATGATGGGCTCCAGGAGCACCGGCTTCGCCTTCTGGTACACATGACGGAAAGCCATGCGCGCCGCAAGCTCGAAGGACAGCGCGTCTGAATCCACCGGGTGGAAACTGCCGTCGAGGAGCGTGACCTTGAGGGACTGCACCTCGTAGCCGGCCAGGAACCCGTTGGACATCGCCGCCTCGAATCCTTTCTGGACGCTCGGGATGAATTCCTTCGGGATGTTCCCGCCCTTGACCTGGTTGTCGAACTGCAGACCGCTGACCCCCTCGTCGGCCGGGCCGACTTCGATCTCGATGTCCGCGAACTTGCCGCGGCCGCCGGTCTGCTTCTTGAAGACCTCCCGATGCTGAACGGTTCGGGTGACCTGTTCCTTGTAGTTGACATGAGGGGCTCCCTGGTTGATCTCCACGCCGAACTCACGACGGAGCCGGTCGATGATGATATCCAGATGGAGCTCTCCCATACCGCTGATGATGGTCTGGCCCGTCTCGTTGTCCGACTTGACGGAGAAGGTGGGATCCTCCTCGGCCAACTTGGACAGTGCGAGCGCGAGTTTGTCGATGTCCTGCTGGGTCTTGGGCTCCACCGCGATTCCGATGACGGGATCCGGGAACTCCATGGACTCCAGGGCGATCGGCTTGGATTCCTCACAGACGGTGTCTCCCGTCCGGAGATCCTTGAAACCGAAAGCCGCGCAGATGTCACCCGCCTCCACGAACTCGATGGGGTTCTGGTGGTTGGAGTGCATCTGGAACAGGCGGGCGACCCGCTCCTTACGGGCGGAACGCACGTTGTAAACATACGAACCCGCATCCAGACGGCCGGAATAGACCCGGATGAAAGCCAGACGCCCCATGAAGGGATCCGTGGCGATCTTGAACACGAGGCCGCAGAACGGCGCGTCTTCGCTCGGCTCACGGGTGATCTCTTCACCGTTGCGCGGGTTGACACCCTTGACGGCACCGACGTCCAGCGGGGACGGAAGATAACGCATCACCGCATCCAGCAAGAACTGGGTTCCCTTATTCTTAAAGGAAGAACCACAGCAGGCCGGAACGATGGTCCGCTCGATCGTACCCTTCCGCAGGGCGGCGATGATCTCCTCGTCAGTAATGGACTCGGGGTCCTCGAAATACTTCTCCATCAGGGCCTCGTCACACTCGGACGCAGCCTCGAGCAGCTTTTCGCGCCACTCTTCGACTTCGTCAAGCATGTCTTCGGGGATTTCCCGGATCTCATAGTTGACCAGTTCCTCGCCGGGAAGGTAATAAATCGCCTTCCGGGCGATGAGGTCGACGATACCCTGGAAACTATCCTCCGAGCCGATGGGGAGGCAGATCGGAACCGCGGTGGCGCCGAGCTTGCGCTTGATATCCGTCACGCAAGCCAGGAAATCCGCACCGACACGGTCCATCTTGTTGACATAGACGAGTTTCGGCACGCCGTATTTGTCGGCCTGCCGCCAGACCGTCTCCGACTGGGGCTGGACCCGGCCGACCGCGCAGAATGTGGCGATCGTGCCATCCAGCACGCGGAGCGAACGCTCCACCTCGACGGTAAAGTCAACATGTCCGGGAGTATCGATCAGGTTGATCTGATAGGTATTCCCGTTGTAGTGCCAGTAGGCCGTGGTCGCAGCAGAAGTGATGGTGATACCCCGCTCCTGCTCCTGGACCATCCAGTCCATCGTAGCGCCACCCTCATGGACTTCACCGATCTTGTGGGTCTTGCCGGTGTAGTAAAGGATACGCTCAGACGTAGTAGTCTTACCGGCATCGATGTGAGCCATGATGCCGATGTTACGCGTGAATCTGAGGTCCCTCTTTGCCATCTACAGAAACTGGATTAGAAACGGAAGTGGGCAAACGCCTTGTTGGCCTCAGCCATCCTGTGCATGTCTTCCTTTCTCTTGAAAGCACCGCCTTCGTTGTTGTAAGCAGCGATGATCTCAGCACAGAGTTTTTCTGCCATGGAGTGGCCGGAACGCTTGCGGGCGAAGGATATCATATTCTTCATGGAGACCGAAATCTTCCGCTCCGGGCGCATCTCCGTAGGCACCTGGAAGTTGGCACCGCCGATACGACGCGACTTGACCTCGATCTGAGGGGTCACGTTCTCGAGCGCCTTCCTCCAAATATCTAGAGGAGCCTTGTCAGAATCTTTCATCTTCTCGCCTACCAAATCAATGGCATCGTAAAAAATAGAATACGCGATACTCTTCTTTCCCTCCAACATGAGATTGTTCACGAAACGGGTAACCATCGTGTCGTGATACTTGGGATCAGGAAGTAGAATCCTCTTTTTAGGCTTCGATTTTCTCATTGTGAAAAATGCTAAAAGGTGATGGTTGAAAATTACTTCTTAGATTTCTTCGGCCTCTTGGCGCCGTAGAGGGAACGGGACTGGGTCCTTCCTTCCACGCCGGCAGTATCCAAAGCTCCTCTAAGGATGTGGTAACGCACACCGGGAAGGTCCTTGACACGGCCTCCGCGCACCAGCACGATGCTGTGCTCCTGAAGGTTGTGGCCCTCGCCCGGAATGTAGGCATTGACCTCTTTCGAGTTGGACAGACGCACACGCGCCACCTTACGCATAGCCGAATTCGGCTTCTTAGGCGTGGTGGTGTAGACACGCAGGCATACGCCCCTCTTCTGAGGACAAGCGTCCAGCGCACGAGACTTCGATTTGACCTCGATGACCTCGCGTCCTTTGCGAACTAACTGTTGAATTGTGGGCATAAATGATTGTAAATCTTTAATTTATGTTTCTTCCCCCGTTTTTTGGGGGATGCAAAGATAGTAAAAGTTTTACAATTAACAAAGTTATCAACAAAAAGGCGCCCGGTCGCGGGCGCCTTTTTTCATTGGCAGTCAAGCCTGTAGGAGACTACAGGATGCCGGAGAACTCGATGTCCTTGGCGGCACGCTTGGCAAGCTCGGGATCCGTGCAAGCCTTCTCCAGATAAGCCTTCGCATCGGCGACCTGGCCCTTGCGGGCGGCGATGATGGCGCGGATGTAGTTGGCCTTCGGGCACTGGCACTTCAGGGCATCCTGGGCCTTGTCCAGCTGGCCGTTGAGCAGGTAAGCGAGGGCGGAGTTGCAGCCCTTGGTACCGGCGAGGACGGAAGCGGCCTTCTCGTAGTTTCCGTTGAGGATGTTGAGCGCACCCATGTTGACCTTGGCCTCGTCGCTGTTGGAGGCAAGGAAGAGGCGGGCGGCCTCAGCATAGTCACCCTTGCGGAGGGCGACGACACCCTTGGCGTTCTTCAGGTCGGGATCGTCGGCGCCAACCCTGTTGAAAGCGGCGGCAGCCTCGGCGGTCTTGCCCTGGGCGAGGTACGCGACACCGGTGTTGAAGCGGGCGCGGTCGCTGTCATACTTGTCGATGGCCTTCTTGTAGATGCTGATCTTCTTGGCGGGATCCTTGATCAGGGCGGCGGCCCTCAGGAGCGCCTCCTCGTCGAGGACGCTGATGTTCTCGTCCACCAGGGTCTGCAGCTCTTCGGGAGTGAAGTTCTTGTACTCCACGTTGGCGATGAAGCGGGCGCGGCGCAGCTCGGGCAGGACCTCGTCCTTGAGCTCCTTGTAGATCTCGGACATGTTCTTGATCTCGCTCTCACGGACGGCGGGATCGCTGTACATCGACAGGACGCGCAGGATCAGGTCCTTGTCGCGGATGTCGGAAGCTTCGACGAGCTCCTTGAAGCCTTCCCAGTCCTGACCGACGCTCTTGACCTCGGGATCACCGGCCTCGTGGCCCTTGGTGACCTTGTCCCAAGCCTTCTCGGCGGTGCCGGCGCGCTTGTCGGAGAGCTTGCGGTTGAGGCTCTGGCCACCTTCCGGAGAAGCGTAAGCCACAACCTCGGTGCCCTTCAGGGTCTTGCGGGAGTTGGAGTTGATCTCGTCGAGGGCAGCCAGGAAGTTCTTGATGGATTCACCCTTGAGCTGGTTCTGACGGACGTCGGCGGAGTTGACGTTGTAGAGGATCTGGCCTTCGGCGGTCTGGGAGATGACCTCCATGTAGTCATCGGCCTTGTAAGGAAGCTCACCGTCGAGCTCGACAAGCTGATAGGTGGTGTTGACGCCATCGGCGACCCGCTTCGCAGGAAGGACGACGGAACGGCCCTTGAGGTACGCGACACCGCGCAGCTCCAGGTAGGACTTCTCCATGCCGGGAACATACTCGAAGTGGAGGTTCTCCTTGACGGTGGCGCCGTCGGAGGGAACGACCTTGTAGTTGTCCTTTACCTTCTCACCCTGGTAGTAGAGGGGCTTCATCGCCTGCTCTCCGCCTTCATAGACGATGACGGGGGTGACTTCGAGGGTGGCCTTCGGATGGAAGTAGTCGGCAGGATAGGTGACGGCTACAAGCGGATTGATTTGTCCGGCGATGGCCTCCAGGGGAGACGGAGCGCACTCGACCGTGACGTTTTCAGCCAATTTGGCCATCTTCTCGATGGAGGAGCAGGACACTGCGGCGATCGCTACGACCGCGGCAAGAACGATTTTCAATGCTTTTTTCATAAACGTATTAATGGTAATTATTCAAAGATCGCTTGTAATCGTACAAATATACTACAAAAATACTTTTTCTCAATCGCCGGACCGATTATTTGCAAGCTTTTGCTAACTTTGCAGTACATACGTTATATGGATACCACCGAATTACAAAGAATAAAGAACAAGTTCGACATCATCGGTAACGATGCCGCCCTGAACCGGGCCATCGAGACCGCCGTCGCCGTCGCCCCGACAGACCTCACCGTCCTGATCTCCGGCGAGAGCGGCGTAGGTAAGGAGAATCTCCCCCGCATCATCCACCAGAACAGCCGCCGCAAGAGCGGCAAGTACCTGGCCATCAACTGCGGAGGCCTGCCCGAGGGCACGATCAACTCCGAGCTCTTCGGCCACGAAAGAGGCGCCTTTACCGGTGCGGTCGAGTCCCGCAAGGGTTATTTCGAAGAAGCCGACGGCGGCACGCTCTTCCTCGACGAGGTGGGCGACCTGCCGGCTTCCACGCAGGCGATGCTGCTGCGCGTGCTCCAGAACGGCGAGTTCATGAAGGTCGGCTCCTCCAAGGTCCAGAAGACCGACGTGCGCGTCGTCGCCGCGACCAACGTCAACCTCTACTACGCCGTCTCGCAGGGCAAGTTCCGCGAGGACCTCTACTACCGCCTGAACGCCATCCAGATCAAGATGCCCGCCCTGCGCGAGCGCAAGGACGACATCTACCTGCTGTTCCGCAAGTTCGCCTCCGACTTCTCGGAGAAGTACAACGTCTGCAAGATCAACCTCAGCCACGACGCCATCCTCCTGCTCCAGAACTACCGCTGGCCGGGCAACATCCGCCAGCTCAAGAATGCGGCGGAGAGCATCTCCGCGATGGAGTCGAAGCCCCTGACCGCTTTCTCGGAACGGGTGGAGATCGACGCCGCGACCCTGTCGCGCTACCTCCCCAAGGAGGATCCCAACGCCATCCCCGTCCTTGCCGGCCCCGCCCAGCAGGACGCGATGAATCCCACGGAAAAGCAGATGATGATCAAGGCGATCCTGGACCTCAAGCAGGAGGTAGACCAGCTGAAAGCGGTCGTCTACGGCGGCGGGGAGCCCGCCCGCGGCATCGTGGGCGCCGCGCCGGAAGGCGTGCCCGCCCCCGTCCGGGAGCCCCTTCCCCATTCCCGCGAGGAAGAGGAAGAAGCCGAATGGCAGGAGAGCGAGGTACACGAAAGCGGCTCCCTGGACATCCGCAAGACCGAGCAGGACAACATCCGCCGCGCCCTCGAGAAGCACCACGGCAACCGCAAGCTGGCCGCCGCGGAACTCGGCATCTCGGAGCGCACCCTTTACCGCAGACTTTCCAAAGAATAAGGCCATGAACCGGACCCTGAAGCACAGACTCCTCCGCGCGCTCGCCGCCCTCGCCTTCCTGGCGGGGACCTGGGGTTGCAGCATCGTCAAGTACTCCTTCTCCGGCACCTCCATCCAGCCGGACGTCAAGACGATCACCATCAATCTCTTCGATTACACCGCCCAGCGGGTCAACCCCTCGCTGAGCAACGACCTGACTGAGGCAATCCGGACCCAGTTCCGCAAGATGACCAGCCTGGAACAGGTCGACCTGGACGGCGACATGGAGATCTCCGGCGCGATCACCAGCTACGACGTGCGGGCCTCGGCGGTTACCGCCAACGAAGTCGCGGCCCAGAACCGCCTCACCGTCTCCATCAAAGTCGAATTCACCAACCGGAAATACCCCGAGGACGACTTCGAGAAGTCCTTCTCCGGCTATGCCGACTACGACTCGATGCAGTCCCTGGACGCCGTGGAGGCTGGTCTCTGCGAGGAAATCATCGAGAAACTGGTGGACGAAATCTTCAACGCCACCGTAGCCAACTGGTAGCCCCATGAGAAGACTCCAATCGCTGCCGACCGCCGAGCTGACCGAGCTCATCGCCCTGTACCCTTGGTTCAGCGCGGCCCGCGTGGAGCTCGCCAAGCGCAAGTTCCGCACGGGTGAAGCCGGATGGGCGGAGGCGGCGCTGTACATCGGGTCGCGCAAGCTGCTCTACGAGATCGCCAACGAAACTTCCGACAAGGACTACTGGGACAAGGACGTTGAGGAGATCCTCCGGGAAGCGCCCAAGCGCAAGGTCCGCGCCCTCGGCGGGGACTTCTTCTCCCAGGACGCCTACGACGACGTGCGCAAGGACGGCGACTCCGTGTTCACCGAGATCGCCAAGGGGGTCCGCTCCTCCAAGCCCGAGGCGGAGAACGACGACATCCTGCAGAATTTCTGCACCGAGACGCTGGCCCAGATCTATGCGGACCAGGGCTATTACAAGCAGGCGAAATACATTTATTCCCAGCTGCTCTTGCGATATCCGGAAAAAAATGTTTACTTTGCAGCCCAAATCCAAAAATTGGACGAACTCGAACGAAATTAAACAGTTAAAGATATGAACGCACTATTCACCATCCTGACCGTTCTCATCGTCATCGCCGCGATCCTCCTCATCCTGGTCGTATTGCTGCAGAATGGCAAGGGAGAAGGTCTCGCCAGCAACTTCGTCGCCGGCAACCAGACGCTCGGCGTCCGTCAGACCGCCGACATCCTGGAGAAATTCACCTGGGGTCTCGTCGCTTTCATCGTGATCGTCGCCGTCGTCGCGTCCTTCACCACCGGCACCAACGGTACCCAGATCGACCTCTCCAACGACATCGAGAACGTGGTCCCCGACCAGCAGCCCGAGTTCCCGACCGCTCCGGTCCAGGAAGCTCCCGCCGCTCCCGCCGAGACTCCGGCCCAGTAAAAGGCTCTGCCAGATTGTCAGTCCCGAGGGGCTGGAACATAATTTGACGCATCTACGCTTGCTCTCATTTGGGGGCAAGCGTTTTTTTATACAAGGAGTTGATTATGGAAAACAAGACTGAATTTCTGAGCAAGTACGCCACCAACCTTTGTGAGCTGGCGGCCAAGGGAAGCCTCGACCCGGTCATCGGCCGCGACGAGGAGATCCGCAGAGTCCTGCAGATACTCAGCCGCAGGACCAAGAACAACCCGATCCTCATCGGAGAGCCGGGCGTCGGCAAGACGGCCATCTCCGAAGGCATAGCGATAAAGATCGTGGACGGCAACGTCCCCGAGAACCTCAAGAGCAAGAAGATCTATTCCCTGGACATGGGTTCGCTGATCGCGGGCGCCAAGTATCAAGGCGAATTCGAGGAGCGCCTGAAGGGCGTCGTCAAGGAAGTGGTGGACAGCGCCGGAGAGATCATCCTCTTCATCGACGAGATCCACACCCTCGTGGGCGCTGGGCGCTCGAGCGGCGCGATGGACGCGTCCAATATCCTGAAGCCCGCGCTCGCGCGCGGCGAACTGCGCACCATCGGCTCGACCACCCTGGACGAGTACCAGAAGTACTTCGAGACCGACAAGGCCCTCGAGCGCCGTTTCCAGAAGGTGATGATCGACGAGCCTACGCCCGCCGAGTCGATCGCCATCCTGCGCGGCCTGAAGGAGAAATATGAGAACCACCACCGCGTGCGCATCGAAGACGACGCCCTGATCGCTGCCGTCAACCTTTCGCACCGCTACATCACCAGCCGTTTCCTCCCGGACAAAGCCATCGACCTCGTGGACGAGGCCGCGTCCAAGCTGCGCCTGGAGATGAATTCGGTCCCCGAGCCCATCGACGACCTCAACTGCAAGATCCGCCAGCTCGAGATCGAGAAGGAAGCCATCAAGCGCGAGGGCGTATCTCTCAAGATGGAGAAGATCGACGCCGAGCTGAAGGACCTCGAAACGCAGCGCGCCGGCCTGATGAAGCGCTGGGACGAGGAAAAGGACATCCTGCGCGAGCTCCAGAAGGCCCGCCAGGATATCGAGGAATACAAGAACCAGGCAGCGATCGCAGAGCGCAGCGGCGACTACGGGCGTGTGGCGGAACTCCGTTACGGCCGCGTCGCGGAAGCGCAGAAACGCATCGATGAGCTGACCGCCCGCCAGGCACAGATCAAGGACCCGATCATCAACGAGTCCGTCACGCCCGAGGACATCGCGGAAGTCGTGGCCCGCTGGACGGGCATCCCCGTGAGCCGGATGCTGGAAAGCGAGAAGGACAAACTCCTGCGGATGGAAGCCGCCCTGCACAAGCGGGTCGTGGGCCAGGACAAGGCCATCAGCGCCGTGTCCGACGCCGTCCGCCGCAACCGCGCGGGCCTGAGCAACGAGAAGCGCCCGATCGGTTCGTTCCTCTTCCTCGGCACGACCGGCGTGGGCAAGACCGAGCTGGCGAAGGCGCTGGCCGAATTCCTCTTCAATGACGAGAACCTGATCACGCGCATCGACATGAGCGAATACCAGGAGCGGCACACCGTCAGCCGGCTGGTGGGCGCGCCTCCGGGCTACGTGGGCTATGACGAGGGCGGCCAGCTGACTGAGGCGGTACGGCGCAAGCCCTATTCCGTCATCCTGCTGGACGAGATCGAAAAGGCGCATCCGGACGTGTTCAACGTCCTGCTGCAAGTCCTGGACGACGGCCGTCTGACCGACAACAAGGGCCGGACGGTGGACTTCAAGAACACCATCCTGATCATGACGTCCAACGCGAAGGAAGAGGAGCTGAAGTTGACGATGCGGCCGGAATTCCTCAACCGAATCGACGAGATCATCACCTTCGACCAGCTGTCGCGCGAGGACATCCGCGAGATCGTCCGCATCCAGATGGGCATCCTCCAGAGCATGCTCGACAAGGAAGGCGTGACCCTGACCTGGACCCCCGCCTTCGAGGACTACATGACCGAGCACGGCTACGACCCCGACTACGGCGCCCGCCCGGTGAAGCGCCTGATCCAGCGCGAACTGGTCAACCAACTGGCCACCGCCATCCTGGACGGATCCGTCCGCAAGGACTCCGCCATCACCGCCGACGCCGCCGACGGCAAGGTGCTGCTGCGCAACTGATTCGCCCCAACTCTTGCGATTCTGCCGGGGATGCGGTAACTTTAGGCACATGAAACGCATCCCCGACATTTTGGCGATCCTGCTCGCCCTGACCCTGGCCGTGAGCGCACCGGCCAAAGACCGCAAGAAACAGCCTGCCCAGGCAGAAAAACCACAACGGGAGTACCCCAGCCTGCAGTTCCGCGCGGACAGCACGTTCCGTCTCCTCCAACTGACGGACCTGCACCTGCGGGACAAGTTCCCGGACGAGGAGGCCAACGTCCGTGAGGAAATCCGCGGCCTCGTGGCCCTGGAGGATCCGGACCTGGTCGTCATCACCGGCGACATCGTCACCTTCGGGAAGGGCGAGCCGGTGCTGCGGCGGCTGGTCCCTTTCCTCGACAGCCTGGATACGCCCTGGGTTGTCGTCTATGGCAACCACGACGCCGAGAGCGGCATGGACCGTCCCTTCATGTCGGGCCTGTATGCCGAGGGCCGGAACACCCTCAACCGCCTCAACGACAAGGGGGAACTCGCGGACCTCGAACTCCCCATCCTTTCCTGCTCGGGCGACCCGACCCCCGGCGCGGCGCCCTTCTACCTCTTCTGCATGGATTCGAATGACTATGTCTTCATGGAGGGCAGGCGGTATTATTCCTGGTTCACCCGCGAGCAGATCCAGTGGCTGCTCGACTGCTGCAAGGCCCGCACGGCGGAAGACGGCCGGGTCGCGCCTTCGCTCGCCTTCTTCCACATCGAACTGCTGGAATACATCGACGCCTGGGTCTCGCGGGACAACCCGCGCTGGCGGCAGTTCGACGCCGAGCACACCGAGGGCGCCCGGGGCGAGAACAATGGCGGCGGCGTGTTCAATTCGGGCATGTTCGCCGCAATGCACGAGTCCGGCAGCGTGATCGGGACCTCGTGCGGACACGCGCACGACAGTGATTATATCGCCATCTACCACGGGATCGCCCTGACTTACGGGCGCTATTCCGGTGGCAACACGGTCTACAACCACCTGCCCCCGGGCGGACGCATGTTCGTGCTCCGCGAAGGGCAGAAGGGTTTCGAGACCTGGATCCGGGAATACGACGGGCGCGTCGTACGCCACGTCCGTTTCGACGGTGAAAAGTTGAAGCGCGCGCCCGGCAAGGGCCTGCCCTTCGGCACCTGGACCGAATTCCAGACCCCATGAGACAGACCGTCCTCCTCCTGCTCCTTCTCCTCGCCATCCCGGCCCGGGCCGGGGAAGAGGAGACGCGCGCCTTCATCCGCGATTCCTGGGAAAAGAGCATACGCTTCCGCCCGGACGACGCCGGGAGCCACATCGGCATGCCCCAGCCCTACACCGTTCCAAGCGTGAGCGGGGGCTTCCAGGAACTGTATTACTGGGACCTTTTCTTCACCAACGAGGGCCTGATATTCGACGGTCTCGTGGACCAGGCGCGCATGAACACCGAGAACCTCGCCTGGATGGTGGAGCGTTTCGGCAAGATCCTCAACGGCAGCAACACCTTCTACCTCAACCGCTCCCAGCCGCCGGTCTTCTCCCTGATGGTTCGGCAGGTCTATGAGGCGACCGGGGATCTCGACTGGCTGAAAGGCATCCTGCCTTCCCTGGAGAAGGAATACGCTTTCTGGATGCGCGACCGGAGGACGCCCTGCGGACTGAACCACGACAGCAACGAGGCCTCCGACCAAGAGAAGATGGACTTCCTGCGCCTGGTCAAGGGGCGTTTCGGCGAAGGCTTCACGCTGGAGGGTTTCAGCCGCGAAGACTCCCTGCGCGTAGGCTCGCACTACATCTCCGAGGCGGAGTGCTGGGACTTCACGCCCCGCTTCAAGGGCAAGTGCGAGAACTACTGCCCGGTGGACCTGAACGCCCTGCTGTACATCTATGAACGGAACTTCGCCCATTTCGCCCGTATCCTGGGCGACCGGAGCGCCGTGCGTCGGTGGAACAAGGCCGCCCGGCACCGCAAGCACCTGATGCGCAAGTACTTCCGGGATCCTTCCGACGGCCTTTGGTACGATTATGATTATGTGACCGGCGAGCGCGGGGACGTCGTTTCCGCTGCCCCCTTCTTCCTGCTGATGGGCGGCGCCGTGTCGCGCCGGGACGCCCGCGGGATCGTGCGGTCCCTGGACGTCCTGGAATATCCCCACGGCATTTCCGCCTGCGCGAAGGGCGATTATCCCTTCGTGTACCAATGGTCCTATCCCAACGGCTGGGCGCCGCTGCAGTACGTGACCGTGCGCGGCCTCGACCGCTATGGCTATAAGGAAGATGCCCGCCGCATCGCCCGGCACTATGTGGACCTGCTGACGGACAGCTATGACCAGACCGGGACGCTTTGGGAGAAATACAACGTCGACGAGGGCAACCTCAACGTCGGCGACGAATACAAGATGCCCACGATGCTCGGCTGGACCGCCGGCTCCTACGTTTGGCTGACAGAATATTTAAAATGACGACCGATATGAAAAGATTCGCTTTTGCGGCCGCGTGCCTGCTTTGCCTTGCCCTGACCGTCCCGACGGCCGCCCAGGACAAGAAGGTTGAACCGAAAGACAACGGCCAGGCCCTGGTCAACCCCGGGATGGGCTGGATGCTGTTTTATTATTCCAACGTCCTGGACAACTATGGCTCGAAACTGGCGCCTTCCGACATCGTGGAGGATTTCCCCGGGATGAGCACCGTGTTCCTGCGCCTGCCCTGGAGTTTCCTGGAGCCGGAGAAGGGCAAGTTCAACTGGGAGATCATCGACACGCCGGCGCAGCGCTGGCTGGAAACGGGGCGGCAGGTTGCCTTCTGCATCACCGCCACCGAGAACTGGATGCGCCAGGGCACGCCGCAGTGGGTGTTCGACGAGGGCGCGAAATACTATGAGATCGGCGGTTTCACGGAGGTCGATTACGACGATCCCGTCTTCCTGGCCGCCGTGGAGCACCTGGTCGAAAAGCTAGCCGAGCGTTACGACGGCGATCCGGCGGTCGCTTTCATGGCCATCGGCGCCTACGGCATGTGGGGCGAGGGCCATACGGTCCGCACGACCCCGACCCACGGCCGCACCTGGGGTTTCGAGAGCCAGAAGCGGATCATCGATATCTACACCCGCCATTTCAAGAAGACGCAACTCTGCATTTCGGACGACTATGCCGGGCACAATGACCGGCGGGCCCGTTTCCCCATCACCGACTATGCCAAGTCCCAGGGTGTGACGATCAAGGACGACAGCATCCTGGTGATGAATCCGCCGGACTCCTGGTACCACGGCGGGATGGCCCAGCTCTTCTGGCCGGAATTGCCCGTCATCCTGGAACACGAGCACTACGGCATCAGCATGAAGTTCAAGGCCTGGGATCCCGAACTCCTGCTCAAGGCCGTGGAGGAGTACCACGCCTCCCTGCTCTCAATCCACTGGTGGCCGCGGGAATTGCTGGAGGCCAACAGGGACGTCATCGAGCGGATCAACCGGCGGATCGGGTACCGGATCAACCTGACGGAAGCCGAGTGGCCGTCGGAGATCCGGCTCAACGAGCCCTTCCACATCAAGAGCGCCTGGAAGAACCAGGGCGTCGCGCCTTGCTACGGCGGCGGCTATCCTTGCTTTACCATCAAGGACAAGAAGGGAGGCATCCTCGCCGTGCTGGTCGATACGGAATTCAACGTCAAGGATCTGGGGGTGGACGCCCCCGGCGAAGGCATCCCGTTCCGGCGGGACCTGGAGTTTACGGTCGCGCGGGTCTTCACGGATTCGTTCGGCTCCTTCTCCCGGACCTGCCCCACCGGCAAGGCGGAACTGTATTTCTCCGTCGGCACGGCCTACGGCTCCCCCACCCTCGCCCTGCCCTACAAGGGGGACGACGGCCATAAGCGCTATTATCTGGGAGAAATCACCCTCGCACCGGCTGCGAATTGATGCGCTAAGCCTTGAGACTGTCTACGGCAGCCCGGACCGAGCCCAATCGAAGGAGCAGGTTCCGGGCTGTTTCGTAATCGTCCAGCCCGGTTTCGTCGAGAATCATCCGGGTGCCCCGGTCCACGAGTTTGGCGTTGGTCAGCTGCATGTCCACCATGCGGTTGCCCTTGACGTGCCCGAGGTGGATCATCACGGCCGTGGAGACCATGTTCAGGATCAGTTTGGCGGCGGTGCCGGATTTCATCCGCGTGCTCCCGGTGACGAATTCCGGGCCAACGACGGCCTCGATGGGGATTTCCGCCGCGCGACTGGCCCGGGATCCCTTGTTGCAGCAGACGCAGGCGGTCAGCAGGCCGGCCGCGCGCGCCTTCTTCAAGGCACCGACGACGTAGGGGGCTCCGCCGGATGCGGAGATGCCCACGACGCTGTCTTCGGGGACGGGATGAAAGGCAAGGATGTCTTTCCAGCCCTGCTCGGGATCGTCTTCGGCGCCTTCCACGGCTTCCCGGAGCGCCCCGTCACCCCCGGCGATGATGCCGATGAACTTGTCGTGGACACCATAGGTCGGCGGGATCTCCGACGCGTCCGTGACGCCCAGGCGCCCGCTGGTCCCGGCACCCAGGTAAAAGACCCGGCCGCCCCGTTTCATCCGGTCCACGATGCCGTCCACCAGGGTGGTGATTTGAGGGATGCACTTGCCCACCGCCACGGGCACGGTAACATCCTCGGCATTGATGGCCAGGAGGATATCGCCCGTCGACATCGTTTCCAGATGGTCGTAGGAAGAAGGTTTCTCGGTATTGGATATCATCGCTCGTTTTACGCGAAAAGCCACCCCGCAGGGTGGCTTGGAGCGGAAAACGGGATTCGGACCCGCGACCTCAACCTTGGCAAGGTTGCGCTCTACCAACTGAGCTAT
>JAEEGH010012605.1_pt1 | contig 18904 bp, 15 predicted proteins | sample 9134181 | NCBI WGS metagenome assembly JAEEGH01 (sample SAMN16246544, study PRJNA631951) | gut metagenome | biome: gut microbiome; feature: rumen; material: DP-attached | host: Bos | place: Iran: Karaj | collected 2018-10 | reverse complement strand
TCCATAGCCCATAGATAGCTTTTAAGACGATTCATTCTTCACCCTTTTAACCTTTCGTTTCAAATGTACTTTAGGCATCAAACGAATGTTTTGGGCAAAAAAATACCGTGACAAACAGCCACGGAAATAAAAGGATATATAAACTTGTTATCTATCCGATTCCCGAGGTAATATATTCAGTTTGCCGGCAATATTTAAGCCCTTCATGTCAATTACCTCCTTAAGAATTGAATCTCAGATTTTCGTTCTCACAACCTGCGGCATCTTCCGCATAGTGTCGATGCCGGGCTGTGACAGAGCAGGCTGCGGGAGTCGAACCCGTCTCCTCGGCTTGGGAAGCCAACGTTTTACCGATAAACTAAGCCTGCGTTCGTTTTGCAGGAAACATATTATCACATTTTTTCAAAATGTACAACAAAAAACTAAAATTTACATGCGAACCGTAAAAAACTATATTTTGGATGCCATATTGTCGATAAATCTGATATAATCTGTGTATGGCACTGCCGGCGCACATATTAATCATGCGCTCATGAGCAGGATCTTTCAAGGAGATGCAGTATGTCGGTCCTCGAAAACATAATGTCAAACATATACAATAACCACGCAAAGCCCCGCGAGACCAAGTCCTCGGGCGATAACGCCCAGACCGTGAAAAACGCGAAGGCTTTATCGGAAGCCGCAAAAGCAGAGATGCTTACGGAACTCAAGTCCGACGGAAAATCCTATGTGAGGGGCACTGTTACAGATCTCAGGCAGGACCGTGTGCAGCTGAAGCTCATGACAGGCGAGACGATAAACGCCCGCACGGAATCCGCTCTTCCGCTCTCCATCGGTGATACCGCCGATTTCTATGTGACAGCTAACGACGGGCAGCTCGTGACACTGAAACTCGCGCAGGATTCCGCCCCAACCCTTGATTCTCAAAAACTGAAGCTTCTCGAGAGCGCTCTGCAGGCTTCGAACATTCAGATAAACGACAGAACCCTCGCCATTGCGAACGAGCTCATGGAGCACTCGCAAGCCCTGAACGCGGCAAACATCCGGAAATTCATGACGCTTTCTGCCAAGTTTCCGGATACGGATATATCAAACCTCGTTCTGATGGACATCAACAAGATCCCGGTCACCCGCGAAAATGTTGATATGATGAACGCATTTAACAGCGGAACCGCAAAGCTCATGCCTGAGCTTGACAAAGCCCTCGGCGAAATACGTGAGGAACTGTCAGCCATCCGGGATCCTGAAGTCCGCACTGCACTTGAAAACGAACTTGAAGCCGTGATGAAGGAGTTTGAGACCGGCACCGATCACGCGTTACCGACCGCCACGAACGAAGGCTCCGGAAATGGAAGTTCAGCTGCTGTCACAGATACGGCGATTCCTTTCGAGAGCGCAGATGCTGCTCTCGTATCTGAAAATGCAAGCACCGCTTCCACGGTTCCCGGTGGCGGTCCGGATTTGACCGATGCAAACGCTTCCGCAAGTAACACTGCAGGTGCCGAGAGGACTCCCGGAACCGCAGGCACTGAAGGCTTTCCGGGAGCTGCAGGTGCGGACAATGCGGCAAACACCGTCAGCACGGGAAATACTGCAAATACAGGAGCTCCGGGAAACACAGTCGGCACAGCAAACGATCCGTCTGCACCAAATACGTCTGTTCCTTCCACACCGAACCCGCCGGTTCCCTCCGCTTCCGCAGAGGCAAATGCTTCAAACGCTTCCTCCTCTGGCGGTCCGGTCTTAAACAACACTGAAAACAAATATGCTCCCGCTCCGGAAGCCCGCCCCTCCGGCACTTCCTCCGCCGGGTCACCCGAGGACAACTCCCTCGGCAGGACTTCGGCCAACTCCTCTGATCCCCGCGCGATCCTTCCGGGCGAGGTCGCAGATCCGGAGATAGTAAAAAGCTTTTATAAACGCCTGAAGAACGTGTCGGAAAAGCTGGACAACCTCACCGACAGGATACGCGAAGCCACAGCCCGTCAGGCAGAAGCCACACTCAAGGAAGCTGCCGAAGCAGGCGGAAAACAGCCGTCGCATGCGTCAAACCTCAATTCATCGCTTAAGTTCATGGATGCGCTGAACAACGTTTTCCCTTACCTTCAGCTCCCCATAAAGCTCAAAGAGGAAAACGCGCACGGCGAGCTCTATGTCTACCAGAAAAAGCGTGCGCTGAAGGACGGTGAAAACTTAAGCGCTCTCCTGCATCTTGAGCTCGACAGCCTCGGCACCACAGACATTTATGTGAAACTCAACGGCAAAAACGTCTATACCTCATTTTCAGTTGCCGATGACACCGCTACAAAGATATTCACTGAAGAAATGCCATCTCTTGAAGCCGCCCTTGAGAAAAAAGGCTACAGTCTCTCAAGCGATATAAAGCTACGGGATAAAAAAGAGGACAACGCGCCTCTCCTCACTGAATTTCTTGAAGCGCACGCGCCTTCTTCCGTGAGCCGTTTTACATTCGATATGCGAGCATAAATTAAGAGGAACCACATCATGAATCTTCCTGCTATCATCATAGCCAACTCATTTGGACTTGCACTGCTGATAAGCCTCCTTGTCAGCAACATACTCACACATCAGCGCAGAAATTATGACGACAAGCTGTTCATGGTGCTGATACTCATTTTTATGGCCGCAAACATCATTGAACCGCTGACCTTCATCTCCGACGGCCGCCCCGGGGCGTTTTTCCGCTTTATCAATCTGTGGGGAACCGTATATCTTTATACCGCAAATATCGTTTCCGGCCTTGTATGGTGCATGTATGTGGATTTCAAACTCTACAAGGATATGGATCACCTGAAGCGTAATCTTCCGCTTTACAGCATTTTTCCGGCAATGGGCGCGATCGCGCTCATTGCCAATCTGATACATCCTTATCTGTTCATGGTTGATGAGAACAATGTATTTGTGCGCCTCAAATGGTGCTGGATAATGTATGCCATGATCTTTATGGCCGTGGGCATCGCCATTTGGATCTATTACAATTACAGGAGAATACACGGAAAAGTCTCTTTCTTTCCTGTCTGGATATTTATGATCCCAGTCATCGCGGGAAGCCTGATCCAAGGCTTCATTTACGGGATCTCCACCGCATGGCCCGCAGCGGCCATTGGTGTGTCGGCCTTGCATATAAGCCTTCAAAACCAGAAATCCTTTATCGATCCTCTGACAGGTCTCTATAACCGCCTGTTTCTCGAGCACACCCTTGCGGTAGCCGGGGGCATGAAATACTACGGCATAATGCTTGACATCAACTATTTCAAGAGGATAAACGACGAATACGGCCACTCCACAGGCGACCGTGCCCTTAACAAAGCCGCCGAGCTCTTAAGCCACGCGGTGACCACCAAAGGCTCTGTTTTCAGATATGCTGGTGACGAATATGTGATCATGCTCGAGACCGATTCGGAAAGCGACGTCATCGAAACCGAACGCCGCATCAGAGAAAGCGCCGAGAAATTCAGTGCGGAAAGCACCGAGCCCTACACCATCTCGTTTTCCATGGGACATGCGAAGCTCGAAAAAAACGACACAGAGGATGAATTCTTAAGGAAGATCGATAAAGCCATGTATGTGGACAAAAAGAAAATGCATGAAGAGGCAGGCCGGTAAGCCGCTCTGCATATTAGGGGGTAATCCATGGCATCCAGGAAAAAAATGCGTAAACTGTCGCTGATCCTATCTGTCATAATACTGCTCATTGTCGCGCTCATTATTGCTTTCCTCTTCCTGATCCCGCGAAAAAACGCCCGTGATATCAAAGCTGTTGCAGAACTTGAAGCCAACGTTTCTCCCTCCGACCGTCCGGGCCTGTATGTAGATGGATTGGCGCTCAAACACCACGACGGCACAGAGGTCGTGATGCACGGGATAAATCACGCGCACTGCTGGTACCGTGACAAGGATGATGTTGCGTTCAAAGCGATCGCAGAGGCAGGCGCAGACACTGTCCGCATTGTGCTCGCCTGTGGCATACAGTGGGATGCCGACACGGCAGACTCTGTACGCGAGGCGATAGAAAAAGCCCACTCTCTCGGAATGCTCGTGATCGTTGAAGTCCATGACGGTACAGGCTCCGATGACATCGATGTTTTAAAAGAGATCGCATCCTTCTGGTGCGGCATCGCAGATGTGCTCACAGGCACCGAAGACTATGTAATAGTAAACATCGCAAACGAATGGGTGGGAAAAATGAACTCGCGCCTGTGGCGGGACGGATACACAACAGTGATCCCGATGCTTAGAGAAGCCGGCATCAAAAATGTCCTGATGGTAGATGCCGCAGGCTGGGGACAGTTTGGAAGATGCATAGACAGATACGGTGTAGACGTTTTCAGATCCGACCCGTGCGCAAACACCATGTTCTCCGTTCATATGTACGGGATCTCGGGCGGGCTTAAATCCGAGATCAGAAATAACCTGACCTCTGCCACCCATCACGGCCTTTGCGTCTGCGTGGGAGAATTCGGATACACTCACTCCGACGGAAACGTAAATGAACAGTATCTAATGAAATACTGCAATGAACACAATATCGGCTTCCTTGCCTGGAGCTGGAAGGGAAACAGCGGAGGCGTGGAATACTTAGACCTCTCGCTCACTTGGGACGGAAGTGAGCTCTCTCCCGAATGGGGCGCGCCCTTCGTTGAAGAACTTGATAAACATAAGCCATAAAAATACCGGGGACGGTTCTTTTTGAAGTCAATGGGGACGGTTCTTTTTGACTCATTTGAAATGAGTCAAAAAGAACCGTCCCCATTGACTTCCCGGCGGGATTTTTAATTATATGCCTTTGATATAGAATTCAAGATGAAGCGGCTTATCTGCATGAACAAGATAAGGCTCATGTGTGGGAGCTCCCCATGAATCGTCCCCTCCAACGCCTGTCTGCTTTAAGTTTACTCTCACAAAGGTATGGCAGGCTCTCGGAAGCTCATACATATGCTTTGCGGATTCCACCTGATGAGGATCAAAGTGGAGCACGGATACCTCAAGGTCATTTCCCGCGATCAGAACGCCCTGTCCCTTGTCGTCGAGGACTTCGGCATATCTCACGCCGGTGCGGTTTCCGCATTCCTGAGGCATCAGGTAAGGAGTGAAGTTTTCACTTACACGGAACTCATGTTTTCCAAGCTTTGCGCCCTTATTACGGTCGCACATGTTCTCATCGGGGCCAAGTCCGTAATAGCGCACATTCTCAAGTTCCGCGGGAAGTGTGAAAAGCATTCCGAATTCCGGAAGGTCGGGCAGCTGCTTACTGCCGGGCTTGTAATCAAGGCTCACCTTTATCACACCATCGGGCATCGTGAGATACTCCGCGGCAAGTCCCGCATCGTCAAGTCCCGCTGCCACATAAGTACAGGTCACCTTGTATGCTCCATTCTTCTTTTCCGTCTTGACATCCCTGATACCCGAATAAAGAGATGCGGTCTTCCAAAGTGCCGATCTCAAAGGCAGGCGGTTGCCCCTGTCGTTATCGGTAGGCGCTCTCCAGAAATTCGGCTTAGGCTCAAGGTCAAACAGTTCTCTTCCGTTTGTCTTCATGGAGATAAAGCCTTTTCCGCATTTGGTGAATTCATAAAGGAACCCGCTGCCGCCGGCTGTCATGTTGTAGTCACCTTCCACCACACTAAGCGGCTCATTCTTTAACAGTTCTCCGCATCCGTCCACAGGAGCCCCGAGCTTTACAAGCTTTTCCTCGAGCATGTCAAGGCCCGCGCACTTTGTGGAAACAGTGTAGCTTCCCTGTCCGAAAGCGACCTCATGCCCTTCTTCTGCCCACGCCGTGGCATTGCTGAGTCTGAAGGATACTGTGGTCACATATTCGCCCTGCTCCTTCTGCTTTTCAAAGAGCTCTATCTTTGCCTTCTTGCCGGGCTCCACGGAAACTATCTCAGACTTCGCCTTTATGACTTCGCCGTTTCTTTCAAGCGTGATAAGGCAGTCATATTCATCAGTGTTCGTAAAAAGACTGTAGTTGGTGATCGTAGCGGTCGTACCCGAAACATCTATCCTGATGTTCTGGTAGTTGTGCTTTACTTCCTGCATCTTGGGGCTGTTTGTCCTGTCGGCAAAGCAGATACCGTCTCCGCAGAAATTGTAGTCGTTCAAAGGATCTCCGAAATCCGAGCCGTATCCGATGAAATCCTCACCAAAACGGTTTTTCTTTACAAAGCCCTGATCGATGTAGTCCCAGATGAAACCGCCCTGAAGCTTCTCTATGCTGTGGAACCTGTCGGTGTATTCATCCATGTTCCCGAGGGAATTTCCCATCGCGTGCATATATTCGCAGAGCACAAAAGGCTTCTCGGGATGCTTTTCAAGGAAGCGCTCGATGTCGAGCGGCTTTGTGTACATCTGGCTCTCCACATCGGAGGTATCGTTGTACGTCCTCTCGTGGCAGATGCCCTCGTAGTGCACAAGTCTCGTGTCATCACGCTTTTTGAACTGCTGTGACATGAGCCAGATATTCTTTCCTCCGCAGCTCTCGTTTCCGCAGGACCAGAAAAGGATGCAGGCATGGTTCTTGTCACGCTCCTGCATGGATCTTGCGCGGTCGAGCACCACATCACGCCACTTCGGAGTGCTTCCCGGCAATGTGTCCTTTGTGGGACGTCCCGTGGTCGCCCAGGTGCCGTGCGTCTCAAGGTTGCACTCGTCTATCACATAGAGACCGAATTCGTCGCAGAGTTCATAGAGGAAGGTCTGATCAGGATAGTGGCAGGTCCTTATCGCATTTATGTTGTTCCTCTTCATGTTGATGATGTCGTTTCTCGTATCCTCATAGGAAACCGTGCGTCCCGTGAGGCATGACATCTCATGACGGTTCACGCCGTTGAACACTATGCGCTTTCCGTTGAATTTAAGTATTCCGTCTTCAAGCTTGAACTCTCTGAAGCCCACGCGCTCGGAAACGAATTCCGTGACTGTGCCCTTTTCATTCCTCACTTCAAGGATGAGCTTGTAGAGCACAGGGGCTTCTGCGCTCCAGAGCTTTATGTCGTTTATCTTTACTTTCTTTTTGATGATGCCGTCCTTGTTCAGAGCGCCGTCTATCTTGAATTCTTTTTTTACTTCTCCGTCAAGAGTGAGTGTTCCGCGCACGTCCGCTGTCTCGCATCCCGTGAGCTTGAGTTCCAGAGACAGTGTGCCGTTTTCGTAAGTCTCATCGGGGAGCGCCTTTACAAAAAGATCCGATACATGCACCTTGGGAGTGGTATAGAGCACAACATCCCTGAATATGCCGGAAAACCTGAAAAAGTCCTGATCCTCGAGCCATGAGCTTGACGTGAAACGGTATACCTGTACCGCCATATAGTTCTTTTCGTCAAACTTTACAAGCTTTGTGATATCAAAATCATGAGGCGTGAACGAATCCTCGCTGTAACCCACGAATGTGCCGTTCATCCAGAGCGCCATTCCGCTCTCCACGCCTTTAAAGCTCACATATATGTTCTGTCCCTTCCATGCGGGATCAAGATAGAACTCTTTAACATAGCTCGATGTGGGATTGAATTCCTGAGGCACCTCGCCGCGCTTCAGTTCTTCATATCCGTCCCAAGGATAGATCACGTTGAAATATGCCGGAGCGCCGTATCCCTGCATCTCTATCGAAAGCGGCACCTTCACGTCATCAAAGGCGCTTATGTCCACTCCGGGTTTCTCAAAGCCTCCCGGCCTCATTGAAGGATTCTTGGAATAAAACATCTTCCATGTGCCGTTGAGAAGTTTTTCCCAGCTGTTCTCTCCCTCAAGCTCCGCAAGTGTCTTTGCGAATCTGTGGGAAGAATGCGCAGGCTCGCGGTTTACGTTAAAAACTGCGGTGTCTCCCAGCCATTCATAATCCATTTTTGTTTTTCCGGTCATATCAAACCATCCTTTCAGAAAATGCTGTCGGTTATTGTTTTATATTCGTTGATCCTTTTGGATTTCCTTAAACTTTTAAAGGTCCGCTCATCCACAGAAAGCGCAGGTCCCATATGTTCCCATACTTCCTTCATCTTTGCGAGCACGCAGTGATCGTCATGCGTCACTTCGTAATAGGCATTTAGCAGATCGTCATGAAATGCCTTTAATCTCCTTCTGTCCTTTGTCTCGTCCGTCATTTCTTCAGGAAGAAAAGGCCGTGCTATGATGCCGCGCCCCAGCATGATCATGTCGACATCAGGGTGTTTTTCTTTAAAACCGCTTATGTCCTCTGCCGTGAACAGATCCCCGTTGTAACACACCGGATTTTTTGAGTGGGTAAGAGCATATTCAAACCATTCAGGCCTCACGGGCTCCCTGTAAAAATCCTTTTGGATGCGGGGATGCACTATCACCTCGGAAAACGGGTATTTGTTATAGACATCGAGCACATCTGCAAACTCTTCGGCATCGTTACGCCCAAGCCTTGTCTTTACCGATATCTTCATCTGAAGCCTGTCCGCTTCCTTAAAGACCTCGTCGAAAAATGCGTCTATCTCCCACGGAAACGGCAGAAAACCGCTGCCTTTTTTCTTTGTGACAACGGTTCCCGAAGGGCATCCGAGATTGAAATTCACCTCACGGTATCCCAGTTCCGCGATCTCCTTGAGCGCCCATACGGAGTGCTCCGCCACAGAGCACAGTATCTGCGGGACCGTGGGGATCTTTTTGTTTATCTCCGGGTCGATCTCGTCAAGTTCCTTCTTCTGAAAAGAATGATTCTGATTCGGCGAAAGGAACGGCGTAAAGCATTTGTCAACGCCCGAATAGTATCGTGCGAATACATGCCTGTATATTCTTGTGGTAAGCCCCTCCATAGGAGCCATATAGATCCTTTTCATACAGCCACGATTATAGCCGAATACAGATATTTTTTCAACATATTTGCATAGTCCGTGAGATTTGTTATAATGGCACCATGAAAACAAGACCAATACCTTACAGAACAATAGAATATACCGAAGGTGAGCACATCCCCTACCTGCATTTTCCGATGCTTGACAATACCGGGATCGTGAGCCATCTGTTTACCACAAGGCTCGGAGGCGTGAGCGAAGGGATATTCGCCACGATGAACTTAAGCTCAAACCGCGGCGACGACAAGACAAAAGTGCTTGAAAACTACCGGCGTGTAGCCATGCAGCTCGGATGTGAGGAAAAAGACTTCTGCTTTTCCGACCAGACACATACCACAAACATCAGAGTCATCACCGAAGATGACCGCGGAAAAGGGATGGTACGCCCTCAGGATTACAAGGATATAGACGGGATCATAACAAACGTTCCCGGCATCGCTCTCGGGACTTTTTATGCCGACTGCGTGCCTTTGTATTTCGTGGATCCCGTGCACCGAGCGATCGGTCTCTCCCACTCCGGATGGCGCGGCACTGTGGGCCGCATGGGCGAAGTCACCGTAAGGGAAATGAGCAGGACCTACGGAAGTGACGCAAAAGACCTTCTCTGCGCCATAGGCCCATCCATCTGTGTCTCCTGCTATGAAGTGAGCACAGATGTCGCAGACGAGTTCATCAGAGCCTTTGACATAAAAAACACCCCCGCCTGGGATGGGCAGGGGAATGACTTTGATACTATCCTCTGGAAAAAAGAAAACGACAAATGGCAGCTGAACCTATGGGCCGCAAATGTGCGAGTACTCCGTGATGCGGGCGTCCGTCCCGAAAACATAAGTGTTTCCAATGTATGCAGCGCCTGCAATCCCGATCTTCTGTTCTCACACCGCGTCACAAAAGGAAAACGAGGAAACTGCGGGGCTTTCATGATGTTAAAGCCCTAATCCGTTTCTTACTGCACGGCCCATGAAGGATTTTTGTAGGTCTCATCGTTTGTTATCTCCCTTATGACCTTTATGTTCTCCGGGAAAACGATGTCCGTATCCTCATCGACAAGTTCCACCGCAGCGATGGCCTTGTCGTTCCAGAACGGGAATACATCAAGCTTGAAATATCTGTTTTCGTATGTCAGGCAGTAACGGTCTTTCCTTACCTGTTTCCGCCTGGTGTCCGAATTCATGAGAAGCCTTATGTATTCGCTTTCTGTGAGCCGGCATTCTATCTCTGTCTGTTTTTCTCCGTTTAAGTTCAGCTTCGAAGAAAGGAAGTACACACTGTGTCCGCGGTAATTCCTGCGGCGCACGCGTACTTCTTCTTTTTTGTCCGATTCGAGGAAGGTCTGGACTATCTCCACATGACGGATGTTCGGGACAGACTCGAGCCATTTGATGTCAGGATATTCTATGAGGAACATCCGCTCTGTCTCGTAGGTCGCGCCCTCTCCGAGAAAATGCGCGATCCCCGAGATAAGCCTCTTCATCTTGTTCTCAAAATCGGTGGAATTGTCTATCACCCTGAGGTGAGGATGCCCCGTCCATGCCGCGATCAGCTTGTCGTCAAGCGCCATCGCTTCTTCCGGTGATTCAGTCCTCGCCGCATTGTTTTCAAGAGTATAGAACTGCTCCGCTCCGTTTGCCGCAGTGACAAGATGGAATACAGCATCATAAGACAAAAGCAGTTCTTCGTGTGTCTTTCCGAGACCTTTAAGGACCGCTTCGTATTCCTCATCATCCATGTACGCCTTGTTGTCAAGCGCACCTCTGTCACAGACGATAAGGAGTTTTTCGGTGTTCATGGTCCTTGCCGCCTGCTCAAAGATCGCTTCTTTTTCAAGCTGGAGCCGCATCTGCCCCTTTTGAAAATCCAGATTGCTCCCGCAGGTCCAGGGCGCTACGCCGCCGGAGATCAGTTCCGTCGCCGTTTCAGGCACAAAAAGGACGGTATATCCCCTTTGCGAAAACGCATTCTGTATCCAGCTGAGTGCCGTGGATTTTCCCGCGCACGGCCCGCCCGTGACAACGATCTTTGTGATGTTCAAGCCTCAGGACACCTCTCTTGTTTTAGTCTTTCGTATGTCAGACGTTCACTGCTTTCCGATCTGTTTTAACGCACTGTTTATTAGGTTTTGGTAAGCGGTCTTCACGTCGCCTCTGGGCGCTCCGATCTGCTCTTTCCCAACAACCTCTCCGTTACTGTCGACAAAGATGGTCGTAGGGAAGCCGGACACATAGTCCACCACCTGAGTCGCAAGCTGCGCGTTTCCGACAAGCGTCGTAAACTCCGCGCCCGCTTTTTTCAATATCGCGGCAGCGGTGTTCTTTGCTTCCGCCGCATCGTCGCAAAGAGTGATGATGTTCACATTGGTCGGAAGATCCTTGTAAAGATCCGCGATGCCGGGCATCTCTTCGACACAGTAACCGCACCATGTGGCCCAGATATTTACCATCGTTATGTCATAATTTTTAAAGATCTCCTCATTTACCTCATTGCCATCAAGATCCACCGCAGAAAAATGAGTGAGGTCAAAGCCGTCCTTAGGTACATAAGGTGTGGGCGTGGGTGTGGGATCGGCCTCACCGAAGATGTCAGTGATGCTGCCCGTAGGCTCTGCTCCCTGCGTAAGGAAAGCGCTCACGCCGGGCCCGATCTGTGATATGATGTCCGGATCCACAGGCTCGGACGGTATATTTGTGAGTATCAGATTTACTGTCTCCCCAAGGTCTTCGGGAACCACATCCTCAAGACTCATCTCGCATGCGCTGAATGCAAATCCAAGCGCCATAACCATTGCGGTACATAATATAAATTTCTTCATGTCATTTTCTCCTTGATGGTTTTCAAATATAACAGTAATGTCTTTCGACATCTGTCATCACGTGAAAAACAAGTTTTCGTTTCGGAAACTCCCAAACCCCTTGATATTAAATTATAACCCAAATCTCGCCGTTTATCAACTCCCGCTGTAGTCCCCTTTTCCTTGCGGCCACTGTCTGTTTTTGATATAATAAGGCTGCTCGGCACGCAAACAAAAGAGCATATCGATCACGGAGGTGGATCATGACCATAAAAGTGTCCTGTTTAAGATCAAGTCTTAATTACAACGACGACCTTAATCTGATGACCGGAGAATTTATACGCGGAATAGAAAATGAACTCGGAGAAGAACTGTGCCTAAGCGACATCTCTGACAACGACTGTGACTTAAAGCTCATCTTTATCCAGTCCGGCGGAAGTGAAAACCTTTTCTTAAAAAACATCGAGTGTCTCAACGAACCCTATTACCTTCTCACAAACGGTTCAAACAATTCACTTGCGGCATCGCTTGAGATAATGAACTATATCGACCGCAACGGCAAAAAAGGCGAGATCCTGCACGGAGATGCAAAATACATAGCTGACCGCATCAAGACGCTCGCCGCAGTCGGAAGCGTCAAAAAGCAGCTCTCGGAGACAAAATTCGGCGTTGTCGGACGCCCTTCGGACTGGCTTATCTCTTCGGTACCGGATTATGACAAAGTGACCGAAAAACTTGGGATCGTGTTTGAAGACATAGACCTCACCGAAGTACAGCAGGAATTTGCAAATTCCGTTCTTGTAAACAAAGAAAAACTCCCGCGTGTCTTTGATGACGGCGAGAAGATAAAAGCGCTCCGTACCTACAATGCGTTTAAGAAAATTGCTGAAAAACGCGGACTTTCCGGCTTTACCGTAAGATGTTTCGACCTTTTGAGACCACTTGAGACCACAGGCTGTGCGGGTCTTGCACTCCTTAACGACGAAGGCATCACCTCCGCCTGTGAAGGCGACGTTGCCGCGCTTATCTCAATGCACATCGTAAAAGCGCTCACCGGGAAGCCCTCATTTCAGGCAAACCCCGCGCGCATCGTCCCTGCGGATAATACGGTAGTTCTTGCACACTGCACCATCCCTCTTTCGATGACTAAAGATTTTCGCCTGGATACACATTTTGAATCAGGTACAGGCATAGCTGTAAAAGGCTATCTTCCGGAAGGAGATGTCACAGTATTCCGTCTATCCGCAGACCTTACGCATTTCTTTGTGAGCGACGGACGTATCATTAAAAACCTCGAGGAGCCGGATCTTTGCCGCACGCAGATCCTTGTCGAATTTAAGGAAGACGTTTCACAGCTCCTTAAGCATCCGTGCGGGAATCATCACATCGTGTTCTATGGGCATCACGCAGATGAAATAAGAAAGATCATGCAGGAAATGCTTTAGTTTCCCGGCATACAAAAACGGGGATCCTATCGGGATCCCCATCTTTTTATACGTGAAATCTTCTCTGAAACTCCCTTGCGACCGATCTTCCCTTAAAGATGATCGCTCCCGCAAAAAGGATGATGCTGACGAGAAGGCATATATTCCATGTCATCGGCATGGCTTCCTTTTTTCTCAGATAGATCACAAGGAACGGGATGACGCTGAAGAACAGCCCGGTAAGAAGATATGCCATCGCATTTCCCTGTTTGTCGATCATGGTGAGCACGAAATTTGCCACGATCGTTGCTGCTATCACGATAGGAAGTATCCAGTCTCTTGTAAGCCACAGAAAATCAAAATAGTACGAGGTTATAAGGAGGAGTATGAGGATCGTGAACACCATCACGGTCACCTTCCTCGCCGAACCCGTTCCCGGCTTGAACTGTCTCATTATGCCGTGTTCAAATGCAATGAACCACATGGCAAATATGAGGCTCCAGTGAAGATCCGGGAATCCCGGGAAACGGATCTCCTGCAGGAAATCCAGTCCAAGCCCTGCGATTATCAGAGCCCAGACTATGAACAGCTGCAGTTTGTACAAAAACGATCTGAATTTCAGCGTATTTTTCTCGGGGAAATAGAGTTTCTCCCCCTCTCCCATCAGTCTGCTCTGGCAGAGCGGGCACTTTACCGGATCTCCTCCGACTTCTATCTTGCAGTACGGACATTTTTTCATTATCTCACAACCTCCGTAGCATACACTGTTATCTGAACGCCTGACTCGGCGAGCCCTCTCACGAAATTTTTCACGACGCCGGTATTTGAATAAGGCGACGATATCCCGAGCGTAGTGTCACCTTTGTAGCTGAAAATGGTGGAAAAAAGATTGTTGGAGCTGCAAAAGCCATTGTAGTTTGCGATCTCGTCTTCCACTTCCTTAGGAGGGCGCTGCACTCCGAGATTTGACAGCACCAGTGTGACCTTTTTGTCGACAAGCCTTGTGACATGGCGCACCACGAGCTGCTTTATGAAAAGGGGCACCGCGCGCACGGGGGCCACATATTCCATGGTCTCGTAATTGTCCATCTGTTTCTTGATGCTCTCCTCGGTGAGCTGACTTTTAAGCGACGTATCAAACTCAGCGGCAAGTTCTTCAAGCGTGATGTCCTTGTCAAACACATGCGTAACGTTCACGTTGTTGAAGAAGTTCCTCGCAGTATGTGAAGGATAGTAATTTCTGAGATTTACGGGAAGCGACACCGTCACGGGGCGCTGACGCTTTCTCGCGGGCATCTCGTCACGCACGGCCAGCATCCATGCGGCTCCGAGATAGCTTGTAAGAGACACGCCGGCTGCTTTTGCTTTGGAAAGGATCTCCGCTGTCGGCATATGCACTTCAAAAAACTGCAGCTGGTCATACGGAAGCCTGAAGCCTCCGGGATGGTAGGCAGATCTCACCGACGAGCTGCCCTTAAGCCCCATTTTTCCGAAAAACTGTCTGTAACTGTCCTGAGACAGATCGTCTGCCGAAGCTCCCGAATGGAGCGCGACATCCTCATATTTCCCGGGGAATTTAAGTTTCAGGTAATGCAGGACAATAATGTTCAGAAACTCGAGTCCGCCCGTTCCGTCGCAGAGCGCGTGGAAAATGTCCAGATTTATCCTTTTTCCGAAATATGTCACTTTGTAATGCAGCATGGCCTTGGCGGGGACATAGAGCGTGGGGCATATCCTGTCGCTCTCTTCGGACACTTCGGGCATTATGTCGGTATCCTCCATATAGTGCCAGAAGAGGCCTCTTCTTATCCTCACCTGTACCTGCGGTCTGTCCTGTATGGCCATGAGAAGCGCCTTTTGCAGGATCTCGGGATCTATGTCCTCATTAAGGACACAGCTGACCCTGAAGGACCTTGTGTCCCTCTTTGACACCGTAGCCAGAAAGACTTTTGCCACATTATCGATTCTGTACCAATTCTCGCTTGTCATATCGTTCCTTAAGTCAGCAGTTTATTTTTGTATTTCCTGAAACAGTTTTTTGTCTGTTTTATATACCTCGGACGAAACATAGGCCGAAAGCCTTTTCATCGCCTGCGCCGCGATAGGGAGCGGCATCTGCTGGTAGACATGCCAGCCGTTTTCTTCTATATCGAGCGTTGCTTTACCGCCCGCCTTTGTCATCATGTCATAAAGCCGCACGCTGTCGTCAAGCAGTATCCCGTTTCTTCCGCACATTATGAGCGTGTGAGGAAGTCCGTCGAGTTTTCCGAAAAGCGGACTGAAACGCGGGTCTGAAAGTTCTCCCGCTCCCGCTGTATAGGCTTTTGCCGCGCCCATAACATATTCCTTTGTGAGTATCGGATCGCGGTCTTTATTTGTCTCGTAGGTTTCCGACGTCCCTGTCATATCCGTCCAAGGGCTGAAGAGCAAAAGTCCTTTGGGTACCTCGCGCCCTTCGGAAAGAAGGTCCTCGGCAAGGCAGAGCGCCAGGTTTCCTCCTGCGGAATCACCTGCGACAAAAACGTGATCCGGCGCGTATGCCTCTTTGGTGAGGAAATCCCACACTGCTTTTCCGTCGTGGATCGCCGCGGGGTAAGGATGCTCGGGAGCCAGCCTGTAATCAAAGGAATAGGTGGTAAACCCGGTGGATATCGCAAGCTTTGCTGCAAGTATTCGCGCATAATCAAGTCTTCCCGTCACATAGCCGCCGCCATGAGCATAAAGGATGGCATATTCCGGGTTGTGCGCGAGGTGCGGCTTTACGGCTTCACACTTTATCCTGCCGACCGTAAACGGAGTCACCTCGATGTCTACCTTGGGAGTTGCAAGCTTTCCCGCACGCTCCATGACTTTGCGGTGCCTTTTAAGATCGGCCTCCTCCATGGAGCTTCCGGAAATGAAATTTACCGCTTTCAGGGCCATCAGCAGCGGATCGTTTAAGTTTATGATACCATTCTGCTTTTTGTTTTCAACAATACGTTTTTTGTTATCGTTCTGAGTCATTTTGTGCTATTTTGTTCTTTTTCTTTCTGTAATTTCCGTATAGCGTCTATCCTCTGGCTAAGCGTCGGATGGGAGTATTCCAGCTTTACCACCAGTGGCGAAGGCGCAAGATTTGCATAATTCTGCTTTGAGAGTTTCTTTAATGCATCGATCAGCTGGTCGCCATAGCCTTCTTCCACTGCCTGTTTGTCCGCGGCGTATTCCGCTTTTCTCGAAACAAAGTTCATCAAGAGACCGAACAGCGGGGAGATCAGCGCAAACTCGACCGTCATCAGCAGAATGAGCGCAAATCCGTAGTTTATGCCCGAAAAACCAAAGCCGGTAAAGATGTCGGGCGTACGGAGAGTGAACCACGCAAATAAGCCGATCACAAGCATCTGGACAAATGTCATTATCTTATTTTTCAGAGTGTCTTTGTGAAGCCCGTGCCCCAGTTCATGCGCAAACACTGCGCATATCTCCTCGGGCGTGAAACTCTCGACCAAAGTGTCGTAAAGCACGATGGTCTTCATTTTTCCAAAGCCGGTGAAATAAGCGTTTGCCTTGGTCGATCTGCGTGATGCATCCATTACGTTGATCGCTCTCACATTATACCCGTTTTTCGTGAGAAGCGCACTTAAGTTTGTTTTAAGTTCGCCTTCTTCAAGAGGCGTAAATTTGTTGAATATCTTGCTGAAAAACGGATAAAGGAACGTTACCAGCAGCATGAACAGTGTCATTACTATCGCAAAAACGAGGATCAGCCAGTCGCCGAAGGCTGTGTGCAATCCGAAAAGCAGCATAGCGATGCCTGTCATGATAATAAGCGAAAGCAGGAAGCTTTTTACCTGATCTGCCCAGAATGTCTTTGGCGTGGTCTTGTTAAAGCCGTATTTCTGCTCGATCTTCATGGTCGAATGCCACGAGAAAGGGATCGCAAAAAGCGTTGTGAGCGACGAAAGCAGCATAACAGCAAATGTCTGCCAGAAAGGCTCTTCCTGGAAAAGCTTTGCAAATGCGGCGTATGCGTTAAATATCAAAAGCGCGAGGTCTATCGCAAACAATGTGTTTTCCCTGAATATCCCGAATCCCACAGTCTCCTCGTGGTATTTGCGCCAATTTTCATATGTCTCTTTGTCATAGACATCCGAAACGTTTGCGGGTATCGGATTCTTTTCAGACCTCAGCGTGATGAACTCGATCATCATTTTGTACAGATGTACTGCGGTAAATATCAGTATTGCGATAAGTTTGTAGTTCATTTTTTACTCCTGCCTTTTATATACTTCAACCTTGCCGTCTTCATAAGTCACTGTCAGCTCATCGCCTGAAAAGACAAGATTGACCTTGGCAAAGACTTCATTGCTGTAATCAAGGATTTCAGCCGAATATTCTGCTCCTGCCAAGATCGTCCGGCTCGGTTCTGCTTCGTTTATCACCGCGACGTAGTTCATGAACATTCGGAAATAAACCCAGATCACTCCATGTGAATCGACTGCAGATACATCTATGGCGTTCCCGGCATCTTCAGGTTCCCCTCCGTTTGTCGACTGGATCACATACTCGAACTTTTTGATATCATACTTTTCAGGTGCCTTTGTGGGCTTTACTTTCACTTCGTACCAGTAGTCCGATTTGAAATTATATTCCTCGTAATATTCCTGATCGTATCCCTCATGTACCCCTTTATTGTGCCACAGTTTGATCACTGGTTCCGAATACTCAAGGTAAAGCCATTCCGGTTCCGATGCTCCTATGTCATCATAACCGTTGAAGGTGTAGGTCTGTCTTACATATTCTCCGTCTATCGGTCTAAGAGTATCGGGATCAAACGGAGTAGTCATGTATATATCCGAGCCCCATTCCAAAGTAAAACTGTAGTCCACAATATTTTTTTCAAAGTCGTATGTAAGTACCACATAATACAGCCCGTCATAGCCTTCGGGCAGGTCATACCTATATGTACGCTCATATCTTTTTACCATCCGCGGCTCTTCCGGAGCGGGTGTTGATGTTGCCGCAGGCTTTGGAGTCGAAGTCGCGACCGGTTTTGTTGCCTTCGCTGTAGGCGTTGCTTTTGCCGTGGGTGTTGCTTTGTCCTGCTTGTCCGGTTTTGCGGTCGGAGTCGTGTCTTTCTCTGCCTTTCCGGTGGGTTCTGCGTCTTTTTCCGGCTTCTTGGTCGCGGTAGTTTCCCGACCGCTGTTGGCATTATTTCCTGCATTTTCGAGTGCCGCAGCGCACCCGGTCATAATCATTGCAAACAAAACGATCGTCAAAGCTGTTATCAGTCTCTTCATCTCATGTCCTCCTCGGCTTCAGCGCTTTGTCTATTATATATCAAACACATATGGTTTTACAATGGTTTGTCATATTTGTTCTCATGAAGAAGCGGATATCTTACCCCGTTGAAATATGCTTCCAACGCGGCCTTGTGGTCTTCCGCGAATACTTCCGGAAGTTCGTCTTTTCCGAAGAATCTCAGTTCAAAAGACTCCTCGTCGATCCTCGGCTCGCCGCTGATGATCTTTGCGGTATAAAGCGCGGAGATGACATGCGCCTGATCTCCGTTATTCCAAACCATATCATGATTGTGGAATATCCCGAGAAATGCGGTCAGTTCAACCTCAAGCCCCGTTTCTTCGCGTATTTCGCGTATCGCAGCCTCCTCATAGGTTTCGTTCATTTCAAGCAGTCCGCCTATAAGTCCCCATTTGTTGTTATCGGAGCGACGCTGGAAAAGTATCTTGTCGTCGCGGGTTATTATAGCGCCCGCGCAGTTGAGTATTATCTTTCTGTGTCCTATCAGCGGACGCAGGTCGTGTATGTCGTCCATGTGTACCTCTGTTCATGATAAATGTCATTCTCTTATATTC
>JAEEGH010012604.1_pt1 | contig 18904 bp, 10 predicted proteins | sample 9134181 | NCBI WGS metagenome assembly JAEEGH01 (sample SAMN16246544, study PRJNA631951) | gut metagenome | biome: gut microbiome; feature: rumen; material: DP-attached | host: Bos | place: Iran: Karaj | collected 2018-10 | reverse complement strand
GACGTTGATGTACATCGACAACAAGTTCTGGCAGGACGAGATTTACCTCTCCACGGCCAACAAATACACCATCCTCACCGATTGGGACGTGAATCTGTCGGTGGACTACCAGTGGAACAGCCTGGATGCTACGTTGACGGGCTTTGGCTATCCCATCCGCCACACGGTGCTCACGGCACTGGCGACGGCATGGACGTGGCACGGTTTCAAGGCACAGGGCAGCCTGCTCTACACGATGGTCAACGACCGTTCGTCGGCGCGATTCAACGGCCAGGTGGTGGGCAAGATGAGCAAGTATATGAACAAGGTAACGCCTGCTGTCTTCCTCAGTTGGCAGCCATGGCAGGAGCGGGAATTCAACTTGCGCGCCTATTACAAGCGCATCTTCCGCATGCCCACGTTCAATGACCTGTACTATACCGACATGGGCAACATCACGCTCGATCCCGAGTATGCCACCCAATACAACGTGGGCTTCCTTTACCGCCTGCTTGCCGACCGTGGCCTGCTCGCCGGCATCAAGTTGAGCGCCGATGCCTACTACAACTACATCACCGACAAGATTATCGCTGTGCCCAAGGGGACGGGCCAGTACCGTTGGATGATGATGAATGTGGGAATCGTGAAAATACGCGGCATCGACGTGAGCGCCCGCACCACGTTGAATTTGCCTGCTGATGTGATTCTGGATATCAACCTGAGCTACACTTACCAGAAGGCGCAGGACTACACCAACCCTGCCGACAACGGCGACGGCGGCACGTACAAGGGCCAGTTGGCCTATATTCCCTGGCACAGCGGTTCGGTGGTGGGTCACCTGAACTGGCGTGACTTTGACCTGAACTACAGCTTCATCTATGTGGGTGAGCGCTATCACACCAGTGCCAACACCCGCGAGAACCACGAGCAGCCGTGGTACACCCACGACCTGTCGGCGGGTTACGTTTTCCACCTGGGTAAGACGACGCTGAAAGTATCGGGCGAGGTCAACAACCTCTTCAACCAGTATTATGACGTCATTCTCAACTATCCCATGCCGGGCCGCAATTACAAACTCATCCTCAAATTTGACATCTAATGAGACGTATATTCTACATATTGCTTCCACTGCTACTGCTGGCTGGATGCCGCGAGGAGGTAACCATCTTCCTGCCTGAGCACGTGTCGGTGGCACAGCCTGAATTTACTGAAATTGAGGGCTTTTACTTGTTGTGTGAGGGCAATATGGGTTGGAACAAGGCCACGCTCGACTACTACGACTATGCCTACGGCGAATATGTGCGCAACATCTTCTCTTATGCCAATCCCACCGTCCCCAAGGAGATGGGCGACGTGGGCAACGACATCGGCATCTACGGCAGCAACCTGTACTGTGTGATCAACTGCTCTAACAAGATTGATGTGCTTGACAAGTACACTTGCCAAAAGAAGTACCAGATCAATATCCCCAACTGCCGGTTTATCCGCTTCTATGGCGGCTATGCCTATGTGACGAGTTATGCCGGACCGGTGCAGATCAACCCAAACTACGAGCAGCGCGGTTATGTCGCCAAGATCGACACCGTGACCATGCAGATTGTGGACACTTGCCTGGTGGGTTTCCAACCCGATGAACTCGAGATTGTCGAGGGCAAGATCTATGTCGCCAATTCGGGTGGTTATATGGTGCCTAACTACGAGAATACGGTCTCGGTCATCGATTTGGCCACTTTCAAGGAGGAGCGACGCATTCCCATTGCCATCAATCTGTCGATGGTCAAGAGCGACCGTCACGGCATGCTGTGGATTGCTTCGCGCGGCGACTATTACACGCGTGGCAGCAAGATCTACGCCTATGACACGCGCAAGCAGCAACTCGTCGACAGCCTCGATACGCGTGTGAGCAACATGTGGCTGGACGGTGATTCGCTCTACGTGGTGAGCACGCAGTGGAGCTATGTGTCGATGAACAATTCGTTCTCCTATGCGGTCATCAACACGCAGACGCGCCAGCTGGTGTGCGACAACTTCATCACCGACGGCACCGACAAGGACATTGTTATCCCCTATGCCGTTGCGGTAAATCCCATAACCAAAGATATTTACGTCACCGATGCCAAGGACTACGTCTCGCCGGGCCGGCTCTATTGTTTTGACCGCTATGGCGTGAAAAAGTGGGACGTGCGCACGGGCGACATTCCGGCCCACTTCGCTTTCCTGGGCAATAACATCAATGAACATTAAAAGTACGATATGAAACGAGCAAGAAACATACTGGTTGTTGTTTTGGCCATTTTGACGGCCTTGTCTGTGTGGGCCAATCACCCGTGGCTGACGCGGGTCTATGAATATCGCCCTGCTCCCGGGCAGTTCATCAACACCATGCCCGTGTGTCGGGTGGGGGAGCCTGTCGATAGTGTGTTGGCGCGCTGCAGGGCTGCTATCTGCGGTCGCATCGATACGGTGACCACGACCTTCCATGGGCAGACAATCACACGCATCGACACCGTGTGGGCCGAGAGCATGATCTCGCTGGGCGGATATGGCGGATATGTGATTGTGGGTTTTGACCATCCGGTGGTCAATATGCACACCTATGACTTTGAAATTCAGGGAAATGCCTTCGTCAGCGATCGTGAATCGCATGGCGGCAGCAGCGAGCCTGGCATCGTCATGGTAGGCGTTGATGTGGATGGTGACGGCGTGCCCAGCGACGGCGACAAGTGGTATGAACTGGCGGGTAGCGAGTATCATCACCCCAAGACACAGCACGACTACGAAATCACCTATTATCGGCCCGACGAGGGCAAGCAGCGTACGCCTAGCCACGTTGACCCCACCTTGAACGACACGACTTATATCCGCTGGACCAGCAACGACGTGAATCCCGACAGTGTCAGTGGCTACATGAGCCGCAACACCTTCCACAACCAGCCTTACTGGCCGCTGTGGCTGCAGGATGAGGAGACCATGTCATTCAGGGGGGCAAAACTGCGCTGCAATGCTGTTGACATGGGTGGTAACCAGGGCGAATCCTACTATGTGCAGTATTTCTTTGACTGGGGCTATGTCGATAACCTGCCCAATAACCCCGCGCGCGTCGCGTTGGAGGGAGATATCTATAATCCCGGATTCAAGATCGATTGGGCGGTGGATGAGCAAGGCAACCATGTCAATCTTACTCACATCGACTTCATCAAGGTGTATAACGGCATGAACCAGTACTGCGGATGGACCGGCGAGACCTCGACCGAGGTGGCTGCGGGCATCGACTATCATCCCGAGGCCGAAATGCCGCAGTTCCCGCGTGGTGACGTGAATCATGACGGCGAGGTGAACATTGCCGACGTAAACTGTGTCATCGATGTGATACTCACCGATGCCTTCACCATGGGCAGTGATGTTAATGGCGATGGCGAAGTCAATATTGCCGACGTGAACATGATAATTGGCTATATCTTGCAATAGGCTGATTTGCTATTGTTTCCAGTGAAAGTATTCAATAAGGGCCTTTAAGAGGCCCTTTGTTTATTGCTATTCCTCAAGTTCCGGTAAATTTAGTCATGAATAATTTTGCAGTATCGGTTTTTTTCGCTTAAATTTGCCGCCGAAATGATTAACCTCGTTTCAGCCTTAAACACAGCTAACTAGTATTATTCTTAATCTTATATTAACACTAAATTTTTCAATTATGAAGAAATGTTTTAAACTCCTTTCTGCAGCGCTCATCGCGCTGGCATCCTTCGTGCCCGCACAGGCCGATGAACTGACCGTGTATGATGAGGCCTCGACCAACGAGTTTTCACCCATCTACGGTTATTACTATGACACCCCGGGTTACATCGTCCAGACGATCCTTCCCGAGGAAGATCTTACTGTGATGAAGGGTACTTTCATCGGTTCGATGAAGTTCTACGTGGCAGGAGAGAATGGTAACCTGCTCAATGGCGGCAAGCTCGCCGTTTCTCTGGGTACCACTACTCGTACTAACTTTTCTAACACCGACCCCGTTGAGGTAACCCCGGTTGCCGAGATCACGATGACCCTTGGTGAACCCGAGGTTGTTGTTAACTTCACTACTCCCTTCTTCTATGAGGGTGGCAATCTCGTAATCGAGACCAAGGTGGTTGAGAAAGGTAATTATCCCCACAACTTCTTCTTGGGTAAGGCCTCGAATGTAGCCAACGTGTTGTGTAAGGGTGTGTATACAACCTCGACCGACGCTTTCTATCCCAAGACCACCTTCACCTATGAGCAGCTTGACGACTATGCTGCCATCAGCGCTCGGGAGATCGCTTACGGCAAGCTCGTTCTGGGTACCGATGCTGTCAGCAAGACCATCACTATCACCAACCTGGGTAAGAACGCCTTCACTCCCGCCATCAGCGGTGTATCGGCTCCCTTCAGCGTAGAGGCTGTCGGTGAGGTTGCTCCCGGCGAGACCAAGAACATCGTTGTTACCATGACTCCCAATGCCGTTGGCGAGTATGAGCAGACCATGACCATCAACTGCGGTGCAGCTGGCGAGTTCGAGGTTGCTCTGACTGGTGAAGTTCGTGCCGAGGTTACTGTTGCCGATGGCACCGATATCGAAGGTCACATCCCCGTTTACGGTATGAGCTACGACGGTCCTGATGGTGTAGGCCAGATGATCTATCCCGCCGAGATGCTGACTGACTTGGTAGGCAAGAAGATCAACTCTCTCGCATTCTACCACGACCTGGCCAGCCGCAAGATGGACGGTGGTAACATCCAGCTTTCGATCAAGGTTGTCGACGAGGCTGCCTTTGCAAGCGCAACTCCTATCACCGACATGACCGTTGTTGCCAATGTTGCTCCCGTGGCTGGTGAGACCGAGCTCGTGTTCACCTTCAATGAGCCCTTTGAGTACACTGGTGGTAACCTGGCTGTTGAGGCCCTCGTAACCGAGGCCGGTAGCTATGGCTACGAGAAGTTCTATGGTGTAGCTGCTCAGGGTGCTTCCTATGGCTACTACGATGACTTCGGCTTTGAGTCTAAGGTCTTCAACTTCCTGCCCAAGGCTACATTCAGCTATGTAGTTGAAGATACTCCTGAGCCCCAGTTTATCCGTGGTGATGTAAACGGTGACAAATTAGTGAACATTGCCGACGTGACTAAGCTCATCGATATGCTCTTGAGCAATGCCGAGATGACTCCCGAAGCTGACTGCAACCTGGATACATTGATGAACATTGCTGACGTGACTAAGCTCATCGACTTCCTGTTGAGTGGCCAGTGGTAATCCCTGGTTATTGGATTGAATAATCAATATCACATTTTGGCAGGTTCCCGTTGTGGACGGGGACCTGCCTTTTTTAGGTAAATATTGCATATTTGCCTGGTAAATGTTTTGCTATGTTCATGGGTTTCGCTAACTTTGCTGCGCAATGGGGCCTGAATGCCCTGAATACATGAGTACCAGATTATTATTAGCATAGTTCTTTTATTATCAATATTTAAAAACTAGTTTTATATGAAGAAGATTTCTAAACTCATGACTGCAGCGCTGATCGCGCTGGCTTCTTTCGTGCCCGCTTTGGCCGGAACACTGACATTGTACAATTACGAGTCAGATACCTACTTTGTACCCATCAATTCGATGTGGTTTGACACTCCTGGAAACACGACTCAGGTGCTTTATCCTGCCACCGATCTGACTGACATGGTGGGCAAGGAAATCAAGGCCATCACCTTCTATACCGATGAGGATGGCGTGAAAATGAACGGTGGTTCACTGGATATCTACATGGGCGAGACCTCAGTATCGGTTATGACCGATTATGTTGATGGCTTGACTCTGGTGGGAACTGTCTCATTGACTCAAAGTGCTGAAACTGAACTGACGTTGACGTTTGACACCCCATATTTGTACCAGGGTGGCAACCTCGTGTTTGGTAATGTAGTGAAGACTGCCGGTAACATGACAATGACTTATTTTGGAGGCCAGGAAGTGAATTATAACAACTGCGTTTTTTATGGCGCTGGAGGTAAGCAATTCAAGCAGTTCCTGCCCAAGACCACCTTTACCTATGGTAGTGATGAACCCGTTGAGATTACTTCTTACACGGTTGTGGGTCCTGGATCCATTTTTGGTAGCAACTGGAACACCGAAGACACCAGCAACGACATGGTTCTTGACGAAGCAACCGGCATCTACAGTTGGAATAAGGAAGGTGTAGCCCTCTATGGTAACTTTGACTTTAAGGTTGTTGGTAACCACAGCTACGAGATCTACGAGTGGCCCGTTGGTCCCTATAACTGGACTGCAAACGTATCAGAGGAAGGCATGTATAGCATCGCCATCACCTTCGATCCCGAGGCTGAAGAGGACTATCGCATCACTTGCACCTTGGTTAAGACTGGCGATATCGCACCGGTTGAGCACACTTACACTGTTGCTGGTACTGAGAATCTGTTTGGCAGCAATTGGGCTCCTGGAGACGCTGATAACGACATGGTGAAGGGTGATGATGGCATCTACACCTGGGCCAAGAACAATGTAACTTTTGCGGAACCTGCCGCTATTGAGTTTAAGGTCGTTCAAGACCACTCTTGGGACTATGCATGGCCCTCGAGCAACTGGCATTATGATATTACCGAAGCTGGTACCTACGACTTTGTCATTACCTTCAATGCAGAGACCAAGGAGATTACCTTCACTGCTAACAAGCATGGTGAGCCCCAGGGCCTGCGTGGTGACGTGAACAATGACGAGGCTGTGAACATCAGCGACGTTACCGCCCTTATCGACTACCTGTTGAGTCAAGACGCAACCAACGTCAACCTCGTTAACGCTGACTGCAACCTCGACGAGGCTGTGAACATCAGCGACGTGACCGCTCTGATCGACTATCTGCTGTCACAGGCTTGGCCCAACGAGTAAGCGGTAAGCATTTTATTGATTAACTGTCGTGGGACAAGACACATGGCTCTTGTCCCGCGATTGTTTTATTATATCACTTAATAGGCTGGTTTTTAATAATTTTGATAGGTTGTGCGGTGGAAAAGTTTTCCGAAAAATTTTGTAAATAATTGATATCCAGTATTCTAAATTTTTACAAAGTCCAAAAAGTTTTCCAAAACGATATTTTCCTGAATTTTTCCCGAAAAATTGTTTGCTGTTTCATGGGGCTGTATTATCTTTGCAAACGCAAACCGGCGAGGCCGGTTTTTTATCGATAGCAATTACTGAAAAACCTTTACTTTTTGATAAACAGAATATGATCCAGACTGTTCTTAAACGTGATGGCCGCGTCGTCGGCTACAATGAGGAAAAAATCAAGGCTGCAATCCGCAAGGCGATGCTCGCCACCGAGGCTGGCGAGGACGAAGCGCTCATCCAGCGCATTGCTGACCGTATTGGCCATCGTGGCCGTGCCCAGATGAGCGTCGAGGACATTCAGGACCAGGTGGAACTGGAACTGATGAAGAGCCCCCGCAAGGAGGTGGCCCGTTGCTATATCAACTATCGTCAGAAACGTAGCGTTGCCCGCAAAGCCAAAACGCGCGACCTGTTCCTGGAAATCATCAATGCCAAGAATAACGACGTCACCCGCGAGAACGCCAACATGAATGCCGACACGCCTGCCGGCATGATGATGAAGTTTGCCAGCGAGACCACCAAGCCCTTCGTCGACGACTACCTGTTGAGCGAGGAAGCACGTGAAGCCGTGCGCGGCAATTACCTGCATATCCACGACAAGGACTATTATCCCACCAAGAGCCTCACCTGCGTGCAGCACCCGCTGGACAAGGTGCTCAAGCAGGGCTACATGGCTGGCCACGGCGAGTCGCGCCCCGCCAAGCGCATCGAGACGGCCGGTGTCATCGCTTGCATCACGATGGAGACCGCCCAGAACGAGATGCACGGCGGTCAGGCGATTCCCGCATTTGACTTCTACTTGGCCCCCTACGTGCGCCGTGCTTATGTCGAGGAGGTGAAGAACCTGGAGGCGCTCATGGGGCAGGACTACAGCCGCCTCTATGACGTGAAGATCGACGACTATGTCGAGAGCGAACTGGATTTCCTGCAGGGTGACGACCGCATCATGCACCATGCCATCAACAGGACGGTGCGTCGTGTGCACCAGGCGATGGAGGCCTTTATCCACAACATGAACACCATCCACTCGCGCGGTGGCAACCAGGTCGTGTTCAGCTCCATCAACTATGGCACCGACACCAGTGCCGAGGGACGTTGCATTATCCGCGAGCTGCTTAAATCGACTTATCGTGGTGTGGGCAACGGTTCCACGGCCATTTTCCCCATTCAGATCTGGAAAAAGAAAACCGGCGTGAGCTACAAGCCCGGTGACCCCAACTATGACCTCTATCAGCTCGCCTGCAAGGTGACGGCAAGGCGTTTCTTCCCCAACTTCGTCAATCTGGACGCCACCTACAACTACCACGAGCAGTGGCGCGCCGACGATCCCGAACGCTACAAGCATGAGGTGGCCACGATGGGATGCCGCACCCGCGTGTTTGAGAACCGATTTGGCGAAAAGACCTCCATCGGTCGCGGCAACCTGTCGTTCTCGACCATCAACATTGTGCGTCTGGCCATCGAGTGCATGGACATTAAGGACAAGCAGGAGCGCATCGACCGCTTTTTCGCCAAGTTGGACAATATGCTGGAAGTTACTGCACGACAGCTTGATGCCCGCTATCAGTACCAAAAGACCGCGATGGCCAAGCAGTTCCCCCTGCTCATGTCGCAGCTGTGGAACGGTGCCAGCGATCTAGGCCCCAACGACCGGGTTGAGAGCGTCATCAACCAGGGTACCTTGGGCATCGGCTTCATCGGCCTTGCCGAATGCCTGATTGCCCTCGTCGGCCATCATCATGGCGAGAGCGACGAGGCCCAGCAGTTGGGTATCAAGATTGTGACCTACATGCGCGACCGCGTCAATGACTTCAGTGAGCGTTACAGGCACAATTATAGCGTGCTCGCCACGCCGGCCGAGGGCCTGTCTGGCAAGTTCACCCGTCGTGACCGCAAGGACTTCGGCGAAATCCCCGGCGTGACCGACAAGATTTACTACACCAACAGCAACCACGTTCCCGTCTATTACAAGTGCTCTCCCAAGCACAAGGCCGAGATCGAGGCGCCTTACCACGAGCTGACCCGCGGCGGCCACATCTTCTATGTCGAGATTGATGGCGACGCCACCCACAACCCCGAGGCGATTGCCAACGTGGTTGATCTCATGGACAAGTACAACATGGGCTACTGCTCGGTGAACCACAACCGCAACCGTTGCATGGACTGCGGATACGAGGACGCCACCGACGACCTGCACGAGTGCCCCAGCTGCCACGGTCACAACATCGACCGCCTGCAGCGCATCACCGGCTATCTCGTCGGCACGACCGACCGCTGGAACAGCGGCAAGCTGGCCGAGCTCAAAGACCGCGTCGTACATAAGTGATTTCATGGGCTTCAGGTGTTAGGCTTTAGGTATACGACCCTCCTGACACCTAAAACCTAATGCCTAAAACCTGAAACCTAAATGCTCCGCATTCTGCACATCGTTGAGGGTACCAGCGTTGATGGACCGGGCCTGCGCACGTCAATCTACATGGCGGGCTGCAACCATCGTTGCCCTGGTTGCCATAATCCCGACTCTTGGGACTTTGGGGGTGGGGAAGAGCGCACCCTCGACGAGCTGATGCGGGTCATTGCTTATAACGAGGCGCCCGTCACCCTCAGCGGCGGCGACCCCCTGCTTCAGCCCCGGGGAACACGAGCCCTCATCCACCGCATCAAGCAGGAATTGGGCTATAACGTCTGGTGCTTCACGGGTTACACCTGGGAGGAGATAGAAAAGGACCCCTCCTTGCTCGATGTGGTCCGTGAACTGGATGTCCTCGTTGACGGCCCCTTTGTGATGGCCGAGCGAGACATCAGTCTGCGCTTCAGGGGTAGCCGCAATCAGCGCCTTATCGACGTCCAGCGCACACTGGCGACGGGTCAGATTGTCCTTTGGGAGGGCGCATGAAAAAATCGTCTCATTTCTTGTGCGGTTGAGATAATCATTGTAATTTTGCACCTAAGAATAACGTGTTGAGGTTCCTTGTGCTGCGACGAGTGGTACAAGGATCAAAAGGGAACCAGGTGAGACTCCTGGACAGTACCCGCTGCTGTAACTCCCTCGACAAGACATCGCTCGGCATGCATGCCACTGGTTGCAACATCGTGCTGCATCATCACCGGGAAGGCGCCGAAAGCGATGGGGGAGAAGTCAGAAGACCTGCCTACACACGGCCTGTATTGTGGTTCACGTGGCATTTGAACCTTGGCGAAGCAGATGATGCGGATCATTCTCTGTCCGTTTTCCTGACGTCACATTGGCCCTCAGTGGCCTCTCATGTCGCCTGATCCACAAAAAAAGGATGTGGAACTATTAATGTGATGTGAGATGAAGAAACCGTTACTTCTCGTTTTGGCTATGATGGCGGCTTGGACGGCAAATGCCCAGAATTCGCCTTACATTGCCCATGTTTATGACTATTTGCCCGCTCCTGGCCAGTTCGTGAACCAATCGCCCTCTTATAAGCCAGGCTACACCCAGGACAGCATCAATGCGCTGGTCGAGACATCGCTGTGCGGGAAAGCTATGGGCGGCCCCATCAGTCTGGGGAGCTTTGGCGGCTATATCGTCTTCGGCTTTGACCATCCTGTTATCAATAAGCATGGCTACGACGTTAAAATCTACGGTAACGCCATTCAGAGCCAGGCTGTGCCCGACCAGTTGGGTGGCAGTTGTGAGCCCGGCATCATCATGGTGGGCGTGGATGTGGACGGCGACGGCGTGCCCAGTAATGGCGACAAATGGTACGAAATCAAGGGTTCTGACTATGACCGGTGCCAGCACGGCTTCGAGGTGACCTACTATAAGCCAGATGAGGATAAAGTCAAGGTTCCCCACGAGAAATGGTCGTTCATCAACGATATCGAGTATGTGCACTGGACCAGCAATGACGCCAGTGATCCCGAGGGATATGTTTGGCGCAACACCTTCCATAGCCAGCCTTACTGGCCCCTGTGGAGGGAGGAAACGGAGCTCACCTTCAGGGGCACGCGGCTGCCCAATTCCTCCATCGACATGAGTAATGGCTCGGGCACCAATTGGTTCCAGCCTTTCTTTGGTGAGGGTTATGTGGACAACCTGCCCAACGCCCAGGAACCTGGTTTCATGATTGACTGGGCCATCGATGAGGACGGCAATCCCGTTTCCCTCGATCATATTGACTTCATCAAGGTTTATGGCGCACAGCTCGACTACTGCGGATGGCTGGGCGAGGTTTCGCCCGAGGTGTGCGGTGCCGAGGATCTGCACCCCGATGCCGAGCCCGATGAGCCTGGCCCCGGTCCCGGCGACTTCACGTTCACCAACGGAATCATCTTCGTCAACGAGGACCGTTATGGCCCCAACCAGGGCTCCATCAACTATTATAATTATGACTACAACGAGATGGAGTACAACGTCTATGCCCTTGTGAACCCCACGACCAAGCTGGGCGTGACAACACAGTTCGGGCAACTGTACGGTGACAAGCTCTATCTCGTGAGCAAGCAGGCCAACAGCAGTGAGGCGTCAGGCAACACCATCGGGTCGAGGCTGGCTGTACTCGATGCCGCTACGCTCAAGCAGCAGGGCAGCATCCTGCGTTTTGGCGAATCGCCCGACAGCGTCTATGACGGTCGCGCCTATTGTGCCGTCACGCCCGCCAAGGGCTACGTGTCGACCAGCGCTGGCGTCTTTGTCATCGACGTGCCCACGATGAGTGTCACGAGCGCCATCGACGGCACCTTGTCCAGCGCTAAGGGAGATTACAACAGCCTCTACCATAGCCAGTGCGGCGACATGGTGCGCTTCGGGCAGTATGTGTTTGCTGTTCAGCAGGAAAAAGGCCTGCATGTGATTGATACCAAAACCGACGCGATTGTGACCACCTTACCGTTCCCCAATATCGTCACCGTGTTTGTGACGGCAGGTGGTAACCTGTATGTGGCCAACAATTCTCGCGAGATCTACGATTATAGCGGTGGCCCCTACGAGGCCAACTTTACCCGCATCGATCCCGTAACCCTTCAGGCCGCAGAGGTCTATCCGCTGGACGGAACGCATGGGGCCATGAGCTCATGGGGTGCCTGGCGGCCCCGCATGATCTGTGTTGACCCTCATGCCGAGCGTGTCTATTACAACTATGACGAGTATCAGAACTATATCAGTTCCTATGACTTCACGACGAGGACGTTTACCGATCAACTCATCGTCCTGCCCGAGGGCGTCGAGATCAACTGGGATGGCACAACAGAGCGGCAGGGCCTCTACTCGGCTGCATTGAGCTTTGACCCGCACACGGGTGATATGGTGGTACAAACCACCGAGGCTGCGCCCCTGTCTTATCAGAACTTTAACCACAATTGGGTATTGTTCTATGATGCCAGTACCTTGGAACTCAAGCAGCAGGTGCGTTTGCAGGATGCCTATTGGTTCCCGTCAATGGCAGTTTATCCCGACGTGTGCACCCCGTCGCTGGTTATCGGAGACCGGCAGTTGCCACAAGGCGATTGCGAGGTGATCGACCTGATTCATGCCGTCCATGATGGCGACAACCTGTCGGCTCTGGCCGTATCCACGGCAAGCAGTGCTGACGAGCAAATTGCCCGCGCATGGGTGGCTGGTACAGGGCTTCATGTCGAGGCCGTGTCGTCAGGGAGAACCTTTGTCACGGTCACGACCGACAGCAATGGCAAACTGGTGACGAAATCATTTGCCGTAACGGTGACAAGAACATCTATCCCCGGTGACGTGAACATGGATGGAGTGTTGACGATTGCTGATGTGACTGATCTGATCGATATCCTGTTGGGCTCGGTACTTACCGTTTACGACATGGGAGCGGCAGATGTTGACCGGGATGGCCATATCACGATTGCGGACGTTACTGAGCTCATTGACTTATTGTTAAGTAGAAGCTAGCAGACAATTATCATAAAGTTTAACCTATTAAAATTCAAAATCAACATGAAGAAATTCTTTACATTTGCAGCAAGTGCCCTAATGGCTTCGGCAGTTTGGGCTGGTGTGGTGACCCTTGACTTGAACAAGCCCATCAATCCGGATGTCTTGAACTACAACGAGTATGGCATTTGGACCGAGTGCTACAACGATGTGGACTACACTTGGTTGGAGTTTGGCGACGTCAATGGCGAATTCATGCTCTCGCACCTCATCGATGGTGAAGGCGCATCTTGGGGTGGATACTATTGGGACGGTTTTACTCCCGCTATCGGTGGCGACCAGACCGACTATGGTATGCCTGGCAGCAGCGCATCGTGGACGACCAACTTTGGCGGCTGCATGGCTGGCGGCGGCTGCGTCATCAATGAAGACGGCACGGTAACTGCCGATCCTGATCAGCCCTACCTCGTGGCTTACTACAGCAGCTGGGCAATGGAAGGCCCCAGCAATCAGGTGATGTTCATGAACAAGGACGGCAAGATGGCCTTTACGCCTGCTGGCGTTTACGTCTGCAACCATCCCTGGCCTTACTATGGCTGTGTGCATGGCGACGGCATGGCACGCGCTTTTGAGGAGGGTGACTATTTCGAACTGATCGCTCACGGCGTTACCGCTGATGGCACAGAGACGATTGCAAGCATCAATCTGGTAGAGTTTGCCAATGGCCAGCTCAATGCCCTCAACGATTGGACTTTCTTTGACCTCTCAAGCCTGGGCGAGGTAGAGTCGGTTTATTTCACGTTGAATTCAACCGATTCAGGTGCCTATGGCATGAACACGGCTTCTTACTTCTGCATGGACAAGTTCCAGGTTTTGGATGATGCTCCCACGGCTGTTGAGAACATTGGTGCTGACAAGCAGGTTGCTGGTGTACAGTATGTTAACCTTTCGGGTATGACCAGCGACAAGCCCTTTGATGGCATGAATGTTGTAGTTACTACCTTCACCGACGGCACCACCAGCACCGCTAAGGTGATGAAATAATCGACAAAGAAGTATTGTATTAGTATATAGTAACCATGATTCGTGGATGCGTCCCGGTGGCACTGCCAACCACCAGGACGCATCCTGTTTTTGGGTATTTCTGTATGACTACCGAAAACGGTAGTTTTGCTTTCACCTTAATAATATATTATTAAAAGATGTGGAATGCAAAAAAATCTACTTCTGGGCGGTCTCTATTTCGATTTATTGAGTTACCTTTGCAGCCGATTTTTAAACAACGCGTTCAATAGAGAATACAGATATGGCAAAAAACCTAGTGATTGTCGAGTCCCCCGCCAAGGCGAAGACCATCCAGAAGTTTCTGGGAAATGAGTACAAGGTGATGTCAAGTTTCGGTCACATCCGCGACTTGCACAAGAAGAACTTCAGCATTGATGTGGAGGACGGATTCAAACCCATATATGAGATACCTGAGGACAAGGAAGAACAAGTCAAGAAACTGAAAGACGAGGCCGCTAAGGCCGATCTCGTGTGGCTCGCAAGTGATGAAGACCGTGAGGGAGAGGCTATTGCATGGCATCTGTTTGAGGTGCTTGGTTTGTCTGATGAGAATACGCGTCGCATCGTTTTCCACGAGATTACCGAGCCCGCTATTCTGGAAGCTATTCAGCATCCCCGCAACATCGACCTGAACCTGGTGGATGCCCAGCAGGCACGTCGTGTCCTCGACCGTATTGTGGGCTTTGAGCTGTCGCCGGTGCTGTGGCGCAAGATCAAGCCGGGGCTCTCGGCAGGTCGTGTGCAGAGCGTAGCCGTGCGTCTGGTAGCCGAGCGCGAGAAGGAGATCAAGGCTTTCAAGAGCGAGCCCTACTACCGCATTGCCGCTCAGTTTGCTGACGCTCAGGGCGCAGAATTCACCGCCGAGCTCAACAAGCACATGAAGGACCACGACGAGGCCCATGCATTCTTGGAGGATTGCAAGGATGCTCATTATACGGTATCAAGCGTTGCGGTCAAGCCCGTCAAGCGCTCGCCGGCTCCTCCTTTCACCACCAGCACCCTGCAACAGGAGGCTGCCCGCAAGTTAGGTCTGTCGGTCAAGCAGACCATGAGGCTCGCACAGCGGCTTTATGAGGAAGGTTTGATTACCTACATGCGTACCGACTCGGTCAACCTGAGCAAGCTGGCCTTGGGCGCTATCAGCAAGGAGATCAAGGAGGGTATCGGTGAGCAGTACCTCAAGTTGAGGCATTACCGCACGACCAGCAAGGGCGCTCAGGAGGCTCACGAGGCCATCCGTCCCACCTATGTCAGCAACCACACCATCACGGGCACGCCCCAAGAGAAGAAGCTCTATGACCTCATCTGGAAACGTACCATCGCTTCGCAGATGGCTGACGCACAACTCGAGAAGACGACTGCAAACATTGCTGTGGACGGTCGCAAGGAGTACTTTGTCGCTGAGGGCGAGGTTGTCAAGTTTGATGGCTTCCTCAAGGTCTATTTCGAGAGCACTGATGATTCGATGGCAGCTCCTCAGGATGTGCACACCTTGCCTGCCCTGAAAGATGGCGATGCCGTCGAGGCCCAGGTGATCAATGCCATTCAGCGCTTCACCCAGCAGCCTAACCGATACACCGAGGCATCTCTGGTAAGGCGATTGGAGGAACTGGGCATCGGACGCCCCTCAACTTACGCGCCCATTATCTCCACGATTCAGGAGAGGCAGTATGTCGAGAAGGGTGAGGACAAGGGCCACAAGAGGGAATATGAGATCATCACCCTCAAGGGCGGTAAAATCACCGAGGGCAAGAAGAGCGAAATCTTCGGTGTGGAGAAGGGCAAACTGATCCCGACCGATGTGGGTATGGTTGTCAACGACTTCCTGGTGAAGTATTTCCCCGCAATCATGGACTACAACTTCACCGCCAAGGTGGAGAACGAGTTCGATGAGGTGGCACAGGGCAATGTCGAGTGGAACAAGGAGATCGCCGACTTCTACGGTGACTTCCACCCCAGCATCAGCAAGGTGTCCGCGTTGCGCCTCGAGCACAAGGTGGGTGAACGCCTGCTGGGTAACGATCCGGAGACAGGCCTGCCTGTCATGGTCAAGATCGGTCGCTATGGCCCTCTGGTGCAAATGGGCAGTGCTGACACCGAAGTCAAGCCCAAGTTCGCATCACTGCAGAAGGGGCAGAGCATCGAGACCATCACCCTCGAGGAGGCTGTCAAGCTGTTTGAGTTGCCTCGTGACCTGGGTGAGTTCGAGGGCTCACAGGTTACCATCGGCGTGGGACACTTTGGACCCTATGTGAAGCATAACGGCAAGTATGCGTCAATCCCCAAGGAGTATTCGCCCACAGCAATCACTCTTGATGAGGCCGTGGAGATCATCAAGGCACAGCGTGAAGCTGAGGCCAAGAAAGTCATCAAGACCTTTGACGAGGAGCCTGAACTCAAGGTGCTCAACGGACGCTACGGTCCTTACATCGTCTACAAGAAGCAGAACGTGAAAATTCCTAAGGGCAAGGATGCCGAATCGCTGACCCTTGAAGAGTGCCGCGAGATTGTTGCCGATGAGGCCAATCTGTCTAAGGGTGGGGCACGTAAGCGCGCTACGCGAGCCCGTACCACCTCCCGGAAAACGGCTAAAAAAGAATAAAAATTTTCAAGCATTGCTTTAAGGTGTGTGTGGCAACGTGCTGTCGCACACACTTTTTGCTTTGTTCTTTTAAATGGGTGTAAATAAAATCCAGTCCAAATTGCGAAAATAATTCTGCTTTTTTCACGTGTATTAGAAAAAATCATCGTAATTTTACCGACTGAAGTGGAATTCCAATGGGTTTTTCATCTTCGGAAACTTTTTAATTCGATGCGCAAATTATTGACGTAATGAAATTTAGTCTATTAAACTTAAAGTGAATTTTGGGGATTTTTGCGACATCGATGACAGGAATTGAATACAACTAAAACAAACCAAACCAAAAACAGTTAGAATTATGTCATTTTTCAAATCTATCAAGAGCGCTTTTGGCTCTGACGGTGACGACTACGATGTGTATGGCCAGCCCACAACGTTTGTAAATCCTTTCAGCAAGGACAAGAATGTGGCCGAGCACGAGCGTGACAAGGACGACGAAATCAAGATCGAAGTGGACAAAAAGGAGGAATATGCCATCGATGCCGAGTTCGCCGACAAGGCAGCAAAGCTCATGAATGAGCATACCCACGCAGTGATCGACATGCTCAAGGGAAGCTGGAAGAAGGAGCGTGAGGACCTCATGGCGATGGTCGAGGAGGCCAAGAAAAACATCGAGGAGTCCAAGGAGAAGATGCAGGCCAACGAGGCAAACCGCCGTCAGGCGCAAAACCGCGCCAATGACCTCGCTGCAAAGATCGCTGAGCTGGAGGCCGACCATGAAAAATTGGATATCGAGAAGAAGAGCCTCGAGAGCCGTCTGAAGGCGATGGAGGTGCGCAGCGAGGGCGCTGACGACCTGAACAAGCAGGTCGAGGACCTCAACGCCACCATTGAGGACCTGAAGAAGCAGGTCGCCGAGCGTGACGCCGAAATCGAGCGCCGCGACAATATGCCGTTGCCTGCCGATGACGCTCCCACCATCGAGCAACTCACCCAGCAGGTCGAGCAGCGCGATGACTTGATCGAGCGCATGAGGAAGAACATCGCCGAGATGGAGCAGAAGCTTGATGCAGCTGCCGAGGACCTCAAGGCTGCTGAAGAACTGCAGAAGACCGTTGAGCAGGTCGAGGAATTCAAGGACAAGAAGAATTCTGAGATCGCATCCCTCCGTCAGCAGATCATCAACCTCCAGAAGCGTGCGTCGGAGTATGACGAGCTGCGCAAGGCCCACCTTGTTCTTAAAGATGAAAATGAAGGTCTGCAAAAGACCATCGACCAGCTCGAGGCTTCAGCCAAGCAGAATGCCGAGGTTCAGAACCGTCGCAGCATTGAGACGGGCAATATCATCGATGGCCTCAAGTCGCAGCTGGCCACAGCCAATGCTACCGCCGAGGACTTCAAGCGCAAATACAATTCGCTGAGTGTGGACGGCAACGAGCGTGCAGCCAATTTCGCCAAGATCACTGCCGAGCGTGACGACGTCAAGGCTGAGCTCAAGCGCACCCAGGTGACGCTGCAGAAGAAGCAGCACGAGGCTCAGGCCATGATGGATGCTCTGGCTGAGAAGGACCGTCGCATCTCTGCACTCACCCAGCAGATCGATGAAATGAGTAAGGCCGCGTCCGCAGCGCCTGTTGCCAGTGAGCCCGATGACCCCGCGATGCGTGCTATCGACGACATCGACTGGGAGGATGACGGCTCCTTGCCCCCTCATCCCGGTGAGGACCCCAAGCAGCTGTCGCTGTTTTAATGCGTGACATTACTATATAATATATGGTAAAAAGGGGGCGGAATCACTTGTGGTCCGCCTCCTTTCTCGAGAACTCCGAGTAGCGGGCCTTGACTGGCCATTTTTCTCAGTAAATCGGGGAAAGCCACTATCGAAATGTTATCAAATGTTATTTTTGAAACTTTTTCTCTGAATTATTTGGTCAGTTTGTGGGGCGGTAGTAATTTTGCATCGCTTTTGCGGCTCACAATATGACAAATTGCGTGAGCGATTTTTTTGACGCCTTTTTGTGGCGGTCTGTTGTGCCGGAAAGGCTTAGTTCTTTGAAATGTTTGCAATGAGGAAATTGACAGTGCAGAGACAAGGAAGGGAAACTCCCGAGTCCACGTCAAGATTCCGAAGACAGGTTAGACAACAAAGCACAGCACACTTTATCCTGCCGGGCAGAGATGCCGCGCCGGGACACGGGACGAATCGCCGTTGCGTTTTCATTATTCTAGAGATAGAAAAAAACGATAATACAACAACGAAGAGTTTGATCCTGGCTCAGGATGAACG
>JAEEGH010012603.1_pt1 | contig 18906 bp, 15 predicted proteins | sample 9134181 | NCBI WGS metagenome assembly JAEEGH01 (sample SAMN16246544, study PRJNA631951) | gut metagenome | biome: gut microbiome; feature: rumen; material: DP-attached | host: Bos | place: Iran: Karaj | collected 2018-10 | reverse complement strand
AGAAAGCTTCGTGAAGCCATTCCGGATATTGCGCTTACTACAGATATTATTGTAGGATATCCCGGTGAGACAGAAGAAGACTTTTTAGAAACCATGGATGTGGTAGAAAAGGTTCGCTATAATTCGGCCTTTACCTTTATTTATTCCCCTAGAACGGGAACTCCCGCAGCCAAAAAGGAACAGATACCGGAAGATATTACAAAGGACCGTTTCCAGAGACTTTTGAAACTGGTTCAAAATATCGGGCAGGAAAAAACGGCTGAGATGACTGGCCAAAGCGTAGAAGTTTTGGTGGAACAGGTAAACGAACATGATGATTCTTTAGTGACCGGTAGATGTGACAACAATACTTTGGTTCATTTTAAGGGAGATGCTTCTTTGATTGGAACCATTGTCACAGTAAAACTTACTGAATGTAAAGGTTTTTATTTTATAGGAGAACAAATCTAAAATGTACGCATATATTGAGGGTGTAGTAGCTGAAATCGGCGAAAAAACAGCCGTAATTGACAATCATGGAATCGGATATGAGATTTTTATGCCTCTGACTTCCTTGCAAAAATTGGTGCATAACGAGACGGTTAAGATTTATACCTATTATCAGTCCAACGATAATGGTACAGCACTTTTTGGGTTTTTATCCAAAGAAGAAAAGCGGATTTTTACACTTTTAATTAGTGTCAGCGGCGTCGGCCCCAAGGGTGCCATTTCCATTTTGTCTGTTCTTTCGGCAGAAGATTTAACCTATGCCATTATTGGAGAAAATGTAAAAGCGATTACTGCGGCTCCTGGCATTGGAACAAAAGCTGCCCAAAAGATCATTGTGGAACTTCGGGATAAGCTGGATTTAGAAGATGCGGTGATGGAATCCATTGGCGGAAATGCTACAGGCGCAACTTCATCCCAGGCTTCCTTTGGTGCTATGAAAAACAACGTGTTACTTGGACTTACTGCTTTGGGATTTTCCAATGCAGATGCTATTAAGGCATTAAACGAAGTTGAAGTAAATGAGGATATGACAGAAGAGACGCTGTTAAAAGAAGCATTAAATAAACTTAAGAGATAATTTATGAATAAGCGAATTATTACCACAGAATTAAATAAAGAAGAGGCTTCTAACGAAAACAGTTTACGCCCCTTAAAGCTTTCAGAATACATTGGTCAAACCCAGGTAAAGGAAAGCCTTACGGTGTATATGAACGCTGCGAAAAACCGTGGGGAAGCACTAGATCATGTGCTTTTATACGGACCTCCCGGACTTGGAAAAACCACATTGGCAAATATTATTGCTGCGGAAATGGGCGTGAAAATCAAAATCACAACCGGTCCCGCCATTGAAAAGCCCGGAGATATGGCAGCCATTTTAAACGGTCTGTCTGAAAACGATGTGCTTTTTATCGATGAAATTCACAGATTAAATCGCCAGGTGGAAGAAGTGTTGTATTCCGCTATGGAAGATTATGCCATTGATGTCATCCTTGGAAAAGGACCTACGGCGCATTCCATTCGTTTGGATTTGCCTAAGTTTACTTTGGTTGGAGCTACGACCAGAGCCGGACTTTTGTCTGCACCTTTGCGTGATCGTTTTGGTGTGGTATTTCATATGGAATTTTACACTCCGGAAGAACTAGAGACCATTGTTATAAATTCCGCGAAAAAGATGAATGTGGAGATTGAAAAAGAAGGGGCTTTTGAACTGGCCAGAAGAAGCCGTGGAACCCCTCGTCTTGCCAATCGTTGGCTAAAGAGAGTCCGGGATTTTGCAGAAGTAAAATACGACGGAGTGATTACAAAAGAAGTAGCATCATCCACCTTGGACTTGTTGGATGTGGATACTTTGGGACTGGACCGCTATGACAAAGAAATCATGCTAATGATTATGGAAAAGTTTGGCGGAGGCCCTGTTGGTTTGGACACCTTGGCTGCAGCCATTGGTGAAGACAGCGGTACTATAGAAGATGTTTATGAGCCTTATTTGGTAAAAAACGGATTTATCAATCGAACCCCGAAAGGGAGAGTAGCCACAGATTTTGCTTACAGTCATTTTGGACTGAAAAAATGATTGTATTTTTAAAGGGTTTATGACTATAATAAATATGATTTTGTTTCTTGGAGGAGTATATGTCGGCAAAGAAAAGTACACAAGTACTCATTGGCGGAAAAATTTATACGTTAAGCGGATACGAAGAGGAAGAGTATTTACAGAGAATCGCTTCGTACATTAACGGCAAACTTGCTGAATTCGAAAATTTAAGCGGTATGAATAATTTTACCGTTGATATGAAGTCCACCTTGTTGGAAATCAATCTTGCGGACGATTATTTCAAGGCTAAGGATTTGTGTGACAAGTACGAAAGCGATTTGGAACAAAAAGACAAAGAGATTTACGACTTGAAGCATGATTTAATATCAAATCAGGTTCGCATTGAAACCTTAGAAGAAGAGTTGAGTTCTTTGGAATCTGAGAAAAAAGAACTGTTATCATTAAAGGCCAGATTGGAAGCCTCATTGGAGGATGCTCTTTTAGGTCCGGATTCAGATGATTAATTTACAGGGGTGGTAAAGCCCCTGTTTTTTTGTAGGATGTTAGTATGAAAAATGGAATGGAAGTTTTAGCTCCTGCGGGAGATTTGAAAATATTGAAAAGTGCCATAAATGCCGGAGCAGATGCGGTTTATTTTGGCGGTGATTTGTTTGGCGCCAGGGCAAGTGCCAAGAATTTTTCTAAGGAAGATGCAAAAGAAGCATTGACCTTTGCTCATAATCGAAACAAAAAATTGTATTTAACCGTAAATACCCTTTTGAAAAACACAGAAATTGAGCGGGATTTATATGATTATATGTCCTTTTATTATAAGTCCGGAATTGATGGTGTCATTATTCAAGATTTCGGCGTATTTCATTTTTTGAAATACCATTTTCCTCAGTTGGAATTACATGCCTCTACCCAGATGAATCTTTCTTCTGTGTATGGAGCCTCTTTTTTAAAGGAAAACGGAGCGAAACGGATTGTTACGGCAAGAGAGTTGTCATTGACTGAAATTCAAAAGATTCACAAAGAAGTTGGCATCGAAATCGAAGCCTTTGTCCACGGCGCCCTTTGCGTATGTTATTCAGGAAATTGCCTTATGTCTTCCTTTATCGGTGGACGAAGCGGAAATCGTGGACGATGTGCACAGCCCTGTAGATTGCCTTACAAGCTTTGCAATGAAAATGATGCGTATTTGTCACAGGAGAATCAGTATTTTCTTTCTCCAAAGGATTTATGGGGGATTCATGATTTAAATCGACTTTACGATGCCGGTGTATATTCTTTGAAAATCGAAGGACGTTTGAAAAATGAAGCCTATGTTACCAATGTGGTTTCTGTATATCGCAAATATGTGGATCGCTTGCTGGAATTTGGCAGTGAACACTATCGTGTAGATGAAAAAGACGTAAAACGTCTTATGGATGCCGGAAATCGCGGTGGTTTCACCAGATATTATTTTGATTATCATAATCACAAAGATATGATGGATTATGAAAATTCTTCCTTTATCCAGAAAAACAAAGAACCTTATATTGGAGATGCAAAAGCAAAAAAGATACCATTGTCAGGTGAATTTATTGCACGAATCGGTGAACCTCTTTGCCTAAACGTTTGGGATGAAAACGGAAAAACCGTGGAATTAACAAGTTCTTTGGTAGAAGAGAGTAAAAGCCGTCCCACAAAGCAAAAAGACGTTTATGAAAAACTCTCTGCTTCCGGAGACAGTAGCTTTGAATTAAAAAACATTATGTTTTATATGGATGAAAATGTCTTTATCCCTTTAAAATATGTAAAAAGTTTACGAAGAGACGCTTTGGCTGCGTTTTCTGCTCAAGAGGAAAAAGAAATCCTTCCATATAAGCCAATGGATGATTGGGATGTATCCTCGGAGATTTCCGGTATTGTAGCAGGTGTTTCAAAGATCGAACAGCTACAAGCTGTTGCAGAGGCAACGTATGTTGAAACACTTGTGTTAAAGGACAATCTTTGGCTACAAGATGAAACTAATATAAATAGGGCTTTAAAACAAAAGAAACACCTTTGCCTTAGCTTGCCTGTGGTAATTCGAGACAGAGAAATTGCAAATATAAAAGAAAAAATATCCAATTGGAAGGATCAAGTTTTGGGATTTTATGTATCTTCCTATGATGGTTTGGGACTATTGGAAGCATTACATATTCCAAAATCAAAGGTATTTTTTGATCAACGTCTTTATACCTTTTCCAATCGAAGTGAAAAAGCCTTTGGAGATTTAGGCTATAAGAATTTTTATGCACCTTTGGAATTAAACGAAAAGGAATTACGACACAGAATCAATGGCTCCAGCGAACTGTTGGTTTACGGCTATGTGCCCCTTATGTATATGGCAAATTGTGTGTTCCAGTCTACTTTTCCCTGTAAATCCAAACCGGAAAGTGTATTGTATTTGGAAGACAGACAAAAAAAGAGATTCCCTGTGGTCAATCAGTGTTATCATTGTACCAATGTGATATATAACAGTGTTCCTACTATGATTTTTGACGAAGAACACTTGGATGATTTGGGCATGGGTCGGTTGCGATTGGATTTTACGGTAGAATCTTTGGAAGAAACAAAACAAATTCTTTCACAGTTTTCTTCCATTTATTTAAACCAATCACCTGAAGAAATAAGTTTTGACTATACCAGAGGACATTTTAAACGAGGAGTAAATTAAATTGCTACATTTACTAGTTACGATTTCAAAATACACCATAATGATAATGTTTGCTATTTATACCTATGATTGTTTTGCGGTATTGCGCCGTGGTATGAGTGAATGGAAAAGAGAGCGTATGTATAAAAAGCAAACTACGCTGATTTATTTGATTTTATTAAATGCAAATGCGGTTTTGCTTTGTACCACCATGGATATTCGCATTTTGATTATGTCATTGGCGGAGATGGTTTTTATTGCATTAACTTTGTTGATTTACAATAAAATCTACAAAGGAGCATCCCTTTCCGTAGTAAATAATATGTGCATGCTTTTGACCATAAGCTTTATTGCCTTAACCAGGCTAAATATGGACCAGGCCATTCGTCAGTTTGGGTTAGCCTGTGTTGCTTTGGTGATTACCTGTTTGATTCCGTTGTTTATCAGTAAGCTAAAGTTTTTAAGCTATTTAAGCTTTCTATATGCCTTGATTGGAATCGGAGGTCTGGGAGTTGTTGCCATTGCAGGTTCTACGGAATATGGAGCAAAATTAAATATTTCCCTGGGACCGGTGACCATTCAACCTTCCGAATTTATTAAAATTTTGTTTGTGTTTTTCGTAGCTTCTGTTTTGTATGAATGGGAAGATTTGTCAGAATTGATTTATGCAACGGCAGTTGCCATGCTTCATGTATTGCTTTTGATTGCCTCAAAGGATTTGGGTGGAGCAGCTATTTTTTTGGTAACTTACTTAGCTATGATCTATGTGGCAACGAAAAAGCCCATCATTCTTATTGGAGGATTGGGATTAGGGGCCATAGGAAGCTTTTTGGCCTATAAACTCTTTACCCATGTACAAAACCGAGTGATCGCCTGGTTGGATCCCTTGTCTGTCATTGACAATCAAGGATATCAGGTGAGCCAATCCCTTTTTGCAATCGGAACCGGCGGCTGGTTTGGAAGCGGTTTAGGCCAAGGAATGCCGGATAAAATTCCTGTAGTTACAAAGGACTTTGTATTTGCTGCTATTTCCGAAGAAATGGGCGGTGTAGTAGCACTGTGCTTGATTTTTGTTTGTATTAGTTGCTTATTAATGTTTTTTAACATTTCTATGAGTGTGAAAGATCCTTTTTATAAGTTGGTTGCATTGGGACTTGGAACCGTCTATGGTATACAGGTATTTTTGACCTTAGGTGGTGTAACAAAATTTATTCCCTCAACAGGGGTTACCCTTCCTTTGGTAAGCTACGGTGGAAGTTCTTTGCTTTCCACTATGATATTGTTTGCTGTAATTCAGGGATTATACATAATACGAAACGACCAGGAAAGTGAAGCAGAAGATGGCAAGACAAAGAGAACCAAAAGAAATCGAAGTAATTGATTTAAATCCGAAAAACAATAATAAAAAGAAAAAAGCAAAAACGAAAAAAAGACCTGTTGAACCTATGATTCAAGAAGAGGAATCTGTGAAAAAGGTTTCACGGAATCGAGAGTTTGCAGTAATTACCTATGGTTTTTTAGCATTGTTTATTGCTTTAAGTGCATATTTTTGCTATTTTTTGGGATTCCAAAGTGAAGACTTCATTAACAATCCCTACAATGCAAGAATATCGCAATTGTCCAACAGCATTATTCGTGGAGATATTTTATCTTCTGACGGACAAACCCTTGCTACATCTTATATAGATGATGCGGGCAACGAGGTTCGAAGCTATCCCTTTGGCAATGTGTTTGCCCACAGTGTTGGATATAATACCAATGGATTAATGGGAGTGGAGCTTGACGGAAACTTTTATATGTTAAGAAGCCACAGCTTTATTTTGAACCAAATATTAAATGACTTAAAAGATGAAAAGAGTAAGGGAGATTCTATTGTTACCACTTTAAATGCCTCATTACAGCAAAGCGCCTATGAGGCTATGGGGTCTTATGATGGTGCAGTGATAGCTTTGGAACCTTCTACAGGAAAGATTCTTTGTATGATTTCCAAACCGGATTTTGACCCCAATACCATAGCTTCTACCTATGAAAGTATTGCTACGGATACGGAGTCTTCCGTACTGTTGAATCGTTCCATTTCCGGGTTATATCCTCCGGGATCCACCTTTAAAATACTAACTGCTTTGGAATACTTAAACGAAAACGGAAATGATGAAGATATGTTTGACTGCAACGGCAGTTATACCTCCGATGGTTATGAAATCCATTGTTATGGAAACAAATCCCATGGACAGGAAACGTTTTTAGAAGCCTTTGGAAATTCCTGTAACGTAGTATTTTCTCAAGTGGGTTTATCTTTGAATCTAAGGGAGTTTGGTTCATTAGCCAATCAATTATTGTTTAATCAAACCTTGCCCACAAAGCTTTCCAATGTAAAAGCCAGCACCTTTTCTTTGGAAGATGGGGCTTCTAACAGTTTGATCATGCAAACCTCCATTGGACAGGGAGATACTTTGGTTACTCCTATGCATATGGCAATGATTGCCTCTTCTATATGTAACGATGGGGAATGTATGACGCCTTATATCATTGATTCTGTTCAAAATGATGAAGGAACTTTGGTAGAACAATACGAAGAAGAATCCTACGGTAATATTTTGACCTCTGTTCAGGCAGATGAATTGGAAACATATATGCGCTATGTGGTTACGGACGGAACAGCTTCTAAGTTACAATCTGATTTATATGAAGCTTTCGGTAAAACCGGATCTGCAGAATACAATTCCAATAAAGATGAAACCCATTCCTGGTTTGTGGGATATGCAAAATCAGGAGATAAGGAAGTTGCCGTTGCCGTTGTTTTAGAAGGAGCGGGTAGTGGAAGTGCTTACGCAGTTCCTGTGGCAAAGACCATGTTTGATACATATTTTGGATATTAAAAGAGCACCGGTTTTGACCGGTGCTTATTTTTTAAATGAGTATAAAAAAAGAACTGCTAAAAACAGTTCTTTTTTATATTATGCTCTCTCAACTTTTCCAGCACGTAAGCAGGAAGTGCAAACATACAATCTCTTAGGAGTTCCGTTAACTTTACATCTAACAGATTTAACGTTTGATTTCCACATACGATTGGATCTTCTATGAGAATGGCTCACCTTAATACCGAAATGAGCACCTTTTCCGCAAACTGCACATTTTGCCATGATAAGCACCTCCTTTATATCCAACTTAATAGTTGCTTTTTTTACGCAACACGAGTATTCTATCAAAAGCTTATTAAAAAAGCAAGAGGTTTCTTTTTATTTATTAATATTTGTTTTTTTACTGAAATAAGATATAATATTTGATGTATGTTTTAATGTAACATGCAATTGAACGAATGAATAATTGGAGGAAAAACTATGCAAGGTCAAGGGCAGATGAAAACGGACTTCGGTAAGATTGTAATTGATGCGGATGTAATTGCAACATATGCCGGTTCCGTAGCAGTTGAATGCTTTGGTATTGTTGGTATGGCCGCAGTAAATATGAAAGATGGTTTGGTTAAGCTTTTGAAAGCAGATTACTTAAACCATGGAATTGACGTAAATGTTACAGATAATGAAATCTCTTTGGATTTTCATGTAATTGTTTCTTATGGTGTTGGTATCGCTACTGTATGTGATAACCTTGAAGAAACCGTGAAATACCGTGTAGAAGAGTTTACCGGTATGAAGGTAAAAAATATTAATGTCTTTGTAGAAGGCGTTCGAGTGATTGACTAGGAGGATTAGATTAGGTGGAGATTAATACCATTAAAGCGTCTGAGTTTTCAAAAATGTTTTTGGCAGGTTCCAAATACCTTGAAGCTAATAAAGACGAAATAAATGAATTAAACGTGTTCCCTGTACCCGATGGTGATACAGGAACAAACATGACAATGACCATTATGTCGGCTGCAAAAGAAGTTGCAGCATTAGAAGATCCGGATATGACTACATTGTGTAAGGCTATTTCTTCCGGTTCCCTTCGTGGAGCTCGAGGAAACTCCGGTGTTATTTTGTCTCAGTTATTCCGTGGCTTTACAAAGGTTGCAAAAACCCATGATGAACTTACGGTAGAGATTTTAGCTGAGGCTTGTCAAAAGTCAGTAGAAACTGCTTACAAGGCAGTTATGAAACCCAAAGAGGGTACTATTTTAACAGTTGCAAAAGCTGCTGCCGATAAGGCCAACGAAATGGCTGACAAGACAGACGACATCATTGAATTTTATGAAGCAGTGGTTGCTGCGGCAGATGAAGCTTTGCAGATGACTCCTGAAATGCTTCCTGTATTAAAGCAGGCTGGTGTTGTAGATTCCGGTGGACGCGGACTTTTGGAAGTATTAAAGGGTGGATTTGATTTACTTTCCGGAAAAGAAGTAGATTTATCCATTGAAGGAAGCGAAAAGAAAGAAGAGGCATCAAAAGAAATTGAAATGCCTAAGTTCCTTTATCGCATGTCTTTCGTTATTAAGAGTACAACCACCATCAATGCAAAAGATGTGATTGATTACAAGGTTTACTTAGAAGCATTGGGCGAAGAAATCAATGTGGAACAAAAAGATCAGTATGTATCCGTTATCATTATGACCAACGAACCTGGACGTGTAATTTCAAAGGCTACCAAGCTTGGTACCATGTCTCAGGTTTCCATTGTAAATATCGTGGATGATGACGTAAAAGAAGAAAGCAAAGTAATTCCTATGCCTCAAAAAGAAGAGACACAGGAACCTCCCAAGGACATGGGATTTGTTACAGTTGCTTCCGGTAGCGGATTGGTACAGATTTTCAAAGATTTAGGTGCTGATTATGTCATTGAAGGTGGTCAGACCATGAACCCTTCCACAGATGATATTTTATCCGCTGTAGAAAAGGTAAATGCAAAAACTGTATTTGTACTTCCCAACAACAAAAACATTATTCTTGCAGCAAATCAGGCTGAAAAGTTAAGCAAGGATAAGACAGTTGTTGTGATTCCTACAAAGACCCTTCCTCAGGGTATTACAGCTTTGATTAATTTTGTACCCGATCAGTCAGTAAAAGAAAACCAGGATCGTATGACAGAAGAAATTGCAAACGTAAAATCCGGTGAAGTAACCTATGCGGTTCGTGATACCGTGATTGACGACAAAGAAATTTCCGAAGGCGATTACATGGGTATTGGCGATGCCGGCATTTTAGCTGTAAAGAAAGATCTTACAGAAGTTATGCTTGATATGTTAGACGAAATGGTAGACGAAGATTCTGCTTTAATTAGCTTGTATTACGGAGCTGATGTAAAGAAACGGGATGCTAATAAGATGAAAAAGTCTGTTGAAGAAAAATATCCTTCATTGGATGTGGAACTTCAGGAAGGCGGACAACCTGTTTATTATTATGTGACATCAGTAGAATAAAATGATGATATTAGAAGATTCCATTAAAACTTTAAAAGGTGTAGGTGATAAAATCGCCGGTTTTTACGAAAAACTGTCCTTAAAAAGTTTGTGGGATCTTCTTTTTTATTTTCCAAGAACCTATCTTGAATTTCCCAAACCTATAGATTCTTTAGCCGATATTTGCGACGGAGAAATTGTTGCTCTTCGTATTTGCATTCAGGAGAGTCCAAAAAACAGAAAAACAGGTAAAATGGACATTACCACCTTAAATACATTTGTTGAAAATGTACCGGTAAATATGGTTTGGTTTCGTTCCCCCTATATCAAATCCCAATTAAACCTTCACAACACTTATATTTTTTACGGTGTGATAAAATCCGACGGTCCCCATCGAAAAAAGATGGAACAACCGGTGATTTATACAGAAGAAAAGTATGCAAAAGAACTTCTTAGTGTTCAGCCTATTTACGGTTTAACCAAAGGACTGTCCAACAATCAAATCAAAAAGAATGTTTCTGATATTGTAAACTCCTTAGAAATTGAAGAGTTCTTACCAAATGATTTGCTTAAAAAACGAAAGTTGGAATCATTTTCCTATGCATTGAAGCAGATTCATTTTCCTGACACCTTTGACTGTTTGTGTCAGGCGAGACAACGATTGGTTTACAACGAATTCTTTGCCTTCTTTTTAAACATGGAGATGACAAAAACGAAGGAAGAGGACGTTCCAAATCATTTTAAACTTTTAAAAAATGAATATTATCAAAAGTGCTTGGATGGATTGCCTTTTGCCTTAACAGACGGTCAAAAGACTTGCCTTTCGGAAGTTATGGATGATTTTAACGGGAAATTTGTTTCTCAACGACTGATTCAGGGAGATGTTGGTTCCGGAAAAACCATCATTGCCTTTTTGCTTATGACCTATATGGTGGAAAATGGTTACCAGGCGGCGATTATGGCACCTACGGAGATCTTGGCTACCCAGCATTATCATACCTTTTTAAAGTATATAGAAGACTATGATTTACCTTTTGAAGCCATTCTTTTAACCGGTTCAAAAACTGTGAAAGAAAAGCGTATGGTGTACGAAAAATTAGCTTCCGACACGCCATGCTATGTGATCGGTACCAATGCCTTGATTCAGGAAAAAGCAAATTATGATTCCTTGGGACTGGTAATTACAGACGAACAACATCGTTTTGGAGTAAAACAAAGGGATGCTTTTCGAAAGAAAGGAAAAGGTCCTTTTACACTGGTAATGTCTGCTACACCAATTCCCAGAACACTTTCCATGATTTTGTATGGTGATATGAATATTTCTGTAATTTCCGATGTGCCGGCAAAACGATTACCTATCAAAAATGCAGTTATCAAACAAAAGGATGTTCCAACGGCTTATCAGTTTATTTACAAAGAAATACGACTTGGCCGACAGGCATACGTTATTTGTCCTTTGGTGGAAGCCAGTGAAAAAACGGAAAGCGAAAATGTAACCGATTACGGAAAAAAACTACGTCAATACTATCAGGACACAGTAAGTGTTGGAGTGCTACACGGAAGGATGACAGCAGAAGAAAAAGCTTCTGTTATGGAAGAATTTGCAACACAAAAAATAGATGTTTTGGTATCCACCACAGTAGTGGAAGTTGGAGTAAATGTTCCCAATGCAACGGTAATGCTGATAGAAAATGCTAACCGATTTGGATTGGCTCAGCTTCATCAGCTTCGTGGTCGCGTAGGCCGTGGTGAGCATCAAAGCTATTGTATTTTTGTAGACAGTTCCAAAGAAGATAAAAATAAGCGTTTGGATGTAATTTCCCATTCCAATGACGGTTTTTACATTGCCAGTGAGGATTTAAAACTTCGAGGTCCGGGAGATTTTTACGGCATCCGCCAAAGTGGTGAATTTGATTTTTCTTTAGGAGACATCTACCAAGATGCACCGGTATTAAAAATGGCTTCAGAGGATGTAAAAGAACTCTTTTCCAGTGATCCTAAGTTGACTTTGGATGAACACGCCAAAATAAAAGAATACTTATATCACCTTAATCAACATCAATATACGAATTTATAAAATTACGGGATTTTCATCTTTTCTATTTGAAAATCCCGTGTTATTATATAGCTACATTTCTTATCGAATCTGATATTGTTCCCAGGAATAGGAGTAAAATTGTATAGTGTTATATCTACCGCCATTATTAATGGTATTGAGGGTGTCTGTTGCAGTGTAGAAGCAGATATTTCCGAAGGTATGCCAGTATTTGAAATGGTAGGATTTTTAGGTTCTGAAGTACGTGAAGCCAAGGAGCGAGTGCGTACCGCTTTAAAAAACTGTGGCTTTCATCTTCCGGTAAAACGAATTACCATCAATATTTTGCCTGCCGGTCTGAAGAAAAGCGGCAGTGGCTTTGATCTTCCCATTGCTGTAGCCCTTTTGGTTTCCATGGGTGTTGTTGTAAACAACAATTTTGAACATGTTTTTATCGTAGGGGAATTAGGCTTAAACGGTGAAATTCATGGTATCAACGGAATTCTATCCATGGTTTGCGGAGGAAAGGATAATGGGATGGAAACCTTTATTGTTCCAATGGAAAACAAAAAGGAAGCAAAACTTGTACCGGGAATTACTGTTGTAGGTGTCTCATCGTTATCAGAAGTAATTTCCTTTTTAAATGATGGAGTTTTGCCTGAAATTAAGCCATTTTCCGATCAAACAACGAAAAATACAACCAAACAGAACAATTCAGAAAGTAATGATGGAACAGCTGAAGATTTGGTAGCTGATTTTTCCTTTGTAAACGGACAGTTGTTTGTAAAACGTGCCTGCGAAATTTGTGCCAGCGGAATGCATAATATTTTAATGGTGGGACCGCCGGGAGCAGGAAAAACCATGATGGCCCGATGTATTCCATCTATTTTGCCGGAAATGACGCCTAAGGAGCAGCTTATGCTTTCAAAAGTTTACAGCGTTTGCGGCCTTTTTAAAGAACGGGAATCTTTAATGTCCCAGCGGCCTTTTCGCGCCCCTCATCATACCATCAGCACGGCTGGCCTTACCGGAGGCGGTGGAGGTGTAGTTCGTCCGGGAGAATTGTCCCTAGCTTCCGGCGGGGTTTTGTTTTTGGATGAACTTACAGAATTTCGAAATGATACATTGGAGATTTTGCGTCAGCCTTTGGAAGAAAAAGTCATTCATGTTACTAGGGCAAAAGGGGATTTCGTATTTCCTGCCAACATCGTCTTGGCTGCTGCGATGAACCCTTGCAAATGTGGCTACTTTCCGGATTTCAATCGTTGCACCTGTAATAAAATGAGCGTGAAAAATTACCTTTCCAAAATCAGCCAGCCTCTTTTGGACCGTATTGACCTTTGTGTACAAATCCAGGAAGTAAAATTTGATGAAATCACTACCCATGCCACAAATGAAACCTCGGCCCGGATTCGTAGCAGGGTAGAAAAGGTTCACAAAATACAACGGCAAAGATACAAAAACGAAAGCTTTTCTTATAACAGCGAAATTCCGTCATCCAAAATCGAAGTGTACTGCGAATTAGATAAAGAAAGCTATTTATATATGAAGAAAATGTACGAAGAAATGGCATTGACGGCCCGCACTTATCATCGCATCTTAAAAGTGGCTCGTACCATTGCTGATATGGAGGGAAGCGAACACATATGTCTGGCTCATCTAAAAGAAGCCTTTTTGTATCGTAGTATGGATAAAAAGTATTGGGAGAAGTATTTATGAAGTATAAGATTTGGTTTTGTTCCAATCATGTTTTTTCCAACAAAGAAAAACGACTGTTGTTTGAGCACTACAGGGATTTTTATAGAATCTATGAAGCATCGGAAAAAGAATTGATGGAACTTCCTTTTTTACGAAAAGAAAATATTAAAGTGTTTTGCGAAACGAGATCCTCTTTTGATTTGGATTCCTATTTTGAATATGTATCAAAAGAAGACATTCGCTGTATTTGTCTTTTTGACGAAGATTATCCCAAAAAACTGAAACATATTCATGACATTCCCTTTCAGATCTTTTATAAAGGACAAATGCCTGATGAATCAGAACGAATCATTTCCATTGTAGGCGCCAGAAGATGCACTGGCTACGGAAAATCCTATACAGCGGATATTTCTGAACTTCTTGTTAAAAACGGTCTTTCCGTAATGAGTGGTATGGCTTCAGGGATAGACACCTATGCCCATGAGGGAGCTTTGAAAGGAAAAGGGCGAACCTTTGCTGTCTTAGGGTGCGGCGTGGATGTATGTTATCCCACCAAAAATTTGGGACTCTATAAAGAAATTATAAAAAATGGCGGTATTCTTTCTGAATATGGGCCAAAGACGCCTCCCCAAGCAGAGCTGTTTCCCAGAAGAAATCGTATTATATCGGGATTATGTGATGTATTACTTGTAATGGAGGCAAAGGAGCGTAGCGGTTCTTTGATTACTGCCCAGTTTGCCTTGGAACAGGGAAAAGATATTTTTGCTCTTCCCGGTAGAATCTGCGATTCCCTAAGCAAAGGAACCAATGACTTAATAGCTCAAGGAGCAGGAATTATCACCTCTCCGAAACAGTTGATTTCTGATATTTGTGAGACGAAAAATTGGGAGTATCAGCCGGTGGTATTTTCAGGGAAAGGGAAATTCAACCTTGAAAAAGAACAATTGTTGGTGTATAGTTGTTTCGATTTTAACTCAAAAAGTATTGATGAAGTGGTTGCAGAAACCGGGTTGGATATTATGACGGTGCTGCAAAACATTATGGATCTTTGCGATTTGGGGTTGATTGAAGAATCATTTATGAATCAATACATAAAAATTTAGGGGTAGTTACTTTGAAAAATCTCGTTATCGTAGAGTCACCTACAAAGGTGAAGACAATTAAAAAGTTCTTGGGAAAAAACTATGAGGTAATGGCATCCAACGGTCATGTTCGTGATTTGCCCAAATCTCAGTTGGGAATCGACGAAGAAAATGACTTTGAGCCCAAATACATTACCATTCGTGGAAAGGGAGAATTGTTGGCAGCACTTCGTAAAGAAGTGAAAAAAGCTGACAAAGTTTATCTTGCAACAGATCCAGACCGCGAAGGAGAAGCAATTTCATGGCATTTAACCAAGGCCTTGAATTTGGACAAAGATAAATACGTACGTATTACCTTTAATGAGATTACGAAAAATGCGGTAAAGAACTCTTTTAAAAATCCCAGAGACATTGATATGAATCTTGTGGATGCACAACAAACAAGACGTATCTTGGATCGTGTGGTAGGTTATCGTATTTCACCTGTATTATGGGTGAAGGTAAAAAGAGGTCTGTCTGCAGGTAGAGTACAGTCCGCTACGTTAAATATTATCTGTAATCGTGAACAGGAGATTAATGATTTCATCCCCAAGGAATATTATACCTTGGATGCAGTGTTGAAATTAGATGCAAAAAAAGATCTTCCTGTCTCTTTCTATGGAAACACCAAGGGTAAACTGGAAATCAGCGATAAAGCATCCCTTGACGAAATCCTTAACAAGATTGGTGACAGTGATTTTACAGTGGAAGAGATTAAAACTTCTTCCAGAGAAAGAAAGTCACCTTTGCCTTTTACTACATCCACTTTGCAGCAGGAAGCTTCCAAAGCATTGAATTTCTCACTGCAAAAAACAATGCAAATTGCTCAGCAGTTGTATGAAGGTGTTGATATTAAAGGTAGTGGTACCGTAGGTTTGATTACTTACTTACGTACGGACTCCATTCGAATTTCCGACGAGGCAAAAGAAAGCGCAAAGGCTTTCATCTCTGAGAAATACGGTGAAAACTATTATCAGAATTACAATCCGCCGGCAAAGAAAAACAAAGGAAACATTCAGGATGCTCATGAAGCTATCCGTCCTTCCGATGTTTCAAGAGTTCCTGCAGATATTAAAGCATCCTTATCCAGGGATCAGTTCCGTTTGTATCAGTTGATTTACAATCGTTTCTTGGCAAGCCAAATGGCAAATGCCAAATACGATGTGATCACCGTTCGTTTTCATGCAAAGGATTATGTCTTTACTCAGACAGAATCACAAAAGGCCTTTGATGGATTCACCGCTGTTTACGAAGAAGCGGATACACAAAAAGAAGCCAAATATGGACTTTCAAAATTGGAAAAGGGACAGAAGCTTGGAATTAAAGAGCTGAACGAAAAGCAGCATTTTACTCAGGCGCCCCCTAGATTTACAGAAGCTTCTTTGGTACACACCCTAGAAGAGCTTGGTATCGGTCGTCCCAGTACCTATTCGCCTATTATTACTACACTTTTAAAGCGTAGATATATTGGAAAAGAAGGCCGCGCTATCTTTGTTACCGAATTAGGGGAAGTGGTAAACGATATTATGAAGGATTCCTTCTCCACCATTGTAGACCAAAACTTTACAGCAAATTTAGAAAGCCTTTTGGATGGAGTGGAAGACGGCTCTGTAGACTGGAAATCTGTGATTCGTAATTTCTATCCGGATTTGGATGAACAGGTGAAAATCGCAGAAAAAGAGTTGGAAAAGGTAAAAATTGAAGATGAGGTTACAGATGTCATCTGTGAAAACTGTGGCAGAAACATGGTGATCAAATATGGACCTCACGGAAAATTCTTAGCTTGCCCGGGCTTCCCTGAATGTAGAAATACCAAGCCTTATCTTGAAAAAATTGGTGTTTCCTGTCCTAAATGTGGCAAAGAAATCGTAGCCAGAAAGACCAAAAAAGGTAGAAGATTCTTTGGTTGCGAAGATTATCCGGATTGTGATTTCATGAGTTGGCAAAAGCCTTCCAAGAAGCCCTGTCCGAAATGTGGTGGTTATATGGTATTTAAGGGTAACAAGCTTTGCTGTGCAAAACAGGATTGCGGTTACGTAGAATCTGCGGAAAAATAGATTAATTTTCTGAAATTCGTTGAAATTGTTTCTTGTGCACTTGAATTTCTATAAATTGATTGAAAATAATGGGGAGAAATGCTAAAATAAACTCACTTATTATGGAGGAATAATTATGAGTGTACAATTACTTGATAAAACACGAAAGATTGGAAAACTTTTACATAACAACAATTCTTCAAAAGTCGTGTTTAATGATATTTGTCAGGTTCTGACAGAAATTTTGGATTCCAATATTTTGGTTATTTCCCGTAAAGGAAAAGCATTGGGAATTTCCCATTCAGATCATACGGAAAACATTACAGAATTAATCGTAGACAAGGTAGGTGGCTTTATTGACGCTGAATTAAATGAGCGTTTGCTTTCTATTTTATCTACCAAAGAAAATGTCAATCTTGAAACTTTGGGATTTGAAAAGTCCGACATTCACAGATATGCGGCTATCATAACCCCTATCGATATTGCAGGTGAGAGATTGGGAACCTTGTTTGTTTACCGTTTCGACCGTCAGTATGATATTGATGACATTATCCTTTCCGAATATGGTACTACCGTAGTAGGATTGGAAATGATGCGTTCCGTTAACGAAGAGAACGCCGAAGAAAACAGAAAGAAACAGATTGTAAAATCTGCAATCAACACACTTTCTTTCTCCGAACAGGAAGCAATTGTTCATATTTTTGATGAGCTTGACGGCTCCGAAGGCATTTTAGTAGCTTCTAAAATTGCAGATCGGGTAGGAATCACCCGTTCCGTTATTGTAAACGCCCTTCGCAAATTCGAAAGTGCAGGAGTAATTGAATCCAGATCTTCCGGAATGAAAGGTACCTACATCAAGGTATTAAACGATGTGGTATTTGAAGAGTTGGAGAATCTTAAGAACAATAATTAATCAATAATAGTTCAATACAGGGATGAGTTTTTTAAAAGGATTTATAGGTTTCTATAAATCCTTTTTTGTTTCTAAAAAAGAGATAAAAACATAAATATAGTGTTTGGATAAATCAAAAAGCACAAGATAATGTAAAAAAGCCTTGCCTTTTATGTAATATAATTTATAATAATAAAAGAATGGGTAAAGTGGATATAGGAGGTTCAAAATGATTAACTCAGATGCTTTCTCATATATTAATGTTTTGGATAAAGCGGCAGATGCCAGCTACACCAGAGAGACATTAATCGCAAACAATATTGCAAATGCCGATACGCCTACATACAAGCGTAAAGATTTGGATTTTCAAAGCGTTTTGGAAAAAGAATTGCGTACCGGTTCCACACAGTATCCCAATTTGGATACCTTAGTGAAACATATGGATACCTCTAATTTAACTGCAGAGGTTTATAAGGATTATGAGAATTATTCTTATCGAATTGATAAGAATAATGTTGATATTGATACCGAAAACGTAGAACTTGCATCAGAGCAGCTGCGTTATCAGCAGTTGACAACAGCAGTTACCAACGAGTTTTCACATTTGAAAACCGCCATCGGAAGCTAATAGGAGGTCTTTATGGGATTATTTCAAGGATTTGATATTGCTGCCAGCGGTATGACAGCACAGCGGTTCCGTATGGATACCATTGCGGAAAATATTGCAAATATTAATACCACCCGTGACGAAGATGGAGAACCTTATCGCAGAAAGATTGTTACCTTCGAAGAAAAGAATCTTACCGCAACCTCCTTTGCCGATACTCTAAGCTATGTTCAGGCTTACAAGGGAAATGGTGTAAAGGTTTCTGCAGTTCACGAAGATTATGAAACAGATTTTGTGATGGAATATGATCCTTCTCATCCTGATGCGGACGAGAACGGTTATGTGACCTATCCAAATGTGAATACAGTTACAGAAATGACAAACCTGATTGACGCATCTCGTGGTTATCAGGCCAATGTCACCGCTTTTGATGCCTTAAAAGCTATGGCGCAGCAAGGTATTTCCATTGGTACAAG
>JAEEGH010012602.1_pt1 | contig 18906 bp, 15 predicted proteins | sample 9134181 | NCBI WGS metagenome assembly JAEEGH01 (sample SAMN16246544, study PRJNA631951) | gut metagenome | biome: gut microbiome; feature: rumen; material: DP-attached | host: Bos | place: Iran: Karaj | collected 2018-10 | reverse complement strand
AAGTGTTTAGTATGTAAGGCGGTCGCGCAAAGGGGCGTAACAAGCGCCAAAGGAGCATACCGGACACGCAAAAAGACATGCTCTACGGACTAGAACAACGCGCCGTAAAGCGTCACGTCGTCGATGTAGAACTCGGTGCCGTCCTGAGCAAACAGGTGGAACTGCTTGACATAACCCTTGATGGTGCTCCAGGTAGTGAAGCAGCTTTCGTCGGTGGCGCTACCTACGCACAGTTCCGCAGGGTTCACGCTGATGCGGCTCCAGGTTTTCGAGAGCGGAATCCAGTCGGTCGCCGCCTTCAGATTCTTATTCGGGTCAATGTAGTTTTCCAGCGAAAGGCGAATGTTTCCGTCACCCTTGGCGTAGAACACGATAGAATCGATTGCGGCCAGGTTCATGTAGTGTTCGAACGAGGTTCCCACCAGCACCCAGGCGTAGTCATCTTTTGCAAGCGTGTATTCCCCATGGAACACCTTGGACTTGCGCGTCGAATCGTAGACAATGCCGTCCTTCACGAGCAGCGGGGAGAACTCGGTTCCCTTCTTGAGCGAATCCGTATTCTGGTACCAGCCCTCGCCACCGTTTTCAAAATCCTGCAAAATCTTGACAGGGCTCAGGAACTCCGTGCTATAGGGATCCGCAATCGTCTTCCATTCAGCATAAAGATCATTGGCAGAATCCGCCGTCACAAAGTAAATGCCGAGCGAATCGTTCGCGGGAACATTCGGAAGCACGTAGGCGCCCGTCTTGTTCGTCTTGACCAAAAGATCCAGGCCATAGACGCCCACCCACAAGGTCGTATCGGAAGAACGGAGCGTCACCTTGCTAGAGACCGAGGCGGTAGCCGAAAGGCGGACCGTATCGAGAGCGGCGAGTTCCTTGGCGCCGTAGACCTTGGAGAACGCAAAGCCATCCTTCGCGACGGTCAGGCGGAAATTCCCCTTGGCGGGCCATTCCATATCGAACCTTCCCTGCTTATCGGCACGGAGGGTGGACTCGACCATCGCATTCTGAACAACATAATCATCCACCGTCGCATCGGCTGCGCGGAGTGCCACCGTCGCATAGGCAGCAGGAGTACCGTCACTCAAGAGGGCCAACACCTGCGGAAGCGTCTCGGCGGTATCGTTTTGCACCGTATCCTTGGACGAAGTGTCTACAGGAACCTTCACCTCGCTGCGGTAATCCTTCATCAGCGATTCATGCGGAGTCACGTAAACCGACTGCGCACCAAGATCCTGCGCGTAATCTTCACTTACAAAGTAGAGCGTGAGGGAATCGTTCGCCGGCAGAGCCGAAAGGGCAAACCAGCCCGCAGCATCGGTCTTCACCAGCACATCGGTTCCGACAATGCCGACCCACACCGTAGAGGATCCTTCGGGGATATCGACAACGCCCGCCATCACGGCTGTCGCAGAAAGGTTCACCGTATCGGGCGAAGTAGACTTGCCCACTACTGCAAATTCATCTCGGGACAGTTCCTTGGAGTAGGCCACGCCGTCGTGGAGCACCGTCAGGCGGTACTTGCCCTCGGCAGGGATTTCCACCTTGAAGTTACCCTTCTCGTCGGCATAGGAATCGGCCACCACCAGCGCGTTCTCTTCGACAGGCTGTTCGGCCCTGAAATCCACCCTGCGGAGTGCCACCGTCGCGTACGACGCGGGCTTGCCGTCGACAAGCGCGATTCCGTTCGTGGTAATGCTACCCGGACCACCCGCTACATCATCGTTACTGGAACAGGCCACCAACCCCGCCATCGATAGCGAGAGCAAAGGCAAAAGAAAAAGCGATTTTCTCATTTTCCTTTCTCCTTTAGAGGTTTGGTGAACGCGAGCGGGAACATCTGGATGTTCAACTGGAATACAGTATCGTCATCCGTCCCTTCTTGGGATAAACGTAGTAAATCTTCACGGAATGCGTTAATCTTTTCGCGCAGGAGCTGGATATCGTCCATGCAAAAAGTCATCGTGACCGTGCTGATGTCGCGCAGGAACGGCTGGTGCCTATCCAGGGACTCGTCGGCGAGGCGGATCGTCTCGTGCTGGAACGCGCGCACGGCCTGCGAGCGCCAGTTTCCGCCAGTAGACACGAAGGTATCATTCACCTTCCAGTAGCCATCACGGTCGGTCGAAATCATGTTGAGGTCCGCAAGCAACTTCACCGCGTCGCGGGCTTCCTTTTCGGTAATGTTCGGGGTGCAGCTTTCGGCAAGGCCCTGGTAGTCGTCCTTGAACTTGCAGATACCGATTACGGAGCGAATCGCGTTGTAGTACCAGTGACGGTAGAATTCCAGTTCCTTCTTTTGCAACAACTTAAGAGAAACGCCCTTGAGGGCCTGCATGCGCTCGTAGTGCTGGAGAGCGTCGGCATCGGTCTTGGATCGGCCGAAATACACCATCTCGGCCCAGTAGTCGGCTTCCTTGCCTTCGAGCTCGAAGAAATCTGCAGCGGGCTGTATCAGGCTCAGGGGCAAGTGGATCTTGCCCTGCGATACGCGAAGGAGGTTGCCAGGATCGGCGCCCATCTTCATGGCCATGTAACGCCACGAAATGACAGTCTTGCGCTGCTTAAAATCCTCAAAAGCATCCCTCAACCACTCGCGATAGTCCGTGTATTCAAAAATCTTCTTCATACCAATAAAGATAAATCCTTGATACTCAAAATACTATGCCAGGGGCCTAATCTCCGTTGTCGAACTTTACAACGATTTTGAGGCTAGCGTCGCAAGTGGCCGACCAGCGGCATTCAGGGTTGTCCACTATGGATAAATCTGCGCAAATTCCGCGAAATTCGAGGGTTTCCGGGTTATTCGCGCTTCGGGAGATGGTGACCTCGTAGCTCAGTTCGCCCGCCTGGGAAGACTGCACCGGGGCTTCGCCCATCAGGCGCCCCGTGAGCAAAATCACACAGTTGTCCTTGCGGGGCATCTGCGACTCGTCTTCGCCCTCGGCCAGGTTCCAGTGCATCTGGACAGGCTTGAAGTCGACCTCGGGTTCGTGTTTGGCACAACCCGACAGGAGGAGAACAGATAAAACGAAGAGACTAAAAGCAACAAATAAACGCAAAACTGGATCCTTCGACTTCGGGATTTTTTCCGAATTCAGAATTTCGGTATCCGAATTTACCTAGTGTGGCGGAAGGTTGCGCTCGTCACGCGGTTACGGCCGTTCTCCTTGGAGGCGTACAGGGCCTTGTCGGCGCGTTCGAACAGGCGCTTCGGGTCTTCGCCAGCAATCATCTCGGCGATACCGAAGGAGCAGGTAATCTTCTGCTGCTTAATCAGCTGCGTATTCTCGATGGCCATGCGGAGCTTTTCGGCAAGGAACTGGGCATTCTGGATCGGCGTGTCGCCGCAGAGAATCACGAACTCCTCGCCGCCCCAACGCACGAGCGCGTCGGTATTGCGGATCTTGCTCTGGATGAGCTTCGCAAGGTTCACCAGAACCTCGTCGCCCACGATATGGCCGTAGGTATCGTTCACCTGCTTGAAGTGGTCGATATCCAGGATCACGAAGGAGACCGGGCTGTCGTTCTTGCTCAAGTTTTCCTGTTCGCGCATCAGCACGCTGCTAAAGCCCGCACGATTGAGGCAGCCCGTAAGCGGGTCCTCCTTGCTGGACTTCTCGTATTCGCTCTTCTCGATCTCGAGGGCGCGCAGGTTCTTTTCAAGCTCTTCTCGTTTCTTCTTGCTGGCCGCACGCTCGCGGCTGTAGTCGAAGAAGCGGATCACGAGGATAACGAAGAAAGTGATGAACCAGAGGGCGACCAGCGCCGTCGCAAGCTCTTCCTTCTCGATCTTCTTGCCCTTGAAGCAGAGGCCCTTGATTTCAAGCGTTCCGTACCCAAGCGGAGCATTCGTACCCGTCTGGATTTCGATCATCGGGACATTCGAAAGGTCGACCCTCGCCTTGTGGACGTTGATCTCGTTCTGGGCTACCCACCAGCCCGCCACGCGGAATTCCTGCGGCACGAATACAGCCGGATAGGTTTCTTCGAGCGGGAAGAATTCAATTTCGTTGAACTTGAGCGAAGTCTCGTCGCCCGGACGGGAGAACGTGCTGTCGTAGCCGCGCATGTAGAGACGGACTGTACCTTCGCCACGGGGCTTCACCCACACGAAAATACTGTCGAACCTGGAAAGGTCCTTGCCGCGCGTCTTGCCGTCACCCAGGAAAATCTTCACGCCCACGTACGGGTAGGCATAGCCTTCCTTGAGTTCGTAGTCCACGATAATGGAGGAATCGGTACGGGAAAGCTTAACGGCCGAGGCGCCGCCATCCGCAGAGTCCGTCTCCGCCATCAAATAAGGATAGTCATGCAGGTATAGAGGCTCAATGACATCAAGCCCATTCTGATATGCGAAAAGCGCGATGACCGTCACGGCCAACAGCACGAAAATCAGGATATTCATCCTGAACAGCACATAAATCTTTTCAAATACCCTAGACATAGACGATATCCAACATAAACCTAGTTTTAAATATATAAAAAACAAAAAAAAGGCAACTGTTTTTTCTCTTAACAATATGCCTCTTGACAAATTTATGTGATAAAACGACCCTTTTCGGGGACAATTAGCGCGAGAGCCAGCCGCCCAGACGCCCGACAACCGAGCGAATCGCCTTCACCATGTCCTCGTGGGAGTGGATATCCGGGTGTCCGAGGAGCCCCACGTTGGCCGTCTGGAGGACCATGAATTCCACGTCGCGCTTGCCCGCCGCCACCTCGGCATCGTAAATGGACTTTACCGTAGGAGTCAGGTCGTCGTTCGGCCAGACCTTGGTAGACAACAGCAGGAACTTCACGCCAGGATGCACCTTGCGCAGCTTTTCGAGCAGGCCCGCATAGGCCTTCTTGAAAGCCCCCTTGTCGGCATAGGGCGGGTTTCCCTGGAAATCGTTGATCCCGATAAAGATGACAACCACCTGGGGGTGGAACGAATCAAAATCGTAACGCAGCGAAGCATCGGCGATACCATTCGCGATATCACCCGGGGCATCGCCCGGAACGGTATATTCGTAAAGACGCGGCACAAGCCATTCGGGCACGATGTTGTCGTAGTTGCGCACAAGTCCGCGGCCGCTAAAGGCGTTCACCTGAAAGTCCGCCTTGAAACCATCGGCAGTCAGGAAGGCGTAACTCTTGGAGGCATTCGTCTTCTCAAACACGAGCGATTCATCCTGGCCATTCTGGCCCTCGTTCCCGAAGCCTACCGTAAACGAGTCGCCGATAAATTCGATGCGGCGGTTACTCTGCTTGGGCGGAGCGGCAAACTTGCCCGCCTTGTCAGTAGAGACCTTGTAGAGACGCACGCTACCGGGATTGCTCTCGCTGATCTTGATCAAGCGGTAACGATGCGCGGAGCCATCACCCGAAGTCTTTACTTTATTCACAGAACGTGAATTTGTCGTAAATACGGCAATCTGCTTTCCGTCTTCGTCTACGCGGAAGCGCGCCTCGCCTTCCAACTCGAATTCCAGTGACTTGGCCTGTGCATTGAACTGCACCATGGCGGCAGGGGCACTCGTGCGGCTGTATTCCTTGCCGTGTTCCCAGCGACCGCTAAACAACAGATTTTCGGAAAACTTGTCCACAGAGACCTCCGCTCCAAAAGAAAGTACAGACAGCAGGGCGATACCTGCCAAAGATGATTTAACCCTATTCAAACAACGCATGGGGTAATAGTAGTATTTTCTACATTACCTGATATGAAACTTGTTCGGTCGGCACTTGCAGGAATGTCAATCCTGGCGGCATACGGATTGCTGCTGGGCGTTTCAGCATTTGCCGAAAGCGATTCCGCCGCAGAGCAAAAGCCCGCGCTCCAACCCGAACCAGGTTCGCCGGGAGACACACTCACCCGCGAAGACGCACGCATGGCGCTTCTCGTGTACAAGCTGCTCGACAAGGACGGAAAAATCAAGGGCGCAAACATCACGCGCGGCAAGGAACTATTCTACCAGAACTGCAGACCCTGTCACGGAAGCGACGGAAAGCGATTCAACTTCGCGCCCTACTACGAACCGCCCGCATTCATCGGGCAACGCGCCCGCGAAGAAATGCCTACCTTCTGGTACCAGATGAACTTCGGCGACAAGGAACGCAGCATGGCCGCCTATATTGACGAGCTGGAGCTGCAGGACCTTATCGATATCGCCGGATTTGCACAGACGCTCCCGTAGCGGGAGCGCATTATCCGAAAACGCGACGCCCGAAAGAGCGCCGCAGCAGGCCTACTACGGCTGCTTTCCGTTGTATACCTTGACTTCCTGGATAAACGAAAGCTCGAGCATTTCGGGAGCCTCACTTCCGTAAGGCTGGATCTCGATGAACTGAGGAGACTTCGCGAGCTTGAGCGCATGCACGAAGAAGTTCCTCTCGATTTCCTTGTCGCCACGCTTCGCGGGGTTCTTCACCTTTGCGCCGATAAGCGCACCGACGGTCTTTGCGTAACGCAGCACCTGCACCAGGTCGAAGTTGCTCAGGCGCTGGTAATTGTTGCCGTACTTCGTAGAATTGAGGGCCGTGCGGAGCGATTCCGAATCCACAATTTCCTTGAGTTCGTAGTCGGGGGCCTTCGCCTCGGGCCAGGCCACGGCAAAGTCCTTGCGCCATTCGTCGGCAGGAGCCACCGTACGGTTCTCGCCATTCCTTTCAACAAAGGGGCAGTAGCCGTAGTTTGTCAGAATCTCGAAGGCGCGACCTTCAAGTTCGGGCTTCAGCACAAAGCCGTAACCCGGAATAAACTCGTCGGCGCATTCCATAAACTGCGGGAAGCGGGAAAGTTCACCGAGGACATCCGCACTGTCGATCTTAAGCAGGCGAACGGTCTGCACCTTTGCGCCGTAGTAGGAGGAATTCCATTCGGCAAGGGTCGATTCCACGTTCACGGGCGGCTTGATCCAGCCCTTGAAACTTTCAATTTCAGATTCGGCGATTCCGCACTTGAGACCGCGCATATAGCTTTCGCGGTTCAGCGAGAAGCGCAGGTACATTTCGTCGTTCTCGACATGGGCGAGGCACGCCAGCATAAAGAGGACGCGCGGCGCCGTGCCCGTAGAGGCGATCAGCTCGAAGTTCGGCAAGCACGAAATGTTCTGCTCGGGAATAGAGGCGATGGACGATTCCAGCCAATCCTTGCCGGACTGATCCAACACGACAGAGGCGATCTTGCCGCCTAAAAGCGTGATGCGGACAAAGCCCAGGAGCCACAATTCGCGGAGGGCGCGGGGCAGGAAATCCCACGTGAGCTCGCTCCCCTTTTCCTGCAACCTAAAGCTCGGATCGAGCACCCAGAACAGGCGAGAAGCCTCGAAGGCGGACACCGGCTTCTCGAGCATGCGCAACAGGCGAACGCAATGGCTGCGGTCGCCGCGGAAACGTTCCTTGAGCCACCAGGAAAGCAAGTCCTGGTGCAGGCGGAAACCGTTCTTGCGGATAAATTCAAGCGCCTTTTCCGACGGAACCAGGCACGAATCCTGCTGTTCCAGCCAGCCATTCCCCGTGAGGAAATTAAAGATCAGCGAAAGCTCGTTTTCGGCAGCCTTGTCGCAGACCTGCTTCGCCATGATAAAGGAATCCGTGCAAATCTGGTAGCTGCGGCGATGAAGCACACCGCTGTTGTTCAGCTTGAGGTCGCCGAGCATTGCATTCGCAAGTACGATACAGATATGCCAATCCACCAAATTCTGGTAGGCAAGGCCATTCCCCGAAACACTCTCCAACGGAGTCACGGGCAGATCAAAGCAACCGGTAAAATTCGAAAAACCGTAATAGACCGTCGTGTTTCCGACGGCGGTGCGCCACAGCAAATATTCGCGGCACATCGAAAGCAGGAACGTCTGCAGGTCGCGGGCCTTGCTCACGGGAACCGTAAGGCGCAGTTCATTGTAGGTGAGTCCCCTGGACGCACTGTTGTAAATGAGTTCCATGCAGCGGTGCTGCCACGGTTCCATCTTTTCGCACAGCGTCGCCACGCGGTTCTTGTCGTTATAAAAAGAAAGCGTCTCGTTCTGAATCAGAGCGTTGTTCAACAAGCCCTTATGACCAAAGGCCTTCGCATGAGCGTTGCGAAGAAGTGGCTTGGACATTCCGTCAAAGAAAGCATTCAAGTCAAACATCAATTCCACCCTTTACTAGGGTGGCCAAATATAGAAAAAAATTCAGGCGTTGCTAGCGCAGCGAGGCTTTCACTTCGTCGATAGAACCGACCACGGTCTGCTTGTTGTTCCAGATGCGCATGAAGCTCTTGCCGTAGTGTTCCGTCACGATGCGGTTGTCGAGAACCAGCACCTTGCCGGAGTCCTCTTCGGAACGGATCAGGCGACCGAGTCCCTGGCGCAGTTCCATATAGGCCTCGGGAACAAAGAATTCCTTGAACGCGTTCTTGCCTTCGGCCTTCATCTTGTTGGCGACACCCGCCACCAGCGGATCCACCGGGTTCGGGAACGGGAGCTTCGGAATCACGAGCAGCTTCAGCGCATCGCCCGGGAAGTCCACGCCTTCCCACAGGCTCTGGCAGCCGAGCAAGCATGCGCCACGGGACTTGCGGAACATCGCCACCAGACCGTCCAGCGAACCGTCCACATGCTGGCAAAGGAGTAGTTTGCCCTTTTCGGCGAACACCGGCGCAAGCGCCGCCTGAGCCTTCATCATTGCGGAGATGCTAGTAAAGAGCACCATCGTGTTCTCCTCGACTTCGGGGAGAACCGCCATAAGGGTCTCGTTCACGGCATCGTTGTATTCCGGAGCCGAGGGCTTGGGCAGGTATTTCGCGACAATGACCGAACGGCGGTCATCCTTGTTTGCCGATTCGCTATAGACGCGCAGGAAAGGCGTCTTCTTGCCATCCGGGAAATCCATTCCCATTTTCTGGACAAAGTAATTCAGGTCACCCTGCACCGAGAGCGTCGCCGAGGTAAATGTCGCCGACTTGATCCACGGATAGAACTTTTCTTTCCACGGGGCGGATGCATCGAGCGGACTAGCGTGCAGTTTGATAGTATGCGGATTGAAGGGTTCTTCCATATAGAAGGCCCAATCGTCGCGGCCCGCCTTGACCACGAACTCGAAGTCCTGCAAAAAACGGGAAAGTTCCGTCATACGGCCAGCGATATCGCTCAACAGGCCCGACAGTTCCTTCTTAGATGCCGCGAGAGCCGCATTCGCGGAAACCGAGGCGGCAAGGCCATCGGCGAGCTTGATTGCATTCAGGCCCTGATCCATGAACGTCGCAGGGTCGGCATCGTATTCGGCCATGATGCCGGAAGCGTAGGTAAAGCCGTTGCGGTTGTTCTTCTGCTTCGCAAGCTTCTTGCCGATTTTCATGAAGAAACGGTGCAGCGCCTTCTCGGTTTCGGTGAGCGATTCCGTAAGGTTCACGCAGCTTGCGTGCAGTTCGGTCTCTTCGGCGGGAATGCGCTTTTCGAGTTCAGCGACAAGACCGTCGCGGTTTTCGACCTCGCGGCCCTTCGAAGGCACAAGCGTCTTGATGATGTTACGGAGCGCGAAGAAGGAGACCGTGCGGCCGAACGCATTGCGGCTCACTTGCGGGAGGCGGTGCGCTTCGTCGAACACGATATGTTCGTACAGCGGAAGCAGTGCAAAGTCGAGGCCCATATCGGCGAGGAACAGCGAATGATTCACCAGCACCAGATTGGAATTCATCGCACGGCGCTTGGCGGCGAGAGCCGGGCACTTATTGAAATGCGGGCACTTTTCGCCGAGGCAGGACTTTGCGGAGCTCGACATCTTGGACCAGAGAACGCGATTGCGGCCCTGGCTGAACGAATTGCACTCATTCACGTCGCCAGTTTCAGTCGTGTAGACCCACGGCACGATCGCCATAAAGGAATCACGTTCCTCGTTCAGCAAAAGATTCTGCGGAGCCTTCAGGATTTCTTCGAACTTGCGGAGACACAGGTAGTTTTCGCGACCCTTCAGAACGGCAGCCTTGAGCTTACCGTCGAACAGGCTTGCCACCAGCGGAATGTCCTTGCTCCAGAGCTGTTCCTGCAAAGCGCGGGTTGCCGTACTGATGACCACACGTTCGCCCGAAACCGCCTTACATGCGGCAGACACCAGGTAGGCAAGCGACTTGCCCGAACCCGTCGGGGCTTCCAGTACGCAGAGACCGCCCTTGTGCATGTTGCGTTCCACCACCGAGGCGTAATCCTGCTGGTTGTGGCGCACCTGGAAATTCTCAACCTTCGTCGAAAGGAGCCCACCCTCCTTAAAGAACTCGCTCACACGGGGGGCGCGCTCCTTGACCGGCGCATTTTCAAGCGGAACGTCCGGCAGCTTGAACTGCGGAAGCTCCGGGGCATTTTCCGATTCGCCCCATACAAGCGACCAGTCCGAACCCCTGGCAATTCTTGCGAGAGCATCCACAAGCCACGGGTCCGAATTCGCAATCTTATCGAGCGCCATCACGAACAGGTGACCGCAGGCTTCGGCATCGGGGAGCGCACGGTGCGCACGGCTGCGTTCAATGCCCAGCTCCTGCACCAAGGTATCGAGGCGGTGGTTCGGCACATCCTGGTAAGCAATGCGCGAAACCGTCAGCGAATCCCACACCGGATGGTTCTCGAACGAAATTCCCACCTTCGCAAAAGTCTGCTTGAGGAACTTGGAATCGAACATCGCATTGTGCGCGACAATCGGCAAGTCGCCAATGAACGAATAAATCTTCTGGGCCACGGCCGCAAACGACTCCGCATTTTCGAGGTCCGCATTGCTGATACCCGTGAGCGATTCGATAAAAGGACGCAGCGTCACCGAAGTCGGCTTGACCAGATAGTCAACGGATTCTCCCTGGACGCCATTCTCAAAACGCACCAGGGCCACTTCGATAATTTCGTCCTTCTCAAAATCGAGACCCGTCGTCTCCAAGTCAATCGCCACGAAAGATTTCATTTCCATTTCATTCCTCATTAAACTTTTTTGCGGCATTACAGCAAAACCTACAGAGATGGCACCGCCTTCGTCAATTCATCCAGAACGTTCTCGCCGTTTTTCACCTTGAGCGTATCGCTGATGGCGCGCCAGGCGGAACCGTAACGCAGCGGTTCCACGGAGCCCGCGTCGGGCAGGTCCTTGCCCTCTTCGGGGTAGTAGTAATCCATCAGATAGGCGCCTTCCACCAAATCGTCAAAGCTGAAACTGCCGTCGCCCTTGCAATGTTCCATGTAGTACTGGTTCGTTTCTGCAGAAAGCAGGCGCACGATCGCCTTCGGGTTCGCCCCCGGAATCTTTCCGCGGAGTTTCGCGAACTTGAGCTTGCTCACCGTCTCGAATTTCTGCAGGCGTTGGTACTTAAGCTCGATTACCGTATCGCGTTTCCCGTTGCTGTCGGCGGCGGCAAGCGTCGTATCCATGTAACCCATCAGGAAAATCACCGAAATGTCGGTCTGCCAGGGCGCCGTCTTCTCGACCGCGAAACGCACCGGGTCCACCTGCTTCACCTGCACCTGCGTCGTATCCTTGTTGACCGTCACGAAGAAAGTCTGTTCCAGCGAATCAAGCTTCGGCTTGTTGAAATACACAATCAACGAATCGTCGGGGAACAGCGCCTTCGCCTTGGAATTGCTCTTTACGCCCGAGACCTTGGGCGGGAGCGTATCGGATTCCATCTTCTTCCATTCCCATTCGACCTCGTTGCGGAGCGTATCGAGCGGGCGGAACATCGAATCCTTCGCCGCATTGCAGGCGAACTTGTAAAGTACCTCTCCCTTGGGCGCGGGGTCAAAGTAGAACTGCGGTCTGTTGGAACTTACGCTCCGATAAACGAGCTTCGGATAGAGCACCTTGTTCTCGGGAGAAGTCAAATGGCAATTCGCGGTATCGGTAAATGCGGAATCAAAGTACACGCCACGCGTAAAGTTCGCCTCGAGCACATTCGCAAAGGGCTGCGTCACCGACTCAAGTTCCAGCTTGGTCGTGTCCATGTCGGCCACGGCAAGCCACAGCGTATCGGTCGATTCGGCGGTGAGGTTCAGGTCACCCGTCCAGAGGCCCACCTGTTCCGTCGAAAGTTCCACCTTCTGGTTACCGTTCCCGTCGACAAAGGCGACCACGCGGTAGCGCCCCGCCTTAAGTCCCGTGAGCGTAAAGTGTCCGGCACTGTCGGCGCGCGTCACGTACAGCGGAGGTTCCTTCAACAGCAACGGTTCCTTGCTGATTTCCTTGGTGGTCGTGTCGCGGTACTTTTCAAGATAATGCCTGGAGTTGCGTTCCTCGCCCAGCAAGAAAAGGCCGATACTCGGGTATTCCTTCTTGCGGGCCATCGCCTGGTTCACGAGCACGCGGCCAGTCACCGTCAGGGAATCGATAATCGCACCCGTCGAGAAAACCACCTGGAAAGGTTTCGCGAGCGCGTTCCCGTGCAGGTCCTTGATACCGCCCGCAAACGTAATCGTGTAGGTCGTTCCCGTATCGAGCACGGCACGCGACGAAAGTTCGAGCGTATTCCCGCTCACCTCGAAACGCAATTTCTTGTCGATAGGCGGAGAAATCGAGACGGCGCTGCGCGGAATCGACGCGTTGATCCACTCGTCAAACTCGAGCCTCACCAAAAGTTCGTTCGGATGGTTCGTCGTCTTCGGGGCAGGATACACAGCCGCCACGCGCGGCGGGAGCTTGTCTTCGGGGCCACCGCCCGGAGCCACCTGCGTCGCACACGACACAAGAAGCAACGCGGCATACGCCACGCTGCAAAATCCTGCGAAAATCGCACCGTATTTCGAACCCAAGAACTTCATCAGTCGATCATGTGGATCATCTTGCCGAGGCGACCCCAGCGAATGCGGAACGGAAGGCGCCACCAGGTAAACGGATTCTTCAGGACGAACGCTTCGTCATCGTTTTCGAACGAGAAATAAATCACGAACGCCTTCGCACGGATGTTACGCAGCGAGACAAAGCCCCAGTAGCGGCTATCCGCGGAATTGTCGCGGTTGTCGCCCATCATAAAGAACTGCGGCGTCTTCACGACGTAGGTTTCAAGCGGCTTGCCACCCAAGAGCAGCCTACGGCGGATTTCAAACTTCGACTTCGCCGGGGCATCAAGCGTATCGCCCGCGACGCCTTCCACCGTAGCGGCTCCGTCTTGCGGGGCATCCACTTCGACCATTTCTACAGTTCCCGCGCTATCTTCTTCGGCCTGGTTCAGCAGGGCGACATTTCCCTCGAGGTCACGCAAGAGCGACCCTTCGAACGCCATGTAGCTCACCGGGCGCATAAAGCCGCCCTGGATGTTCGGGTCAATCATCGGCAGGTAACCGATGCGCGAAAGTTCCTTGAAATACGCAAAGGACATCACGCCAGAAACCGTATCGCCCTGCGTCAAGCGCTGCTGCAGCACCATGCGGTTCCTGCGGAAAAGTTCATTCAGCGCAAGGCCACGGTCATTTTCCACCGGAATCCTGAAATTTTCGAAATCATAGTTATTGATCTCGACGCTGTCCTTCCACAACGAAATTTCAAATTCCACCGATTCGTCCGGATTTTCCTGCGCCACCAGCGAACGCAGCCACCACAACTTTTCGAGCGGCATATCCGCGACCGTAAACGTATCGCCCACCGACGGCACCACGAACGCATCGCGTTCATCGCGCGGAGAGAACGTACGCGCCGTCGCCGTGTACTTGCCGCGACCGGGCAAAGTATCTTGCAGCACGCCGTTAATGTAAAGGCGCCCCTTATGCACCGCCACCGTATCACCACTCGTCGCCACGCAGCGCTTGATGTAGTCCTTCGGGCCATCGGCGTAATGAACCAGGTGCGGCTGGCCAGCCTTCGGTTCGTGATCCCAGTAGAGGTTACCGAACATGAGCGCATTGAACAGGTGCGTATAACGCGCCGGATTTCCGTCAGGATACTCGGGCTCGCCCGGGTAGCGGAAAATCACCACGTCGCCCTTGGCCGGGTACGCGTAACCGGGGAATTTCTGGTTGCTGAACGGAATCGGCGAACCATAGGTAAACTTGAGGCCCAGCAGAAAATCGCCCGTATGCAGCGTATCTTCCATCGAGCCGCTCGGAATCTGGAACGCCTGGATTACATACTGGATAACAATCAAGGCGAGCGCCACCGGGACAATGATTTCCCGGAGCAGTCCCTTCAAGAACTTTTTCGCCGAAAACTTTTCTTCTTTATTTTCCATCGGGTATTCAACTATGAATTGCAATTAGAGATTGCGGATTTTCTTGACGAGCGAACGGCTTACCACCAGCTGGGTCGCCGCCTTGTCGCGGAGCACCATCACCATGCGGCCCGCATCGCCCTTGCGGCATTCGGCAATATAGTCGATTGCCACGATATGCGAACGGTGCACGCGCGTAAAGTGCCTCGGGTCCAGTTTCTTTTCGAGTTCCACCAGCGGGGTATCGATCACGTACTGACCGTTCACGGTATAGACCGTCGTGTACTTTTCTTCGCTATGGAAACGGATGACCTCGTCGATGTTCACGAACACAATGCGGTCGCCCACCTTCACCTGCAAGCGCTGCAGGTAAAGCGCACTCATGTCGACCAGATTGCAGAGCTTTTCCCAGCTGAATCCGGGAGGCACCGTAGTATCGTCCACCTGCGGAATCATGCGGCGCAGTTTCTCGATGGCGGTCGCAAGACGTTCCGGATCAACGGGTTTCAGCAAATAGTCCACCGTATTCTCTTCGAACGCCTTGAGCGCAAAATTATCGTAAGCCGTCGTAAAGATGACCAGCGGCATGTCCTCGCCCTGCAAGGAATGCAGCACTTCGAACGCATCCATGTCGGGCATCTGGATATCGAGAAACACGACATCGGGAAGCATCTCGTGAATCATCTTGACCGCCTGCGCACCGGAGCCAGCCTCGCCCAAGATCTCTATCTCGGAAGAGAACGGTTCCAACAGCGAAACCATGCGCTTGCGTGCAAGCGGTTCATCATCAATCACAAGGGCAGTACACTGCATCGTTACTCCTTCGAATTATCCGTCGTTACAGGCTTCTGTTCCGCAGACGAATCAGGTTCCGCCGAATTCCTGGCAACAGGCTTGAGCGGAGCCTTGTAAATACGTATAAAATCGGCGTGCAAACCGTCCTTGTCTTCGTAGGGCACGCCGGCAGATGTCATGTAGCGCAAGTTACCGAACTTGATGCGCTTGAAATTCCAATGGAGCTGATTATCGGAAAGTGAAATCTTGATGGAGGAATCCGTCACCACGTATGTACCCCGGAGCGTATCCGTCACCATGGTGTCGCGCAGGGTCAGCTGGGTCGCAACAACAGAGCTGTCTTCGGAAAGGGTCATACGGACCATGCGGCTCGTACAGTCATCACACGGCAGGCGCCCCGAATAGAGCCCCGGCACATCCTTCGGAATTTCTACAGGCTGAAGGTCCGGCAACGGCTCCGACTTTTCTTCGGAACAGGCTACGAGCAGGGCCACGGCGCACAGCGAAAACAACAACTTTTTTCCACTCATGCGCCTAATTTAGAAAAAGGATTATGTTCTGGCTCTTGCGATTAGGAGATAGCCTCTAAAAACCTTCGGAATACACGACCCTGAAACCCACCTTCTGGCTACGGTATTTCGGGTTCTCCTTGTCGCGCTCGGCAGATGCAAGCGCAGGCGCCTTGTCGGACCAGCCACCGCCGCGAACCACCTTGTAGTCACCACTATTCGCCCCGGTATAGTTTTCCTGGGCGGTCGTCGGATAAGCCGCATACCAGTCATTCGTCCATTCGGCGACATTTCCGCCCATGTCGTAAAGGCCATACGCGTTGGGCAGATATCCAGCGACCTCCACGGGACCTTTACTTTGTGCGTAGTACGCATATTTCGAGGCAGTTTCCGTGCCCCAGTAATAGGTAGTTGTCGTTCCTGCGCGGGCCGCGACTTCCCATTCCATTTCCGTCGGCAAGCGGACCGCCTTCGCAGCGTAATTTACAGACAAATTAGTTAAAGAACCCTTTGTGTCAACCGATTCGTAAACATAGGCGGTATCAAGGCCTGCCAGCTTGGAAAGCGCATTACAGAAGAGGGCCGCATCGTACCAGCTCACATTGAAAACAGGATGGTTTTCCCCCAGCCATTCCTCAATTTCACCCATCACCTCGCGATAAAGGCCCTGCGTCACCTCCGTCTCGCCGATAGAAAACGCCGAGATCCGGTATTTCGCCGAACCTTTGGAAAACTCCATCGCCGGGACTTCGACCATATCCAGGTATTCGGAAAGGCGCTGCAGCGGCGATGCCGTCGAATCCTGGGTAGAATCCGCCTCGGCACCGGAACTAGAAGATTCAGCAACCTTGCTTTCACTCGATTTCGTATACGAACCACCGCCGCCACCCTCGGGGGTAATGGGATCCGATTCCACAGCGCTCCCGTCAGCAGAGCACCCGAAAACAAAAGCCAACAGGCTTGTCGCCAACAAACAAAAAAATCGACGCTTCATTCTTCAACCTCTTCATCCTTTACACAACGAACTGGAAACGCCCATTTTTTTTCAGCAACAGTTCTTGGATCATAACAACCTTCAAGTATCAATTCTGGCAAAGCAAAAGTTGCGGCAGCTGTATTTCCATCCTCACTAGAAAACCAAATTGACACTCCGCTAAAATTATACTCGAACCTAGTTTCTTCAGAATTGTACTTCCCTGCAGGTCTAATATTAAAGCCCATTCCCATAAATTTATCCCCCATATCTTTCTCTAACCATAGCAAATCTTCATCCGAATACTCCTCATCTTTTACAACCCATTCATAAGACAATAAATTATTAGGGTTCATTATCGTATTTCCAAAATACCGTATACTTTTGCCTTTACTCCAATCAGACCAGTAAGTGTATTCACCGCAAGGAACCGATTCTTTAGCAAGCGACAGAGGTACTCCAAATTCGTCAGAAGTTGGTACATGCCAATTAGGAGGACATACACCTTGAACAAAATCCTCTTTGGGACATTTATACCATTCATTTTCATCTGAATAATATCCGCAGCCTTTGGTATCTTCACTAAACAAGCCTGCACTATCCATCACCGCAGACCAAAGGTAAAGCCTTCCATATTTCGCGCAACTATCGGGTTCGTTTATATAACACCAACTTGAAGAATCCAATTCTGCCGTTGGTTGTAAATAAGCATAATTCAAATTTTCAGCCATCCATGTAGCCCTGCCATCAATTGTTATCGTCTTATACGTTTGTCCATCGCGTTCATCGGTCATTTCACCATAAACAATCATCATACTAGATGACGATTCCTCGCACATCCTACACATAGCCTCATTATGATATATCAACATACAATAGGACTGCTGCATCGAAGAGGAACTTAATTCAATTTCTCCACTGGATGAAATAATCAAGGAAAATGATGAAGATTCCTCCGCCGACGAGGAGACTTGCAAACTTGAGGACGATTTTTCTATAACAACCTCAGAACTCGAAGAAGCAACAGGTTCGGCAGAATCCGAAGACTCCACGAACGGATTAATTTCTGGACTGCTGGAATACGAAACATCGCCGGGGCTTGGTTTAGCCTCGTTCACGGACTCGTTGCCGCATCCGGCAAGAAGAAGCAAAAAAAGGATTATAAAACACACAGGCTTCATCAAAACGATTATTCCTCATTCATTTCTTCGTCCTTTACACAACGAACTGCAGAAAACCTGGTTTTAGGAGTGATGAGGACTTCATAAATAGAACCGCTCTCAGTATAGCCCAAAGAATTTCCCACGTACGCATCAATAATGCCCTCCTCAAAATTTTTTTCATCTACTAGCCAGAAGTTAGACGATCCCACAAGGCCACGACTCATTTCGTCGTTCCAACTTTCGTTATAACATCCAGCATTTTGCAACTGATGCTCACCAAAATCAATACCCAGCGATGCTTTATGCCGCCAAAACATCAATCCCTGATAATCTTTGTATGTAGGTAGTCTCCATCCCTCTGGGCACACCCCACGAATACTTCCTTCTACGGGACATTTTTTCCATTCATCCTTTGTTACAAAATATCCGCAACCCTTCGTTTTGTCAGAAAAAATACCAGCACTGTCTATCATCGCTGACCACAAGTAATATCTTCCATACCTGTTGCACCCCTCAATCGTATCAAAATAGCACCAGCTAGAAGAATCCAATTCAGCTGTCGGTTGCAAATAGGCATAATTCAAATTTTCAGCCATCCATGTAACATTATCATTTACTTTTACAGTCTTATACGTTTGTCCATCGCGTTCGTCCGTCATTTCGCCGTAAACAACTTTTATACTAGATGATGAGGAGGAAGACGAGCTATACAAATAGCAGGCAGGTCCAGTACAACCTTGCGACATCGAAGAAGAACTCCATTCCGCATCCTCACTGGATGAAGATTCCTCCGCCGACGAGGAGACTTGCAAACTTGAGGACGATTCCTCTAAAACAATTTCGGAACTTGAATAAGCAACAGGTTCGGGAGAACCCGAGGACTCAACGGACGGGTCTTTTTCTGGACTGCTGGAATATGAAACTCCACCGGGGCTAGGCTTAGCCTCGTTCACGGACTCGTTGCCGCACCCTGCAAGAAAAAGGAGTATGACAAGAAGCAGACCCTTCATTTCTTTCAGCCCTAAAGTACACCATTACTTCACCACGCCCACGCGGTAGAGTTTCTGCTTGGTCTTTCCACTTTCGAACTTTACCTTGAGCCGAGCGGTATAGACATCGGAACCGAGGTACTTCAGGTCGAGATTCTCGAACTGGTTGCGTCCGCGCTTTGCATCGCTCATCTTCGTCTTGAACACGCAAAGTCCCGTAATGTCGTAGAGTTCGAGCGTCGCATCCTTCGCCGCCGCGCCGATTTCAAAGCGGGCCTTGGCGACACCGCCGCGGACAGGGTTCGGGAACATGAAGAATTCCGTAATTTCGTCCTTC
>JAEEGH010012601.1_pt1 | contig 18907 bp, 10 predicted proteins | sample 9134181 | NCBI WGS metagenome assembly JAEEGH01 (sample SAMN16246544, study PRJNA631951) | gut metagenome | biome: gut microbiome; feature: rumen; material: DP-attached | host: Bos | place: Iran: Karaj | collected 2018-10 | reverse complement strand
CCCATGTCTCCGTCAATATGGATACTCTACCAGCATGTGGAGGCCACACATGAGGGCATGACCCTCACGGCCGACTCGGCACATTACAACACGGAAGCCAACAGCTTCACCGCATTCAGACATATCAATATTCAGCTGTCGGACTCGACGTTCATCTACGGCGACCGGCTCTACTATGACGGCAACACGAGGGTGCTTGACATCTGGGCCGACACGGTGGTGTTTATCGACGGCGGCACGACGTTGCACGCCAACCACCTGACCTACGAGCGCAACCGCTCGACGGCCTACTACACCCTGTGGGGCCACGCCACCAGCGAGGACCGCACGCTCGACAGCCGCCAAGGGCAGTATAACTCCACCCGCAAAGAATTCTATATCTATAATGACGTGCACCTGCGCGACTCGACGATGCTGCTGGTCACCGACACGCTGATATACAATACCGACACCAAGGTGGCGCATTTCGTCAGCCCGACGCGCATTTACAGCGACTCGTCGACCATCTACAGCGAGAACGGCAACTACAACACCGACACGCGGTTTGCCATCTCGTTCCGTCGGTCGCATGTCGACAACCAGGGGCGCATGATTGACAGTGACACGCTCTACTATGACGAGGTGGCCGAATACGGCCGCGCCTTCGGTCATGTGAAGATAGTGGACTCGGTGAACAACATCACCTGCACGGGCCGCTACGGCGAGACGCACCAGCAGCGCCGCTTCTCGTTCGTCACCGACAGCGCGCATGTGCTCTTTGTGGATGCCGGCGACTCGCTTTTTATGCATGGCGACACCATTTATGTGACCACCGACAGCACGCACAACCTGTCGACGGTGAGAGCGAACTACAAGGTCAAGGTGTTCCGCCGCGACGCGCAGGCCATGTGCGACTCGGCCTACTATTCGGCCAGCGACTCGGTGCTGACGCTCTACCGCACCCCCGTAGTGTGGTATGACCACTACCAGTGCACGGCCGACACCATCGAACTGCACCACGACACCAGCGGCATCAACCGAGCCTATCTGCGTACCGACTGCTTCGCCGTGCAGCAGGTGGACCGGGAAAAATTTAACCAGCTGAAAGGTAAGCAGGGCATCGTCTACTTCAAGCATGGCGAACCCGACTATGCGGATGTGCTGGGCAACGCCCAGATGGTCTATTACATCACCGAGGAAGGCCCCGACGGGCAGCCCCAGCTGGTGGGCGCCAATTTGGGCATAGGTACCGACATGCGCATCTATTTCGACAGTACGCGTGCCGCCGCACGAGTGGTGACATTCGACAAACCTGACATGAAAACCTACCCTGTCATGCAGGTGCCAGAAGAGCTCAAGCAACTGGCAGGCTTCCAGTGGCTGTCGCCGCAACGTCCCCGCAAGCCGGAGGATGTCTTCGTGTGGTGACAAAATGGCAGTTTGGCAGTCTGAACTGCCACTGGCAACATTTTTGATACAAGCAGGGTACCATTATATATATTAGACATGAGTAAGAAAGGACACAATACCGCCGAGGCGGAAGAAAAGAACAACGACCTGCAGCCCGAGACCGAGGAGACGGAAGCCGTGCAGCCCGAAGAGGCAACGACAGAGGCCACCGAGGCACCGGAAGAGGACAAGGTGCAGGAATTGGGCGAGAAACTGGCCACGCTGAACGACAAATACCTGCGCCTCTACTCGGAATACGAGAACTACCGCAAACGCACCAACCTGGAGAAGGCTGATCTGCTGCTCAATGGGAGCCGCGAGATGATGAAGGCCATACTGCCTGTCATCGACGACTTCGAGCGCGCACTGGCCGCCACGGGCGACGACGAGGGCGTGAAGCTGATATACAACAAGCTGATGAAGATTCTCGAGCAAAAAGGGCTCAAGGCCATGGAGGTCAAGGGCGAGAAATTCGACGAGAATCTGCATGAAGCCATCACACAGATACCCGCATCGGCACCTGAGCAGAAGGGGTTGGTGATGGATGTGGTGGAGAAAGGCTACTACCTGAACGACAAGGTGCTGCGCTACGCCAAAGTGGTGGTGGCATGTTGAGTGTTAAGTGATTAGATAGGAGGATTAACGATGGCAAAGAGAGACTACTATGAAGTGCTGGGCGTTGGGAAGAACGCCACTCCGGAAGAACTGAAGAAGGCCTACCGCAAGTTGGCCTTGCAATATCATCCCGACCGCAACCCGGGCGACAAGGAAGCCGAGGAGAAGTTCAAGGAGGCTGCCGAGGCATACGATGTGTTGAGCAATCCCGACAAGAAGGCCCGCTATGACCAGTATGGCATGGCCGGCATGGATGGCGCCTACAGCCAGGGTGGCATGAATATGGATGATATCTTCTCACAGTTCGGAAGCATATTCGGCGACCTCTTCGGAGGCGGATTCCGTACGGGCTTCAGCGGTTTCAGCGGTGGCGGCGCACGACGTGTGCTGCGCGGCACCAACCTGCGCATCAAGGTGAAGCTTACGCTGGAGGAGATAGACCGCGGCTGCGAGAAGAAAATCAAGGTGAGCAAGTATGTGCCTTGCAAGACCTGCGGCGGAAGCGGCGCCAAAGACGGGAAGTACGAGACCTGCAGCCACTGCCACGGTTCGGGCATCGTCACCGAAATCAAGCGCACCATCCTCGGCCAGATGCAGACGCAGAGCGCCTGCCCCCACTGTGGTGGCGAGGGACGCATCATCAAGGACAAATGCCACGACTGCCACGGCGATGGCATCGTGAAGAGCGACGAGATTATCACCATCAACATACCCGCGGGTGTGCAGGACGGGATGCAGCTAGCCATGCAGGGGCAGGGCAACGCCGCACCCCACGGCGGCATCGCTGGCGACCTCATCGTGCTGGTCGAGGAGTTGGAACACGATACCTTCGAGCGTCAGGACGCCAACCTCTACTACAACGCCTTCATCACCTTCAGCCAGGCGGCGATGGGTGCCTCGATAGAGATACCGACGCTGAGCGGCAGGGTGAAGATCAAGATAGACCCCGGTACGCCGTCGGGGCGCGTGGTTAGGCTGCGCGGCAAAGGACTGCCAGTGGTGAACGGATACGGCCGCGGCGACCTGCTGGTGAGCCTCAACGTGTGGGTGCCCAAGAACCTCAACAAAGAGGAGAAGAAACTGCTTGAGGAGCTGGATAAGCACGAGAACTTCCAGCCTAATCCCACCAAACAGGAGCGCGGATTCTTTGACAAGATGAAAGAAATGTTCAACTGACCCTGCGACAAACGATGACAGAGTCATTCCTGCACTATGTATGGCAACATCAGTTGCTGAGCGGCGGGCTGACCACTACGGATGGCCAGCCTGTCGTCGTGTTGCGTGCAGGTGACTTGAACCACGACGCAGGCCCCGATTTCTTCAATGCGCGTCTGCGGATAGGGGAGATGGAGTGGGCCGGAAATATCGAGGTGCATGTCCGCACATCGGACTGGAAATTGCACCGCCACACGCAGGATGCGGCTTATAACAACGTCATACTGCATGTGGTCTATGAGCACGACTGCGACATAGTGCTGCAGAACGGCGAGGCGCCGCTCACGCTGGAACTCAAGCCGTGGCTGCATCCGTCGCTGATAGCCAATTACGACAGCCTGATGGCGCCGACGACGGGGAGCGACATCCCCTGCAGGCACAGGCTCGGTGACGTGCCTTCGTTTGTGGTGAACTCTAATCTGGAGCGGCTCGTCGTTGAACGGATAGAGGCCAAGTCGGAGACGGTGCGGCGCATGCTTGGCGAAAGCCATGGGGGATGGGAAGATACCTGCTATTGGCTTATGGCTCGCTATTTCGGCGGCAAGGTCAATGCGCTCGCCTTCGAGTTGCTCGCCAAAGCCACCGACCAGCGGCTGCTGGCGCGGTGGAAGGACAATCCGCAGCGGACGGAGGCCCTCTTGATGGGGCAGGCGGGGTTGCTGGAAGGATATTTCGAGGACGACTATCCCCGTCAGCTGCAGGCCGACTACGAGGCGCTCAAGACAGGTGCAGGCCTCAAGCCGATGGACGGCTACCTGTGGAAGTTCCACCGCCTGCGGCCGTCGAACTTCCCCACGATACGCATCAGTCAGTTCGCCCGCCTGGTGTCGGAATCATCGAACCTCTTCTCCACGCTGCTGGAATTGACCGACGTCAAGCAGATAGAGCGCCTCTTCAACCAGCAGGCGGCCGACTACTGGAAGAACCACTACCAGTTTGACCGGGTGGCGGCCAAGTCGATGGTGAAGCGTGTTGGCAGGATGCAGGCCGACCTGCTGATTATCAACGCCTGGGTGCCGCTGCTGTTTGTCTATGGCTGTGAGCATGGAAGCCAGGCTCACAAAGACCAGGCCGTCGGCCTCCTCTCCCAGTTGCCGCCGGAGGACAACGCCATTATCCGTGTCTGGCGTCAGGCGGGCATCGAGCCAACCAATGCCGCCGAGAGCCAAGCCCTGCTGCAGCTGTATAACAACTATTGCCAGAATCGCCGTTGCCTTGATTGTCGCATCGGTTTCCATATATTGAAACGTGTATGAAAGCATCGTCATTGTCTGAAATCATCCGTCCCGTCGATTGCCGCACGGCGACACCCGAGGCCGATATAAAGTATCTGCTTACCGACAGCCGTCGCCTGTCGGAGCCGCAGGGGACTCTCTTCTTCGCCATTCCTACCGGACGCAATTCGGGAGAGCGCTATATAGACGCACTATACCAAGAGGGTGTGCGCTCTTTTGTGGTGCCTGCCGGCTGCGAGGTGGATTATGAAGACGTCAATCTGTGGCGGCTGGATAATGTGGTGGATGCTTTGCAGCGGCTGGCGGCATACCATAGAAAAGCGTTCGATATACCGGTGGTAGGTATCACTGGCAGCAATGGCAAGACCATCGTCAAAGACTGGCTGGTGCAGTTGCTTTCGCCCGACCGCAGGGTGGTGGCCAGCCCCAAGAGCTACAACTCACAGATTGGCGTGCCGCTGTCGGTATGGCAGATGTCCGAGGGTGACCAGCTGGCACTCATCGAGGCCGGTATCTCGGAGGCTGGCGAGATGACGCACCTGCAACGCATCATACAGCCTACCATAGGCATCTTTACCAATATAGGGCAGGCGCATGACGAGAACTTCCTTACCCGCGGACAGAAGATTGCCGAGAAGCTGCAACTCTTTACCCACTGTGAGACGTTGATTTACTGCACCGACCACAAAGACATACACTCGGCTGTCAGTGGCATAGAGAGCTTCCGTGATGTGCGGTGCTTCACCTGGGGTACGTCGGACGAGAACGACGTGCAGCTGGTGGAGGTCGCTACCGGCGAGGAGAGCACACGGTTGACTTATCGCGTCAAAGCGACGGCTGCGGTAGAGGAGGCGAACATCCCCTTTATGGATCGCGCGTCGATAGAGAACGCCATGCACTGCTTGACATTCATGGTTTACCTCGGCTACGATGCAAAGACTATCGCCCAGCGGCTGAAAGAACTTACGCCAGTCGAGATGCGCTTGGAGATGAACGAGGCCATCGGCAACAGCTTGCTTATCAACGACAGCTACTCCCTTGACCTGAATTCCCTTACCATTGCCCTCGACTACCTTGGAAGCGTCCGCCAGCACTACAACAAGACGCTTATCATGAGCGACATGATGCAGACGGGCGTGCCCGACCGCGAGCTATATTCTCAGGTAGCGGCCCTCATTGCTTCGCGTGGAATCACCCGCTTTGTTGGCATCGGACCGGCGCTGGAGCGGTGCCGCCAATGCTTCGGCGACCTTGAGGCCACATTCCATCCTTCGACGCAGGACTTCATCGACACCTTCAATCCCGCGCTGTTCACTGATCAAACCATCCTCCTCAAAGGTGCCCGTGTATTTGCCTTCGAGCAGATTGCCAAGTTGCTGCAGCGCAAGAACCATGAGACGGTGATGGAGGTGAACTTGGATGCATTGGTGGATAACCTCAACTTCTACCGCTCGCATCTGCGTCCGGGTACCAAACTCATGGCGATGGTCAAAGCGTCGTCCTATGGCGCCGGGCGTGTGGAGGTGGCGTCGGTGCTGCAGTTCAATCATGTGGATTACCTCACGGTGGCCTATGCTGACGAGGGTGTGGAACTACGTCGCGGCGGTATCACCCTGCCCATCATGGTCATGAACCCCGAGGAGGCTTCGTTTGACGACATCATCCGCTACAATCTTGAGCCTGATATCTATAGTTTTCGCATCCTTGACCTTTTCGCCGACCGTGTCAGAGTTTATGCCGGACAGACATCGGAGGGAAGGATGTCGCCATTCCCCATCCATATTGAGTTCGATACGGGCATGCATCGGTTGGGCTTCAATGGCGACGATGTGACGCGGTTGCAGGAGCGTCTGACGGCACTCTCCGGCCTGCTGGAGGTGCGCAGTGTCTTCTCCCACCTCGCCTGTGCCGACGACCCCGAGATGGATGACTTCACGCGTCGGCAGATTGCACGGTTGCGTGAGTGGAGTCAGCCCTTCCCCGGCCTTAAGCATATACTCAACTCGAGCGGCATCACACGTTTCCCCGAGGCACAGATGGATATGGTGCGACTTGGTATCGGCCTTTACGGCGTCAGCCCCGAACCCGACGTGCAGTCGCATCTGCGGCAGGTGAGCCGTCTGGTGACCCGCATATCGCAAATCAAGGATATCCCAGAAGGGGACACGGTGGGTTACAACTGCCGCTGGCGGGCCACACGTCCGTCACGCATCGCCATCCTTACTATCGGCTATGCCGACGGGCTACACCGCGGTCTCGGCTACGGCCGCGGCCGAGTGGAAATTGCGGGTGTGGATTGCCCCGTGGTGGGAAGTGTCTGCATGGACATGTGCTTCATCGACGTCACGGGCGTCGACTGCGCCGAGGGCGACCGCGCGGTGGTCTTTGGCGATTCCGACCTGCTGCAGCGCAATGCCGCCGCCGCCAACACTATCCCCTACGAACTGCTCACCTCCGTATCTCCCCGTGTCAAGAGGATATACTACCACCAATCGTGAACCGAAAACCACACACCCATACGCAAGTATTTTTATATTAGACGAAACTTTTTACGGCCTTTTGCGTTTATAGGAATGTACTATGAAGAAGAATGTGAAACTGGATGAACTGGGCGAGATGTTCGCCCGGGGAATGAACATACGTGCCGATATTGTCCCTGTGATTGACGAGAGCGACGAGGATCTACTGCTGCGCGACGATGGCATAGAAAGCGAGATGCCCGTGTTGCCGGTGATGGATCAGGTGCTCCTGCCGGGTGTGCTGCTGCCTATTGCGGCACGCCGAGAGAAGAGCCGTCGCCTGCTGGACGACGTGAAAGGCACAGGAAAGCATATACTGGTGTTTACCCAGCGCAACGATGCCGAAGACCCCATTGACCTTGATCTCTATCCTGTGGGCGTTGTGGCAAAGGTGCTGAAGGTGTTTGAGGTGAAGAACAACATCTCTGTGGCGGTGCTGCAGGGTGTCACCCGCTGCCATTCGCTCCTGCTGAGCCGCATGGAACCCTATATGGTGGGCCGTGTGACGCTGGCGCCGGAGAGTGACGAGGGGATGCAATCGGTGCATTTCAAGCGCAAAATCAAGAAGCTCCGCACGCAATATGCCGAGTTGGTGAAGGTACGCACACAGGACGACGAACTCGGTTCGATGCTGAGCGCTATAGGCAGCGACAAGATATTCGTCAACTTCGCCGCTTCGCACATGGAGATAGATGTGGAGGTGAAATATGAGATGCTGGCATGCGACAACTACCTCACCCGCGTGGAGAAGATGCTCGAGCAGATGAGCACACTGAAAGGGCTGGAGGAGTTGCGGCGTGAGATAGACAGCAAGACGCAGGATGTGATTGGCAAGCAACAGCGTGAGTACTATCTGCGCCACCAGCTGGATGTGATACAGGAAGAACTGGCCGACAATGGCAGCGACGAGACGACGTGGGGCAAAAACCCCGATGTCGAGGAGCTGCGTCAGCGTTCGCAGAACGCCACCTGGGATGAGCCGGTGAAGGCGCTCTTTGAGAAGGAACTACGCAAACTGGCCCGCCTGTCGCCCATCTCGCCAGACTACTCGATGCAATACACCTATCTTGAGACGCTGGTCGACATGCCGTGGCATGTGATGGCGGACGAGAAGATGGACATCGCCAATGCGCGCCGCGTGATGGATGCCGACCACTACGGCATCGTGAAGGTGAAGGAGCGCATCATAGAATACATGGCGGTGATGAAACGTCGCCGTGAGCGCAATATACCCAGCACCAGCGCCAACGTGCTCTGCCTGGTGGGCCCTCCGGGCACCGGTAAGACGAGCATCTGCCGCAGCATCGCCACCGCAATGGTACGCCCCTATCGCCGTGTGGCATTGGGCGGCATGCACGACGAAGCCGAAATCCGTGGCCACCGCCGCACCTATGTGGGCGCTATGCCGGGACGCATCGTGCAGGAGATTATGAAGGCGGGTTGCAGCAACCCGGTTTTTGTGCTCGACGAAATCGACAAAGTGCAGCATGCCTCTTTCAGCGGCGACCCCACGTCGGCCTTGCTCGAGGTACTCGACCCCGAACAGAACAGCCATTTCCACGACAACTACCTGGGCGTGGATGTGGACCTTTCGAACGTCTTTTTCATCGCTACGGCCAACAATCTCGGCGAGGTGCATCCGGCGCTGCTCGACCGCATGGAGATAATCGAGTTCAGCGGCTATGTGCTGGAGGAGAAACTCGAAATTGCCAAGCGCCACCTGCTTCCGCACATCATGAACGATAACATGGTGGACCGTCGCAGCATGCGCATCACCCCCGAAGTCATTACCAAAGTCATCAACGAATACACCCGCGAGGGTGGCGTGCGCCAGCTGGAGAAACAGCTGGGCAAGTTGGTGCGCCACCGTGTGGTGCTGGCAGAGACGGGCAAGAAAGCTCCGGCTGCGGTGAGCAGCGGCGAAGTCAAGGAGGTCCTCGGCTTGCCGATACACGACAGCTCGCGGCGACAGAAAGAAGCCCGAGAGGGCGTGGTGACTGGTTTGGCTTGGACGCCTGTGGGCGGCGAAATCCTCTTCATCGAGGCTTCGCTGAGCAAGGGCAAGGGGATCTTGACCTTGACGGGCAACCTGGGCGATGTGATGAAGGAATCGGCTACCTTGGCATTTGAATACCTCAAGTCCAACTGCACCCGCTTCGGCATCGAGCGCAAGCTGATGGAGACAAGCAATGTGCATATCCATGTGCCCGAAGGCGCCACTCCCAAAGACGGTCCCTCGGCGGGCATCACGATGTTCGTGGCGCTGGTGTCGGTCTTCACCCACCGCAAGGTGAACCCCCTCGTGGCTATGACGGGCGAGATAACGCTTCGCGGCGACGTTACGCCGATTGGCGGTGTGAAGGAGAAGATACTGGCCGCCAAGCGGGCCGGCATCACCGACCTGATCCTTTGCCGCGACAACCGCCGCGATGTGGAGGACATCGAGCAGGACTACCTGACAGGACTCACGTTCCATTACATCGACAGCATGAGTGAGGCCTTGCCCATAGCGCTTGAGAAAGTCAAAGAGGGCCGGAAAAAGAAACAGGAATAATCGAAATGAAAGAGAAGACAATGATACAACGGAACACTACGAAGACGGCAGCCCTGATGCTTGCCCTCCTCCTTTGTCCGCTCACCATGATGGCACAACAGTCGGCCTTCAACGCCAACCACCAGAAGATGGCGCTGCTGCCGGGCGAGGTATACAATGTGTCGGTGGTCGACGGCAAGCTCTATTGCTATGCTTCCGATGTGCTACTGGTGGCCCAGCGCAGCGGCGAACAGCTTCTCGGCTTCTGGGCCGACACCACCTATGTGCGCATCGCCGAAGGCGTCAACTATGTGGTGCGCCATCCCTCCACAGGCGACCTCTATTTCACGATGACCGACAAGCGCGGGAACTCCGTTCTCTATTGCTATACAGAAGCCGACGGCAAGAAGGGCAAGATGAAGAAGGTGCGCATGGGCGGCATGGATGTGGAGCATCCCACATTCTCTACCGACGGACGCATCATGATTTTCTCCTCGAACGAACGTCGCCACAGCTATGGCGGCAACGACCTCTGGTATTCGCTCTACGAGAACGGGAAATGGAGCCGCCCCTTGAATCTCGGCAACCGCATCAACACCTCCTACGACGAGGTCACGCCTTCCATCTACCGCGACTGCCTGCTCTTCTCCTCCAACGGCCACAGCGACGACCACGCCTATCTCGATGTCTGCTCCTCGCGTCTGGTATCGACCAGAGTCATCGGCGACACCGTGGGCATGCTCCAGATTGGCCGCTGCCGTGTGCAGCGTCTGCCCGAGCCGCTCAACAGTTCCGACGCCGACGATTTCGATATGGCTATCGATACGCTCCACAACTGCGGCTACTGGGTCTCCAAGCGCGTCGAGAGCGACAGCGACTCGCAGCTCTATTCCTTCAACGGCGCTCTCGACGGCGTGCTGCTCTGGGGTCGTGTGCTTGATCAGTACGACAATGCCCTGTCTGGTGTGCGTGTGACTGCCCGTCAGGCCGGTGTCCCGGTGTGCAACACTGTCACCGACGACGAGGGCTTCTACCGCCTCTATCTCCAGTGCGACCAATACTATGAGCTCCTCTACCAGACAGACGACTACTTCGTCGCTTCGGAGTCGATCAATACCGCCAAGCCCGATGAGGAATACCTCATTGCAGAGACACGCCTTGATGTGACGCTCGACAAGCTTCTGCTCGACGAGCGCATCTATTACTCCGACCTGTTCGGACACAATGTGGACATCGAGTTGAGCGACTACGGGCGCGAACAGCTTTCCCCGCTGGTGCGCTTCCTCAACGACAATCCCAACATGAATGTGTGGCTCTCCCTGACCAACGACCTGACCGCCGACGAAAACTTCAACCGCCTGCTGACGGAACACCGCATCCAGACGCTTCAGAGCTACCTCTACTCTGCGGTTCCCTCGTCGGTTCAGATGTCGTTTGAGAATGCTTGCCAAGGTAGCGAAAACTGCTCCACCGGCAGCGGCCTCTCCCGCCTTTCGGTCATCATCAGCAAGCCCGAGCGCTGATTTATGGTGCTGTGGGATAGTGAGATGAGAGAAAAAATAAAAAAATATTTGGCCATATCGGAAAATGTGTGTACTTTTGCACCCGTTTTGAAAGGAAAATTTTAGGGTTGAGAAGTAGATTTTCGGAAGTCAAAGTTCATAATTCAAAACAAAATTGTTCGGGGTGTGGCGCAGTTGGCTAGCGCACTTGCATGGGGTGCAAGGGGTCGAAAGTTCGAGTCTTTTCACCCCGACAATCTTTAAAAAGGGGAGGGTTCCAATCGGAATCCTCCCTTTTTTGTCTATCGTCTCTCGCTGCGAGTCGCTACAGCAGCTCTTCCAAAGTCCACAGCCGGTTGGTGTTCGAGCCTTTGACCAGGATGGTGGCCCCGCTCACGGGGTGCTCCTGCAGCCAGGCGCGCACCGTCTCGGTATCGGGGAACCGCAGCATGTTCTCCGGCAGGCTCATCCCGTCGAACTCGGGACCTACCAGCAGGCACCGCTCAAGCCGGCAGTCATCCAGTTGCGCCACCAGCCGCTCATGCTCCTGCCGCTCGTCGGCCCCCAACTCATGCATGCCTCCGATAACGGCCATCGTGCCTTTCATTGACTTGAATGAGGCGATGGCGGCCGCCATGCTGGAGGGATTGGCATTGTAGCAGTCGAGGTAGAGCCGGTTGCCGCGCGCGGTCTCCTTGAATTCGGAGCGCTGGTTCGACGGCACATAGGCCTCGATGGCCTCCTTGATGTCCCACGGCTCCACGCCGAAATGCAAACCCACGGCCACAGCGGCCATGCAGTTGTCGAAGTTATAGCCGCCCAGCAGGTGCGTCTGCACGGTGTAGACGTTGTCCTGCACCTCAAAATAGAACTTCATAAACGGGGTGTCGGCCACATGGCTGCCGCGCACCTTGGCCCCTTCGCTGCGGCCGTAGGTGACGCTCTTCTCCATCCCTGCGGCCTCATGCATCAGGCGCTCGTTGTCGGCATTGACAAACACCAAGCCCCGCTTGCCAGCCAGGTGACGATACAGTTCCGTCTTGGTCTTCACTACCCCCTCGAAGCTTCCGAAACCCTCCAGATGGGCCCGCCCTACATTGGTAATCAACCCGCAGTCGGGGTCGGCGATGCCGCACAGGAACTCAATCTCGCCCGGATGGTTGGCGCCCATCTCCACGATGGCAATCTCCGTCTCTTCGGGGATGGACAGCAGCGTCAGCGGCACACCCAGGTGGTTGTTGAAGTTGCCCTTGGTGGCCGAAGCCTTGTAGCGTTTGGCCAACACCGCATGAACCAGCTCTTTGGTGGTGGTCTTGCCGTTGGTGCCGGTGATGCCGATGACGGGGACGGTCAGGTGGCGGCGGTGTTCCCGTGCCAGCTCCTGGAGCGTGGCGAGCACGTCGTCGACCACCACACAGCGCTCGTCTACAGCGTATTGTGCGTCGCTGATGACACACATGGCGGCTCCCTGCTCCAGCGCCTTCGGCGCAAAGGCGTTGCCGTCGAAATGCTCGCCCTTGAAAGCGAAGAAGATGCAGCCGGGGGTGATGGCCCGCGAGTCGGTGGTCACCTTCCGTGAGCGCAGATAAGTTTCGTAGAGGTTCATCGTCTTGGGTTTGTTGTTCTGATATGTTAATTAACGAGGAAAGCCCTCCGAAAGTATGCCGCTTCCCCTCTTTTCTTACCACACGCATCCCCAGCCCCTTGTCTCCATACTCTTCTTATCCTCTTCTCACCCCCTCCCCATCCGGTGGCATGAAGTTTTTTTCCGCGGGTCGGGAAAAAATTCGTAATTTCGCATCTTCAAAAGATAATTATAATAATGATGAAAGTATTTTGTAATACACTGATTTGCATTACATTCGCTGTGCTGACGGTGGTTCCCTGCGGAGTGAAAGCCCAGGATGAACCCCAGGAATTGACCAATCTCGTCATTTTTCTCCGCTTTGCCGACGACGAGGAGATCACCCATCCCTTCGCCGAGATCGACTCGATGTTCAACGGCCGCAGGCCGGGCACCCTGAGCGTCTACAATTTTTACGACGCCCTCACCTACGGACGGATACATTACAACACCGTCTATACCAACAACATCCAAAACGGCGTGATTGTCTCCTACCGCGACCCGATGCCGCGCTGCCACTTCCAGCCCTACGACAGCCTCTCGAACCCCGACGGCTACCACCCCTGGGAGCAGCCCTTCATGGGCGTCTCAACCCGCGAGGCGCAGCTGCTGGGTCGCGCCGTCCGCTACATCGACTCGATGCATCTGGTCGACCCCGGCGTGGTGCTCGACGGCAACGGTGACGGCGTGATAGACAACCTCAGCTTCATCGTCAAAGGCGGCACCGGCGAATGGGCCTCCATCCTCTGGCCCCACATGGAGTATTTCCCCCACGACTCGCTCGACTACACCGTCACCCTCAACGGGGTGCGCCCCAACACCTTCAACTTCGAGTTCGAAGGCGCCGGCCAGAGCTACTTCTCGGCCCATGTCTTCCGCCACGAGATGGGCCATTCGCTGAACCTGCCCGACCTCTACCACTATCTCAACTACAGCAATGTGATGCCCGCCGGCATGTGGGACATGATGCACTACAACTACGCCCCCAACCATACGGCCGCCATCTACAAGAACAAAATCCTCCATGTGTCGGACGACCCGATAGAGATCACCGCCGACGGCGACTACACGCTGCGCAGCGTGGGTTCCAGCCCCTCGCGCAACTGCTACTACATCCGCTCCTCCATCGACCCCACGCAGTGGTTCCTCTTTGAATACCGCCGTCAGGCCGACCCCTTCGAGGACGGCATCCCCGGCACGGGCCTCATCGTGGCACGCTGGAACGACACCGTGCCGCTCGATTACAACGGCATGTTCGCCAACGCCTTCTTCGACTTCTACACCCAGGCGCACCAGTACTGGATTTTCCGTCCCGGGAGCGCCATCGACACCGTGCCCGGCAACATCTACCAGGCGTTCTTCAGCCAGGCTTCGGGCCGCACCACGTTCGGCCCCGACACCGACCCGCACCCCTACCTCACCGACGGCACGCCCGACACGAGTTTCGTGATTACCGACATCCGTGAGAACGGCAACCAGCTCACCTTCCATGTGCACTTCCTCGTTCCGCGTGAGGGCATCGACGAGGTCGGCGGTCAGCAGCCGCAGGTCACCGTCTATGCCGACAACGGCCGCGTGGTGGTGCGTGGCGCCGAGGGCGAGACGGTGAATGTCTACGACATGATGGGCCGCTGCGTGGGTCAGACGGCTGTGACCCCTGTGCCGCAGGGCGGCGTATATATCGTCAAGGTCGGCAGCGCCCCTGCCCGCCGCATCGTGGTAGTCAGATAATCGTTCTTTCCGACTGCCATTTTGTCAGCATCCGTGTCAGTGTGGCAACATTGGCACGGATGTTGTTATGTATCGAGTGTCGGTCGCAATGGACCGGCGGAACAATCAAAGTAGTAATCAAAAATAAGAAAGGAAACATATTATGGCAAAAATCATCGGAATCGACCTCGGCACAACCAACAGCTGTGTCAGCGTCATGGAAGGTAACGAACCCGTAGTTATCGCTAACAGCGAGGGCAACCGCACCACCCCCTCGGTGGTGGGCTTCCTCGAGAATGGCGACCGCAAGGTGGGCGACCCCGCCAAGCGTCAGGCCATCACCAACCCCCACAACACCGTCTACAGCATCAAGCGCTTCATGGGCGAGACCTACGACCAGGTGACCAAGGAGATTGAGGCTGTGCCCTACAAGGTGGTGCGCGGCAACAACAACACCCCCTGCGTCGACATCAACGGTCGCCAGTACACCCCGCAGGAAATCAGCGCCATCGTGCTGCAGAAGATGAAGAAGACCGCCGAAGACTACCTCGGCACCGAGGTGACGGAGGCCGTCATCACCGTCCCCGCCTACTTCAACGACAGCCAGCGTCAGGCCACCAAGGAGGCCGGCGAGATTGCAGGCTTGAAGGTGCGTCGTATCGTCAACGAGCCTACCGCTGCCGCCCTCGCCTACGGCCTCGACAAGAAGGCCCAGGATATGAACGTGGCAGTGTTCGACCTCGGTGGCGGCACGTTCGATATCTCGATATTGAACCTTGGCGACGGCGTCTTCGAGGTGAAGAGCACCAACGGCAACACGCACCTCGGCGGCGACGACTTCGACCGCAAGATTATCAACTGGATGGCCGACAGCTTCCAGAGCGACAAGGGCATCGACCTCCGCAAGGACCCCATGGCCATGCAGCGCCTGAAAGAGGCTGCCGAGAAGGCCAAGATTGAGCTCTCCAGCTCGATGGAGACCGAAATCAACCTGCCTTACATCACCGTTGCCGACGGCGTGCCGCAGCACCTGGTGATGAAGCTCACCCGCGCCAAGTTCGAGCAGCTCTGCGACGACCTTATCCGCGCCACCATCGAACCCTGCCGTCAGGCTATGCGCGACGCAGGCCTCAGCAACAGCGACATCAACGAGGTCATCCTCGTGGGCGGCTCCAGCCGTATCCCCGCCGTGCAGAAGAAGGTCGAAGAGTTCTTCGGCAAGGTGCCCAGCAAGGGCGTCAACCCCGACGAGGTGGTCGCCATCGGCGCCGCCATCCAGGGCGGTGTGCTCACCGGCGAGGTGAAGGACGTGCTGCTGCTCGATGTCACTCCTCTGAGCCTCGGTATCGAGACCCTCGGCGGTGTGATGACCAAGCTCATCGACGCCAACACCACCATCCCCACCAAGAAGAGCCAGGTCTTCAGCACCGCTGCCGACAACCAGCCCGAGGTGGAGATCCACGTGCTGCAGGGCGAGCGCCCCATGGCCAACGACAACAAGACCATCGGCCGCTTCCACCTGGCCGGCATTCCGCCAGCACCGCGTGGAGTGCCCCAGATTGAGGTCACCTTCGACATCGACGCCAACGGCATCCTCAACGTCAGCGCCCTCGACAAGGCCACCGGCAAGAGCCAGAACATCCGCATCGAGGCCAGCAGCGGCCTGAGCGAAGACGAGATCAAGCGTATGAAGGCCGAAGCCGAGGCCCACGCCGACGCCGACAAGAAGGCCAAGGAAGAGGTGGAGAAGATCAACAACGCCGACGGCATGATCTTCCAGAGCGAGAAGAACCTCAAGGACTACGGCGACAAGATTCCCGCCGAGAAGAAGAGCGCCATCGAGGCCGCCCTCACCGAACTGAAGGCCGCCCACAGCGCCCGCAACGTCCAGCAGATCGACCAGGCCATGTCCAAGATCAACGCCGCCTGGCAGGCCGCCAGCGAGGACATGTACAAAGCCCAGCAGCAGGCCGGCGGTGCCAATCCCGGCGCCGGCTTCGACCCCAACAACATGGGTCAGCAAGGCAACCCCGGCGCAGGTCAGCAAGGCAACAACCCCAACGACAACGTCACCGACGTCGACTACGAGGAGGTGAAGTAAAGAGTTCTTTACGATAGCGAAGCGGAGAAAGACACCCTTGCGGTGTCTGCGGCCAAAAGGCCGCTCCGCGTATTCAAATACCGCCGGACAACTCTGTCAATTACAATAAATAGGTGCAATTTTGCGATTGCACCTATTTTTATTACTTTGCAGAGAAAAGTTATATATTCACCGCATCAATGATGGTGGACGCAGCACAGGGTATGAATTAAAAAGTAGTTACAATAGTGGAAGCGCATCCCAATCAGGATGCGCTTCAGCTTGTTTTCTATCAGTTTATCGAAGATGGTAGCTTATATTTCGTCTACCAATTTTGTTATGTCACGTTTACTAATTGGTTGGCTTGGAGTTTCTAAAGTGTGGTCTATCTCATTAAAAATTGCAATGCTCAAGATGCTGGGTTTATAGGACTTGTAAAATCTGTATACTTCTGGTATTAGTTTTACAGCATTATTTCGTGTCCTCTTTAATTGTAGTATGGCTATGCATGTATTATCATTGACAAATAACAGATCCTTATAATTATCCGTTACGAATACACCTTTCTGTCTCAGTCTGTCAAGAAGATACTGGTAGTTTGAATTCTTTATTTTATTCCATTCATTTCTGTAAATTGTTGGAAAGTAAACAAGTAAATTATTACCCGTAAATTGAATTAGACTGAATATATCAATTATTGTTTCAATATATTCTTTTTCAATGTTCCTTTTTATTAGAGCCGCAGAATCTCTTCTAGCACCTTGACTGATGTATTCTGCAAGATACAGGCAAGGTATAGGGAATCCTTTCCCCATGTTTGGTAGGCCGCGGGCCGTTGGCACACTTGTTTTAAGCCAAACTCTATATATGTTTATCCCGCGAGCATCATTGAATATTTGATAGCAATAATCAAAAAATGACTCTTGCTTTTCTAACGCATCTTGACTAATCATAGTTTCTTATGAATGTAGTATAGTGGACCAAAAGTGATACATATTACAATCGCTAAAGGACTGATTATTATTAAAAATGACAAAATGTAGATAAAAAGAGCAAGTACACTGGGGATTAACAATAGAAAAAAGAATATTTTCGCTATAGTGTTTGTTATTCCCCATTTGGTTAATTTGACTTTTCCTGGCCACAATTCGTATGTTAATTCATATCCTTTTGATTCGATGTGACGGAATAGAAAAAAGGAAACCAGTGTTATTACAATTAATACAGGCCCCTTGACTCCCATTGTTTTAATCATATAAGAAAAATTAAACCCATCTAATGCATCATTTAGACAGTCAAAAAGGAAAACCCGAATATTATCAAAGAAGTGCCATACGATAAGAATAACAATACATGCCCATATTCCACCAATTATTATACCGATTGTCTTTTTCATTGTAGTTGTATTAAAATTGAGCAATCAACATCGAAGTAGTTAAGGCAAGTATTGCAACTTTACTGACATTAATAATATGGCGTCGTCCAGATGCAGCATAGTGGTCATCGTTATCTAATGCAACTAGTGGGTTGGTTTCGGAATATTTTCCACCGAACCAGTCTCGCATAAAAGGATAAAATATTTGGATGAAAAGAATCGCGAATAATGTTCCTGCTATGAGTAGAGCAAAAGCTGCCCACCATTCATGTTGAAAAGAAGAAATAATAGCAGATACTAATTGTACTAATAATCCTATTCGTCCAAAAATTAAGCAAATTGTAGAATTAGTATTTCGTAATTCACAATTGGATTGTGCTTCAGTTTCTGCATACATTAGAAAATGTATTGCTATATTGTTGAGCATGAATAGAATGCCATACCATGAAAATAATAATTCCCAGATTGTCATCATACAAATGTTTAATACCTACTCTATAATGCAGTTTTCGGCTTCCCTGCTTATTGTTGTGAGCCGGAAGACGGATGTTGAGATAAGGATATGAAAAAGGCGTGAGACCTTCGTTTAGAATCCTTATTTCTGAATCAGGTGACTGGTAAATACCTTTAGGCAAATAAGGAACGAACAATCCACGCCAACGCGTGAACTTGTCGTATCTTATTCTCGCCTATCAAGATTACCAGTCTTCGATTCAGGAGAACAAGCACTTCAAGCTCAATATGTCTTTGTCTATTTCTACATTTTATGTCATCATCATTTTATCAATTTCACGCTGCAAAAATACGAAAATAATTACATTCCACAAAATATTACTCTAGTTCCGCTTCGATTTCTTCGATGGAGGGGAGCGAGGAGCGGAGGTCGCTGGGGAGGGCTTGTCCGAGTTCGTAGTCCGAAACGCCTATCGGTTTGGCTATGTCTCGCAGCGCATACTCGGCTTTGATACGGTCTTTGGTTCGGCACAGCAACAGGCCAATGGTCTTGTTGTCGCCCTCGCGGCAAAGAATATCATCGACAGCAGAGCAGTAGAAATTCAGCTTGCCGATATA
>JAEEGH010012600.1_pt1 | contig 18908 bp, 10 predicted proteins | sample 9134181 | NCBI WGS metagenome assembly JAEEGH01 (sample SAMN16246544, study PRJNA631951) | gut metagenome | biome: gut microbiome; feature: rumen; material: DP-attached | host: Bos | place: Iran: Karaj | collected 2018-10 | reverse complement strand
TGCTGGCATACCGTGCATACCCCTCTTTTGCGCCTCCTGTCACGTTGCGGGTATAGAGTCCGTAGTCGAAGTCATGCTCCTTGCCTGTGAACTGGAACACCCTGGCGCCCTGACTGAATCCGCCGGCATATCCCACGCGGCTGTCCTGTCCGTCAAAGGTTTCCCATCCGTCAGGCACCGAACCGCTTTCGGAGAATTCCGAGAATGCGAATGTACCCCTCAGCACCTCGTTGACAGAGATGGATGTCTCTGCTTGTGCGGTATAGCCCTCATTATCCATGGCCACGACCTTAATCACGTGCTCGCCCTTACCGAGACTCGGGAGCACAAAGGTATAAGGCGGTTCTGTCGCCTCCCCCAACAACTGTTCCCCATCATAGTACGACACGCTGACCACCTTTCCGTCCGGGTCGCTTGCCTCCGCCTCCAAAGTAATGTCAGGAGTCTGGCATATCCCACCTACAGAGACAAACGACAGGTTGCTCTTCGGCGATGTGAAACTCACTTTCGGGGTGGTATCCTTCAGTGAGAAGCGGTTGCAGAAATTCCATATCTCCTCCCCCGTTTTCACGCCGTTGTCGTTGGAGATCCAGTGACCTTTGTTGGCCATCTCCATCAGCACGACCTCCACACCATTCGTTCCAGGTCCCCATACATGACGGGTGATGTGGCTGGCCCTGTAGGGTTTGGTAACCTTTGCTGTTGTGGGACACCCATTTCTCTTCACCCATCCTGCCAGCACACTTGCCACTCCGCCGAAGTTGACCACATCATCGGCTGTGCCATGGGTATGGATGATGGGCACTGGCCTCGAACTGGTAAAACTGGCCCCCCACATGGGATATCCGCTTATGGGAGCGAAGGCGGCAAAGACGTCCGCCATGCGGTTCATGGCGAAATAGGTGAACATACCGCCCATGGAGAAACCGGAAAGGTAGATCTTGTTGCGGTCAATGTCATATTTCTTGACCATCTCCTCGATGATGGCCTTCATGAAATTCAGGTCCTTATCCCCTCCGAGGTCCCAGGACTTGTCGATGCCGTTGGGGAAGACAGTGACAAATTTCGCTGTGTCGGCCACAGACTCTATCTGCAGCATGTTCCGCTGATAGGCGGCATCTTGGTTCATGCCATGGCAGGAAATGAGCAGGGGGCGCTTGGAACCTAAGTTTTTGGGCGCATAGACCTGGTAGTTTCTCCTTGTTCCATTCACAGTGATGTCATCGGCCTTTGCCGAAATCAGGGCCAGTAAGGCCAACAAGAGCAACGCGTTTCTTTTCATTTTCCAAGAATACAAATGGGTTGTGTAATATCTGTTCAAATGGGTTATGTAAAATCAGTACAAGTGGATTGTGTAATATCAACTGCAAAAATAACTATTACCAGTATAAAAGCAACCATTATATGTTGCTTTGACTTTGCCGCTTGTATCATGATGGGAGAAACGGAAAAAAATCTCATCAAAAGGAAACGTGTCAGTCCAACAAGAGGAGTTCCTCCATTTTGTCAATGACAAAGTCAGCGCCCGCCTGCAGGAGTTCTTCCTTGGAGCCATTGCCCCATGTCACGCCGCATGTCTTCGCTCCGGCATTGAGTCCCATCAGGATATCGACAGCCATATCTCCCACAACGAGCGTCTCATCAGGTTCAAAATGGGTGGCGGCAAGCGTTTTCAGGACTGGCTCCGGATGCGGTTTTGCCCTTTCCACACTGTCGCAGCCCAACGTCAGGGAGATGACATCAGAAATCCCCATATCACAGGTAAGCCTCACCAATGAGGCATTTGAGCGCGACGATGCGATGGTGAGTGTGGTGCCCTTTTTCCTCAGGGCCGTCAAGGTCTCCACGACACCAGGGAAAGCCTGCGGGATGATGTCCTTCAGTTTTTCATCGAAAATCCTCCGATATGTCTCCGCACATCGCTGTATCATCTCTTGCTGTAAGTCAGGAAACAAAGTCCTGAAACAATCCGCAAGGGGCAATCCGATGGTGGCTGCGCATTGGCTCTCGCTGCGCTCCGGCAACTGCAACTCCGCAATTGTCAGTTGCATGGTCGTCACGATATTCCTCCTGGTATCTCCCAGTGTGCCGTCGAAATCGAATATGATCAGTTTGTATCTCATTTTCTCTTTTCCTTTTTATTTGTGGGACAACAAAGATAAGGGTTTTATTTGAACCTTTCAAACGGTTGGCAGAAAAAAAACTCCGCGGCGTGTGAGTATATGAAAATCTTTTATTATTTTTGCCCCTGCATGATGACAGCACATGAATGTAATTATTATCAGCAAATAGGCGGCGGCAGGGTGGAATGCCAACTCTGCCCGCATCATTGCCGGATAGCCAATGGACAGACAGGGCGTTGCCGCAGCCGCCGCAATGTGGAGGGCACATTGGTGAGCGAGGTCTATGGCCGTCCTTGCGCGCTTGCCATTGACCCTGTGGAGAAAAAGCCATTGTATCATTTCCATCCCGGGACGGAATGTCTCTCCATCGCCTGCACAGGATGCAATTTCCGCTGCCTGAACTGCCAGAACCATGACATCTCACAGGCTCTGCCTGCTGAGGTGCCCCATTATACGCTGAGTCCTAAGCAGGTTGTGAAACTGGCATTAAAGCACCGTATCCCAGGCATTGCCTACACCTATACGGAACCATTGACATGGATTGAATACGTCGCTGACATCGCCACACTCGCCCATGAACGTGGGCTGTGGAACATCCTCGTCTCGGCAGGTTATGTCAACCAGGAGCCGCTGCGCGACTTGGCTCCGCTCATCGATGCTGCCAACATCGACCTGAAATCGTTCTCCGACGACATCTATCGACGTGTGAGCGGAGGAAGCCTGCAACCCGTTCTCGATACGCTTATCACCCTGCACGAAGCGGGCACGCATCTCGAAATCACCAACCTGCTGATTCCCGAGGTGAACGATGATATGGACATGATTCGGCAGATGTGCCGCTGGCTCGTCGAACACGATATGCAGGATTGCCCGCTCCATTTCAGCCGCTTCTTCCCACGATATAAGATGAGCAATAGTTATCCCACACCAAAGAATACCCTCATCAAGGCGCGTGATATCGCGATTGAAGAGGGCATCAAGAAAGTGTATCTAGGGAATATATGACAATTAACAATTAATAATTAACAATTTAATTATCACGAATTATCGAATTATAGAATTTCATAGCTTGGTTCTGTGGCATAATTCTATAATTCGATAATTCGTGATAGAAATAAACGTGATTGTTCTTGTGGACTACTTGATTTTGATCATTCTATCTTGAATGACGATTCCGCTGTGATTGTTGCCAACCCTTTGCCCCCAGAGATTGTAGGAGGGAGATGCGGTGCGTAACTGATTGTCGGGATTCACTTCACGGATGCTTTCTGCATCGCCTGGCCACATTTTGAGGGCGTAAATGAGCATATCGCCTGTGGTGGCTTTAATCATGACTGTGTGGAGATGATTGGGATTTAATTCTGCTTCGACAGTTGCAGAAGCTACATTCTTTCCCCTTGCATCTGGACCTTCGATGACTGTTTTCTCACCAGTTTCCACGTCAGTAATGGTGAGGGTGAGGTTGGTGGCGGCTCCGCCCGTGCCGCTATAATAGAACTTCACGCGTTCGCACGCTTGGAGGAAGTAAGTCATACTCTTCTCCGTGCCAACGACATAGGAATAGGTTGAGCCATCGCTTCCCCTCGGTACGAATGGATAGACTTGATTGTCGGTTATGGGGTCGATGAATGCACGGATGCCGTTGGAGGAGTTCTTGGCCTGCACTTCGTTGGCCGAGGGATTGTAGTACTTCATCCACTGGTCATAGCCGTCGCGTATCTGTACCTTGTTCTTGTTACCCTTGACGCCCTCGGTGTCGAGGAAGATGCAGTCGGGCGAAAGCAGAAGTTGCCATTCGTAACCCTCGGTGGCTGCGGGACGATAATAGAGTGTGTCGGCAGGAGTAGTCTTGTAGAGTCGAATGGCATAGAGGGTATTGCTGCCGTCGGTGAGTGGAGCATCGAGCGCGAAGGTCTGATTGAAGTCGAGCATCTGTGTGACAAGAGACAGGGCACCCGACCTGCTCTTGTATTCGAGTTTGGCCATGGCACATTCCTTCAGGTAATAGGTCATGGCATCGTCCGACCTGCTGATCCACGAGCAGTACATATCCTTGACTTGCGTTGACCCATAGTCGCCCACCGTGCCGAGGCTATCGGTGAAGAGTACGGAGGAAAGGGGAAGGTATTCGCAATCGTAGCCCTTGGTCGAAACAGGCGAATGATATTGTCCGCTGGGACGACTTGTTTCGACAACGTCGCCTTCAGCGGGAGTGAAGGTGATGTAGTCGATGTGGGCACGGCTCTCGTTGAGGCCGCCATCGACATAACCTGCCACGAAGTCAATGCGGATGGGGTCACCCTTCTGCAGATGGACGGTGTGACGCGTCTTGCGCGTGCTGAACTTATAGTCGGCATCGCTGGTGAGCCAGGCATCAATCAGTTTGTCGCCCACGGTGATGCCGATGAGGTTTGGACCAAGAGGCTGGTCGTAGGAAGTGGTCGAGATGGCGTAGGTGCCCTCTTCGCCATCCCAAATGCCCATCAGTGCACCCGGACCCTGATCGCCTGCGGTGGCTGCATTCTTTGACGCTCCGCCGAGCGTTTCGGTGAATACAATGCCTGAGAGGTACAAGTTTTCGGTTTCGTTCCTGCCTTCACGAAGCACCGTTGCTGGGGTTGAGAATTGCCATACGTCGCCAGACTGTTCAGAGCCATCGGCTCGTACGGCATCGACGCGCCAGAAATAGGATTTGCCCAACGCGAAGTCGTATCTGGTGCTCGTCAGCGCACTGGTCTCGTCAACCAAGGCAAGATCATCGGCTGTTTCGCCAACATATACCTTGTAGCTCGCAGCATCGAAGGCTGGACGCCACGAGAGTTGCATATTGGTGCAGAATGCGCTCGATGACGATGGCCAGCGGAGCCAGGGATGAGTCTCGCCATCGGCTGGATAGGGCTTCGATGCTGTCTCGGCAGCCGTCGTAAACTGACAGATGGGTGAGGGGTGCTCGGTGCCGTCGATGGTCACGATGACCTGCCAATAATAGGTTGTTGATGGTTGCAGCGTTATGTCTTTGACAGGCGTTTCAACAAGGGTTTCGCGTTCAGTTCCGATGAGCACACGGCTGGCTGTCACACCTTCGATGTTGCCCCAGGTGAGTTGACGGTCGGCAGTGACTTCGATGGCACCATTGCCCGGGTTGAGGATGGGTTCGTACTCGAGGCCATCCTTGGGTCCTACACCCTCGGGCGTGGAGGTAGCGACATCCTGAGTCTCGTCGAAATCGAAGGAATATTCGTAGAATGTGAGTGGGGAATAACTGATGCCTGTGAACCGTTGTGAATAGTTGGTGCCTGGATTGCCGTTGGCGAAGTAGGAGCCACGGTCAGTGAGGTAGCCGCAATAGGGCAACACGTCGGAGTACTGGTTGTTGAACGGATGGTTGGCCGAACGGGTGAAGTAATTGTTTTCGGAAAGGACCTGTGCTTGCGAATGGAAGCCGATGCAGTAACTCGAGATGTCGGTCCAATAGCAGTTATAGACGTGGGCGCGACCGTAGCCGATGCGCGGGTTACGCTGTACATTGTTGGCAAACCAGCAATGGGCGTAGGTGACATGTTCGCGACCATAGTCCTCGAAATGGCAGGTGCCCGAATTGACAATCGACACCTTGTCGTGGTGATGGAGTTTGGTCCAACTGCACGTCAGATAGTCGGAGCCCAGTGTGAAGTCGAGCAGTCCGTCGTAGGAGTCGGAGAGGTCGCAGTGGTCAATCCAGATGTGGTGGCAGTTGCGCATGGCGATGCCGTCCTCGCGTCCCTTGGTGAGGATGATGTTTCGGAAGATGACGTTGCGCTGGTTCTTCATGTCGATGCAGATGCCGTTGAGCGCCTTGCCACTTCCGGAACCGATGATGGTCTTGTTGGAGCCTACCGAGATGACATCGTTGAGATCCTGCATACCTCCACCCGTGATGTCGGCATCGAGGATGATGACATAGGGCGCAGAGCCTTGCACGTAGCGTTCGAATTCGGCACGGGTACTGACGCGTACCACGGGACCTGCGCCACCACCGGTGATGCCGTCGTTGCCCAGGTCGGAATAGTTGACAAAGCCCACGGGACCATTGCTGTTCTGCGCCAGGCTTAATAGGGGAAGAAGAATCGCAAGGAGAAAGATTCTGGTTTTCATGACAGTGCGTGGTTTGAAATAAGAAGTGTTAACGATAAGTTTGTGCCGCAAATATACGTATTTTTTCTTATTCCGTGCAAGAGAATGGATGAAAATGTGTGGATTTATTCATTTTTTTGGAAAAAAGTGGAGATTATTTGGCAGAATGAAAAAATACTTTATATTTTTCTTGTTTTTCTTGACGAATTCCTTTACTTCGCCTCTTCGAACAAGCCTTTGGCATAGCGTCGGCCCAGTTCTATTGCGGCGTCACGACTGAAGTGGGGATCGCCGGGATTGTCGGGTATACGGTAACCTAAGCCGTCACTTGAGACCTTGCGGCAGTTGGGGACGACACGGATAATCCGGTCGAGCGTTTCATGGTTGAAGGCATCGATTTTCGCCTTGTCTTCCCATGCCCATTGTCCTACTTCGCCCACGATGACGGGCACTTCGTTGCCTACGCCAAGCCGTTTTCTGAGCTCCCCTATCATAGAAGTGAAGCGTTCGACATAGATGTCTCCTGCCGTACCTTTGCTGATGTCCGTTTCGCCTTGGTGCCAGATGATGCCCTTGATCTTGCCATATTTGAGGGCGGGTAAGGTACGTACAAGAGCTGAATCGAGATAAGAGACTTCTCCATCTCCCCCGACTTGCCACGATTCAAGAGCACTGCCTCCGCGTGCATTCTGCACCAGCAGGACTTTGCGGCCCGTCTGCTGATGTACTGCGGGGCCAAAACCCATACCAGGTCCGACAAGTTGCCAGCTCATATCCTTTCGGATATTACTATAGCGGTTGAGCGGAGCTTTGGCAGGCTCGGGCATCAGGTCTGCATTGAGCAGCCATACTCCTTCGAGTGTATTGAGGGTGTCTTCAGCGGCAAAGTAACCGCGACCTGCACAGTTCGACTGCCCGATAAACAGGTAGATGTCGTAATCATCGTCGTTGCTGCACGCCATAAACATTGGAATGCAGCAGATTGTGCTTAAGATGAGCAAAATGCTTCTGCAATAGGTCTTCATATTATTTTAGTTTTGTGTAATACATTACTTCTCGTTTTTCTTGATGAATTCCGTTGGAGACATTCCGTATTCCGCCTTGAAGCAGTCGCGGAAATAGTTAGGGCTGCCGAACCCGGTCAGATAGGCTATTTCAGAAATGTTGTGTTTATGTTCCTGCAACATTTGACAGGCTGCCTGAAGGCGAAGATGACGGATATACTCATTGGGAGACATGCCAATAAGTCCTTTCACTTTGCGATAGAGCGTGGAGTTGCTCATGTACATCCTTTCAGTGAGAAGGGAGATGTCGAGACTTTCGGAACTTAGGTTATCGTTGATGATGCCATTGAGTTTCTCGATAAATTGCTGGTCGAGAGGATTAAGCGCCGATGATGATGTTGTTGCACTCAAGTCCTGAGTCTTGTCGGCAGATTGCACGTCGGTGCCTCCCTTGAGGAGATCGGCAAGATGACGACGCGAGGCCAGCAGATTCTGTATTCTACTTTTCAGAAGTTTTGCACTGAAGGGCTTGGTGAGATAGGAATCGGCTCCACTATCATAACCTTCTTCCTTGTCTTCGAGGGTATGTTTGGCTGTAAGAAGAATCATAGGGATATGGCTTGTGCGGATATCATTTTTGATGGCCTTGCATAACTCTATACCATCCATTACAGGCATCATTACATCACTGACGATGATATCGGGGATGTGCTGCTCGGCTGCCTCAAGACCTTCCTTTCCGTTGGAGGCAGTAAGAACTTGATAATCGAGGTCGAACGACTCGAGGATGTACTGTCGGATGTCGTCATTGTCTTCGACCACAAGCAAAACCGGACGTTGGTCGATGTCGGCTTCATTAGATTTTACTATTGGTGCAGAAGTAGATACCGCAGCAAAAGGTTCGCTTTCGGACTCATCCTTGTGCAAAGCGTTGGGATAGATGTTGTCTATCAGGATACGGAAGGTGAAGCAAGTGCCTTTATCGACTTCACTATCAACTTCGATGTTGCCCTCGTGAAGCGTCGCAAGTGACTTTACAATGGCCAATCCTATGCCAGAGCCAGAGACCTGATGTTCGCCGTTGGCTTGATAATAGCGGTCGAAGATATGAGGCAAGGCTTCCTTTGGTATACCATATCCTGTATCTGCCACTTTTATTTCGGCATAGTCAGTTTCTCCGTTCCGAATCTTTTGGAGAGAAATGTTTACATTGCCCTTTGCCGTGTATTTCATGGCATTGGATAGCAGATTATTGAGGATAGTTGTTATAATTTCCGGATCGAAATAGATGTTTGGGAAATTCTTGGGAATCATCACATGGACCTTGACCTGCTTGTTTCGATTCAGTTCATCATAGTGCAACCCAACTTCGCTAACAATCTTTCGAAGGTCACCTTTGGTGACTGAGAGGCGGCGATTCTGTGTCTCTGTCTTGCGGAACTCAAGTATTTCGTTGATGAGATCGAGAAGGCGCAAGGCGCTGTCGTGGATGGTCTGCAGTCGATGGTGGTAGGACTCGGAGAGCTTGTTATCGTTAACCAGATCTTCAAGAGGCCCGAGGATGAGGGTGAGTGGCGTGCGCAGTTCGTGTGTGATATTGGTGTAGAAACGCAGTCGTTCGTCGTTGAGATGACGTTCGTCCTGACGTTGTTTCTCTTCGGCTTTCAGATAGGTCTCGAGTTTAACTTTATGCAAATAATAATGGAAAATGATGGAAAGAATAGCAAGGAAGATCAGCGTGTAGCCAAGTATCGCCCACCAGCGCAGGTAGAGGGGTGGAGCAATATAGAATTTCGTTTCGGCTAAACTGCTGTCATCCCAATCTCCATTTCGCAGACGCGCCTTAACTTGGAAGGTGTAATGACCTGAATGCAGGTTTCGGAACGTTACCTTGGTATCGCCCAATGTGTTGTGCCAGTTGTCATCGAGCCCTTCCATTCGATAAGCATATTCGACAAGATTGCGCTGAGCGTAATTGGCAACTGAGAAACTAAAGATATGATAGTTGTCGTTCTGCTCGATTCGAGTAATCTGAACGGGTGTCACATCTTGCTTATCGATGATGAGCCGAGGATTGAAGTAACAGATGCCATTGGGAGAGGCGAAGTACAGATTCCCGTCGCTGGAAGCGCATGCTGAGCTCTCAACAAAGCCACCATATGGGATGCCATTGTGGTAGTCGAAATTAGAGAAATGCTTGTTGCGTGCATCCCAGCAGGAAATAGATGTATTTGTGCTAACCCAGATTTGTCCCAACTGGTCTTGACAGACAGCTCTGATGTGAGCGTCCAAGATGCCTTCTGCTTTCCCAAAGTTTTGTATGTCGTGGGGATGAGCCGGGTCGTTGATATAGGCTAATCCTCCTCGAGTAGTAATCCAGAAGCAGCCATCGGCATCTTCGTAAATTTGGGTGATATTATCGTTGCAGAGACCAGAATGCGAGTTAATGGAATCGCACTTATTGCATTCCATGTCATAAATCATGATTCCGCTGCCGTAAGTCCCTACCCAAATGCGATTTAATTTGTCTTGTTTTAGAGCAAAGATGACGTTGTTTCGGTAGTTTTGTGACATCCATTCCTGTTGAAGTGCCTCTTTTCCATCGAAAAGATAGATGCCTCTTTCAGTCCCAATCCAGATATTTCCGTCTCGGTCTTCCATAAAGGCATGTACATCGAGGAAATCATCGGCAAGCCTAATCTTTTGGAATTTTTGTTCGGATGGGTCAAACATGACCACTCCTACATCATCGATGCCTATCCAGACACGGTCATGGCTGTCGCAGAATGTTATATAAGCCTTGCCGTATGGACGACCTAAATAGGGGCTGAGATCCCATTCCTGTTCGAATTTGTTGTTCCGATAACGGTAAAGCATGCTGCTGCCGCCTATCCATAGATTCTGCTTGCTATCCAAGGATATGCCATAGGCAAAACGGAGTGGATGTTTGGGCTCCTCGAAATCGTTTGAAGCATGGCTGTCGGACAGGATATGGAATGGAGATGGCTTGCTCATGACGACATCAATTCCTGTCCCGTAATGGCCTATCCAGATGTTGCCGAATTGATCCTGAAGAACGCTGCGTGAATGGGGCGAGGATAATTGGCTGTTGGTCGGCGTGAGGTACTTCATCTTGACTTTTTGGGGCTGTTGAGATGCAAAATCGCTCAGATCAAGGATTGTCATGCCTCCAGGTTCGGATGCCATCCATAGGCTACCCTCTCGTGTCATACAGAGGCCCATGACATTGTCTCCATTGGTGTCCATAGGAAATCCGTTGTCACGAGAACAGCGCAAGAAGGTCCCCTTAATAGGGTCAAAAAGAGCCAGTCCGTGGTTCGTGCCGACCCAGACGTTCTGATATTGGTCAAGAGTGATGATTCGGGTATTGTTGCCAGGTAGGCTTTGTGGATCTGAATCATCGTGCTTGAAATATCTGATGGTGCGTTTCCCTATGTCAAATAGCGACATACCTCGGTTGTTGTACCCCAGATACAGATGATTATGACCATCGTCGAGGATAAAACGTATGCGAAGATTGGGCAGCCCATCTACATTTTCGGAGGAGTAGAGGGTATAGTTCCCGTTGGTATCTCGGTGTTGTATGGCACCGTCAGCAAATCCCATCCAGATGCCTCCATCAGTGGCATCGGCGGCATATACCATGTATTTGCTATGGAATTGGCTGACCTCTGGATGTTGAGATACCTCGAGTGTCTTGCAGTCGATGATTGACAATCCGGAACCTGCTGTGAATACCCAAATCTGGTCGTCAGCTTTGTTGTAAAAGATGTGTTCGGCACCATTTTCGAGGAGGCTGGAGTTGCTTGTTGTCAAAACTGTGCATCCATCGCCAGTGACGCGGGTGATACCTGCTTCCGTGGAGAACCACACAGCACCGTGGCAATCTTCAGTAGCCCATAAGCTGAAAGAGTTGGACAGCCCACTTTCGATATCTATGTGCGAAAAGGCATAAGATGCAGGAGCCTCGGCATGAATCAACTCTACCGACAATAGGCTAGCCAGCAGCAGAGACATAAATTGAATTGGTGAAAGGATTGAGGTTTGATCCATTGTAATGCGTGCAGCGTATGATTGTCTCATTATTTCTTGAAATGTGCGCTGCAAAGATAAGGATTTTCTATGAAATAAAATGTTAAAATAGTCTCAATGAATGAAATTTGGTGGCAGATGAATGAAGTTTGGTGGTGAAAAGAGAGTAAATTTGTACAGTTTGTTAGTTTGGGCGATATTCGGTGATTTGTGAAAGGTTCCTGTAGGGTGTGATTTATGGAAAAGCCGTACCTTTGCAGCGTCAAAATGAGGAGGACATTGCTTTCCAACGAACATTTGTTTTTACACAATATATTTAAAAAAACTTAAAACCAATTGAAAAAATGAAAGTATTATTCACCAACCACGGAGTTGCTGCATTGATTATCTTTGTGGGATTCATATCTGCAACTTCAGAGGCGATGGCTATTCCTCATTCGGAGGCCTTGTCGATGTCTGCAAGCCCAGCCAAGCTAAGGATTAATGGAGTTGTCAAGGATGCCTATGGGGAACCTGTCGCAGGAGCTTCGATTGTTGAGAAGGGCACTCAGAATGGCATCACTTCTAATCTGGATGGCAACTTTACATTGAATGTCGATGAAGGCGCACAGATTGTTGTTTCGTTCATCGGTTACACTACACAGACCCTCAAGGCAGGTGCTACCATGAACATCATCCTCGAAGAGGATCGGCAGGTGCTCGACGATGTTGTAGTCGTCGGTTACGGTACCATGAAGCGTAGCGACCTTACTGGTTCGGTATCCTCGCTTTCACCCTCGCAGATTACCTCTGCATCAAACACCAATGCCTTGGATGCCATGAATGGCAAGATTTCGGGTGTCAATATTACCCACAATGCAGCTCGTCCAGGCGGTAGCTTCAATGTGGTGGTGCGTGGTTTGAGTTCCATCAACAACAGTAACTCGCCACTTTGGGTAATTGATGGCATTCCTTCGAACTCAGATGCCAATGACCTTAACCCTGCTGATATCGAAAAAATTGACGTATTGAAGGATGCCTCAGCAACTGCTATCTACGGTTCGCGTGGTGCCAACGGTGTCGTGATTGTCACTACCAAGCGTGGACAGGAGGGCAAGGTTAATATTAATTATGACGGATATGTGGGCGCACGTGTAGCAAGCCATCTGCCTGATATGATGAATGGAGAAGAATACGTGAAGTGGCGTACAGAACTCTTCAAGAATCAGGGCAAGAGCACCGACCGAAGCAATAAGGAATTCTTTACTGAGCAAGAATGGCAGATGATCGATAGCGGCAACTACACCGACTGGCTCGATCTTACTTTGCGAGCAGGTCTGCAGTACAGCAACACTCTTTCTGCTACGGGTGGCAATGCCGATGGTACTTTTGCGATCAGTATCGGCCAACTTCATGAAGAAGGGACTGTAGATGATCAGGATTACAATCGCTATAACTTCCATGTGGCAGCTAATCACAAATTCCTCAAGAAATGGGAGGCTGGCGGAAGCCTGTACTTCACTCATAGTGTTCAGAACGAGGGAAGTTATGAGACGCTGCGTGAAGCTTACCGTCTGCCACCAGTAGGTAATCCATACGATGAGGAAGGCAATCTCAAATATTATGCATGGCGTAACGATGGGTGCACGAATCCATTGCTTGAAGTATCGACAGATGGAGAACATCGTGAGAATAAACGTTTCCGTACTTTCGGCAATATTTATCTGCAATACAAGCCTATCGATGGATTGACACTGAAGACTCAATTCTCTCCACAGATGCTCTATCAGCGTAAAGGCGTATATATTGGACCAAATGCCAAAAACTCGAATGGAAAAGATTCGAATGTCAATGTAGAGTACCATACTTCAACCTATTGGTCTTACGTTTGGGACAACCAAATTACCTATGAGAAGCTTTTCGGAAAGCACAAGTTGACTGCAAGTGCTGTACAGAGTTTGCAGATGGAGTCGTGGGAATATTCAGACCAGACGGCCAAGAACTATACCTACAACAGCCTGTGGTACAATATCGATGCTACTGCACTCAGCAATATGACAAAGTCAGCTACCGACTATCAGAAGAGCACCATTGCATCAGGACTTGCCCGTATCCAATACGGATATAATGAGAAATACCTGCTCACCGTTTCGGGACGTGCCGATGGTTCCTCTCGTCTGGCAGAGGGTAACAAGTGGGCTTTCTTCCCATCAGCAGCCATCGCCTGGCGTATCACTGAGGAGGAATGGATGAAGAGATTCGATAAGATCAGCAACCTCAAGCTCCGTGTAAGTTACGGCGTTACTGGCAATGATGCTGTTTCAATTTATGGTACTCAGTCGGGTGTCAGCTCGAAGAACTATGATTTCGGAGGAGCCGTCCAGACTGCCTACTTCAAGAACAGTCTTGCCAATAGCAAACTCTCCTGGGAGAAGACCTACGAAATCAATGTTGGCGTGGATTATGGTTTCTTCAACAATCGCATCAATGGTTCGATCGATGTATATCAGCGCGATGCCAAGGACCTTATCATGAAACGTCAACTTCCAAGCACCAGCGGCTGGACATCTATCTGGGATAATGTAGGTTGGGTTCGCAATCGTGGTATCGAGGTGGCTTTGAACACCATCAATGTCAAGGCAGGAGGATTCCAATGGGAGAGCAACTTCATGTTCACCACCAACAAGAACGAGATCAAGGAACTTTATGGTGGCACGCAGGATGATGTTTCGAACAAGTGGTTCATCGGTGAAGCTATCAACGTGAACTATGACTATAAGTTTGACGGAATCTGGCAGCTTGATGAGGCTGACACAGCAGCCAAGTATGGACAGAAGCCTGGCCAAGTTAAGGTGGTAGATCAGAATAACGATGGCGTAATCAATGCAGACGACAAGGTGATTCTGGGTCAAAGGTCGGCCAAATGGATCGGATCTATGACCAATACCTTCACCTATACCAACGGAAAGATTGGAGACTTCGATCTCTCGGTTTACGTTTATACTCATCAGGGAGCACAGTTGCAGGATGCCTTTGCATCGGCCTTTATGACTTATGAGGGCAACTATAAGCATGTCAATGCAGACTATTGGACCGAGACCAATCCTTCGAATACTGTTCCACAGCCGGGCAACAAAGGCAAGTACTTCGACCAGTCGCGTTATACAGATGTGTCGTTTGTCAAGGTGGGTAGCATCTCTGTGGGCTATAGCCTGCCAAAGAACCTGCTCAAAAAGATGCATTTGAACAGCTGGAAATTCTACTTCACGACCAACAATCCATTCACCTTCACCGATTACAAGGGCTTCGATCCAGAGTGGGCTACCCAGAATACCTGGGGTACCGTTACGGCGTACACCACATATCTTTTCGGAACAAAACTTTCATTCTAAAAATGTGTAATCTTCAATAAGGATTATTTTTGGAAAAGTGAATCTTCAAAATTGATAAATATTCAAAAATATGAAAAAGATATTCTTATATACAATGGTTGCCGGCATGATGCTTGGTTCTGCTACGTCATGTGAAAGTTTTCTCGAAGAGGAGAATTTGAGCAACATCAATTCTGACGAGTATTTCTCGGAGTCTACCGGATTTGAAAGTCTTGTCGCAGCATCTTATGCCTCGTTGCGTAGCATTTGGCAGCATGAACCCTGGCTCTTCTGCCTTGGAGTAGATATTTATACCCGTGGTGAAAGTGAATTGGTCAGCGGTAGTTATGGCAATCGTGACGTGTATAGCAGCGAACTAAACGAATATGCTACACTCGATGCGGAGAACGGCTATGTCAGTTCCTTCTATACCAATGTTTATTATGGTATCCAGGTCTGCAATACCGCCATCGCCAAGAGTGAGACGGTATCAGGCATGAATGCTGCAACATTGGCACAGCGTGTCGCAGAGGTGCGTTTCCTGCGCGCTTACTACTACTATCTGCTCGTCGAGCAGTTTGGCGATGTTGCGCTTGTCACCGATGAGATTCGTACGGCAGTGACTGATTTTCCACGCAGTACCGAGCAGGATGTTTATTCGTTTATCATTTCGGAACTGACAGATATCTCCAATGTGCTCCCTGTAACCCAAAGTAATTACGGACGTATTACCCAGGGTGCTGTCAAACATCTTCTCTCACTGGTTTATCTGACCCGTGGATACAAGAGTTATGGCCAGAGCACAGACTTCTCGACGGCTGCATCGTTGGCTGACGAGGTAATCAATGGTGGCGCCTATAAGTTGCTTGACACCTTTGCAGAAGTATTTACTCCCGGCAATGAGGAAAACAAGGAAATCATCTTCTCAGTGCAGTATGATCCTTCTTCATTGGGCAGCCAGTATGGCGGTAATGGACAGCAAAGCCTCTTCGGCTTTGAGCTCTGGAACAAGGTGACTGGTGGATTCGAAAATGGCAACCCCACCTATGGTTGGAAAAAGAACCAGTTCATGTGCACTCAGTTCCTTTATTCTCTGTATAACACAAACGATGACAGCCGTTATGAGGATACATTCAAGAGTGTCTTTTATGCTACACAGGCGGCTGAAAATATCGGTTTGAAAGTAGGTGATATGCGTCTCTATTTCCCAACCTACGACCAGCCTTTTACTGAGGCTGACTCTTTGGCAATCATGAGTGAGAATCCCAATGCCATCATTATTACCAAGGAGTTTTGGAAGCAGGATATCGAGAATATGGGAGGCCGTGGCATGAGTCCAATGGTATGGAAATTCTTTGACCCTGAAGCATCTTGGCCAGGTAATAATACAAATTATACCGGCACGCGTGACATCTTCCTCTTCCGTCTGGCAGATACATATCTGATGGCTGCCGAGGCATATTTCAAGGCAGGTAATTCGGCTACCGCAGCACAACGTATCAATGCGGTACGAGAACGTGCAGCCAAGGATGGTCATAAGTCAGCAATGAGCATTACTGCAAGTGATGTTAGCATTGACTTCATCCTGGATGAACGTGGACGAGAGTTGGTTGGTGAGTACAAGCGATGGATGGATCTGAAGCGTACGGGTAAACTTATTGAACGTACCTTGAAGTACAACAAGTTGACTGCAAAGATCAATAAGATGGATGATCATATATTGTTGCGCCCAATTCCTCAGTCTGTTATAGATCAGAGCAATGGTTCCGTTACCCAGAACCCTGGATATTGATCTCTATGGTTAGTTAATAATATGTTGTGTGAGGGGTGAGAATTTACGAGAGTTGATTTTCGCCCCTTTTTATTAAAACTCATTCTTGGTTTCCTGCTCTTCAATCTCTTCTTGGTCTTAAGATGTCGAGTGCCAGGTTTTTTTAGAGAATAATTTCGGTTTATTTTGTTTATTCAAATAAAGTCTCTATATTTGCACCGGAGAATAATCACATGAAATATTTTTTTGGCTATATATTTCCTTTTTTGAGTGTGTTGCTTTTGGGGGCTTGTATCCGGGCGACACAAGGTGACCAAGGTGCTTATACCAATCCTATTTTAGCAGGTGATTTTCCTGATCCTACCATTGTTCGCGTCGATTCGGATTATTACATGACCCATTCGTCATTTAACTATCTGCCGGGTCTTGTGGTGCTGCATTCTCGTGACTTAGTGAATTGGGTGCCTGTGGGGTGTGCCTTAGACCGATATCTCGGCGCTGTGTGGGCTCCAGATATCAGCTATTACGATGGTAAGTTCTGGATATATTTTACCGTGGACAGCATCGGTTTGCCTTACACTACTTGGATGGTGTGTGCTGAGCGGCCAGAAGGGCTATGGAGCAAGCCCCACAGACTCGAAACGGGGGGAAGCATAGACCCTTGTCATGTTGTGGACGTGGAGACTGGGGACCGTTGGCTTTATATGAGTGGCGGCCGACGTATAGCGCTTAACCTTGAAGGTACAGAGACAATCGGCAATCTGGAGAAGATATATGATGGTTGGAAAATTCCTGATGACTGGACTTATGAAGGTTTTGCCCTTGAAGGTCCCAAATTGCGACGAATCGGGGAATATTACTATTGGCTAAATGCAGAGGGAGGAACCGCAGGCCCGCCTACGGCGCATATGGCAGTGGTGGCTCGCAGCAAGTCGCTGAAAGGACCTTGGGAAAATGCTCCAGGAAACCCATTGGTACATACATACAGCGGTGATGAGATATGGTGGTGCAAGGGACACTCGTCGCTCATCGATACACCTGAAGGGGACTGGTGGTTGGTCAGTCATGCTTATCGGAAGGGTTTTGTCGGGTTAGGGCGTCAGACAATTCTCGAGCCTGTCATTTTTGATGAAGACGGTTGGCCAGTAGCACCCGTTGGTGCCAATGTGGATCAACCCATTGCTTTGCCTATTGGAAATCGTATGGAGAAAGAGCCAAAGAATAGGCTTGCTTATCTTTCTGATTTCAGAATAGGAATGGATTGGCGGTTCTATAAGGAATTTGAATGGGGTCGTGTCTTGAATAATGAAAAAGGGATATTGACACTCAAAGCAAAGGGAACAACGCCAGCCGATGCCTCTCCATTATTGTTTGTTGCAGGAGATGAAGCGTATGAATATCAGGTCAAGGCAACCTTGAAGGGTGATGTGCGAGTCGGATTGGTTAACTTCTACAACGAGCATTTTTTTGCTGGCATCGGTTACGACGTACATTCGCGATTTAGTTGGAGACGTGCCGAAGGACGTGCCAGGAGGATAATTGAAGGGCCTTCTTCCATATGGCTTCGATTACGTAATCAGGATCAGATATTGACAGGGTACTACAGTGAGGATGGAATTCATTGGGAAAAACAGACTTGGGGGTATGAAGTATCGGGGTATAACCATAACACTGCTGGTGAATTTCAAAGTTTGTTGCCTGGCATTGTCGCCATTGGGGATGGCGAAGTAACATTTGAGAATTTCGAATATCGTAAAATCATATCGTCATGAGACGCTTGACATTACTATTTGTGTCCCTGTTGACTACTATATGGGGTATGTCACAGGAGTACAGAATTGTGGAGATCATGGATGCTCCATTCGAAGTGGGGGCGATCCATGAGTTCGTATATCCTGCGAAGGACTTCAACATCAAGAAGTTTGGCGCCAAAGCGGATGGAAAGACAGTGAACACAAAGGCAATTGCCAAGGCCATCAAGGCCTGCAACAAGGCAGGTGGCGGACACGTTGTAGTGCCTGCGGGAGAGTGGATTACAGGGCCGATTCACCTGATGGATAACGTGGATTTGCATCTGGAAGAAGGGGCTCGGTTGGTCTTTACGGATAATCCGGCAGATTATTTGCCCGCTGTCTTCACTACGTGGGAGGGTGTGGAGTGCTACAACTACTCGCCTTTGATCTATGCATTCGAATGCAAGAACATCAAGATTTCAGGTACAGGAACGTTGGCACCGAAGATGGACTTGTGGAAGGTGTGGTTCAAACGACCACAGGCTCATCAGGATGCAACGCGTGAACTTTATCGTTGGTGCTCGGAGCTGACACCCGTGGAAGAACGACGACTGACGGATCTGCCGGAAAGCAATATGCGACCCCATCTGATACAGTTGAACCGCTGCAAGAATATCGTGCTCGAGGACTTCAAGATTCGCGAGAGTCCGTTCTGGACCATCCACATCTATATGTGCGACGAAGGAGTGGTGCGCGGACTG
>JAEEGH010012597.1_pt1 | contig 18911 bp, 15 predicted proteins | sample 9134181 | NCBI WGS metagenome assembly JAEEGH01 (sample SAMN16246544, study PRJNA631951) | gut metagenome | biome: gut microbiome; feature: rumen; material: DP-attached | host: Bos | place: Iran: Karaj | collected 2018-10 | reverse complement strand
TAAGCAGCAGATGAACTTCGGTGAGGCGAAGAAGTTTTTGCAGCAGCGCGAGGCCAGACGGGCTGCCTACTATAACTACTACACGGGTAAGAAGTGGGGATCTGCCGAATCCTACGACCTTTGTGTCGACTCCTCTATCCTTGGCTTACAGGCTACCGAGAAGTATATTGCCGAATTTATCCGCAAACGCTATGGATTATAGTTTATTGTTCGTGAGTTTATGAAGAGAATTGGAATCATCAGCGACACCCATAGCTACTGGGACGAAAAGTATCTGCATTATTTTGAACCGTGCGACGAGATATGGCATGCCGGCGACATTGGCAGCGTGGAGGTGGCAGAGAAACTGGCTGCCTTCCGGCCTTTGCGTGCTGTCTGCGGCAACTGCGACGGGGGCGACCTGCGGCTGATGTACCGTGAGTTAAACCGATTCAAGTGCGAGGATGTCGACGTGCTGATCAAACATATCGGCGGCTATCCAGGCAATTACGACTACTCTGTGCGCTCGACGCTTTATGCCAATCCCCCACAGCTCTTCGTAGCAGGACACTCACATATATTAAAGGTGAAGTTTGACAAGACCCTCAATATGCTGCACATCAACCCCGGAGCAGCCGGCTTACAGGGATGGCACAAGGAGCGGACACTTGTCCGGCTTACCATCGACGGGAAGGAATTCAAGGATTTGGAAGTTATCACATTAGGAAATGACGTTATAAAATAAAATTATTATGAAAAGAAACATTGTAATTACCGGTGGCGCAGGCTTTATTGGAAGCCATGTGGTGCGCCTGTTTGTGAACAAGTATCCTGAGTATCACATTATCAACCTCGACAAGTTGACGTATGCCGGCAACTTGGCGAATCTCAAGGACATCGAGGACAAACCCAACTACGAGTTTGTGAAGATGGACATCTGCGACTTCGATGCCTTCTACAAGCTGATGCAGGACAAGAAGGTGGACGGCATTATCCACCTCGCTGCAGAGAGTCATGTGGACCGCTCTATCAAGGACCCGTTTACGTTTGCCAAGACCAACGTGATGGGTACGCTAAGCTTGCTGCAGGCCGCCAAGCTCTATTGGGAGAGCCTTCCCGAACGTTATGAGGGCAAGCGCTTCTATCACATCTCGACGGATGAGGTGTATGGCGCCTTGGAACTGACGCATCCTGAAGGCATTGAACCGCCGTTCACCACGACGGCCAGCAGTGCTGAGCATCACTTGGCCTACGGCGACAAGTTCTTCCTGGAGACCACGAAGTACAATCCGCACTCTCCTTACAGTGCTGCCAAGGCATCGTCAGACCACTTTGTCCGTGCCTACCATGATACCTACGGCATGCCTGTCATCGTGACCAACTGCTCGAATAACTACGGCCCCTATCAGTTCCCTGAGAAACTGATACCGCTGTTCATCAACAACATCCGTCACCGCAAGCCGCTGCCTGTCTACGGCAAGGGCGAGAATGTGCGCGACTGGTTATTCGTGGAAGACCATGCCCGGGCCATCGACCTCATCTTCCATCAGGGCCTGATAGCCGAAACCTACAACATCGGCGGCTTCAACGAATGGAAGAACATTGACATCATCAAGGTCGTCATCAACACAGTTGACCGTCTGTTAGGCCGTAAGGAAGGCGAGGACATGGAACTCATCACCTATGTCACCGACCGTGCCGGCCACGACCTGCGCTATGCTATCGACAGCTCTAAGTTGCAGAAGGAACTTGGCTGGGAGCCTTCACTCCAGTTTGAGGAGGGTATCGAGAAGACCGTCCGTTGGTATCTCGACAACCAGGAGTGGCTGGATAACGTGACCTCTGGCGACTACCAGAAGTATTACGAAAAAATGTATAACAATAGATGAAAAAGATACTGTTGTTAGGCTCAGGTGAACTGGGCAAGGAGTTTGTGATTGCTGCCATGCGTGCTGGTCAGTATGTCATTGCCTGTGACCGTTATGATAATGCCCCGGCCATGCAGGTGGCCGACGAGCGCGAGGTGTTTTCCATGCTCGACGGCGACGCGCTTGAAGCAGTTGTCAACAAGCATAAGCCCGACATCATTGTGCCGGAGATTGAGGCTATCCGCACCGAGCGCCTCTTTAAGTTTGAGGAACAGGGCATTCAGGTGGTACCGTCGGCTCGTGCCGTCAACTACACCATGAACCGTCGGGCCATCCGCGACCTTGCCGCCAAGGAACTGGGGCTGCGTACAGCTAAATATTTCTATGCCAAGACCTTCGAGGAGTTCAAGGCTGCCGCCGACGAGATTGGCTTCCCCTGTGTGGTGAAGCCCCTGATGTCGTCGTCAGGGCATGGCCAGAGCTATGTCCACAACGACGGCGAACTGGAACAGGCTTTCCGTGAGGCCATGGAGGGCAGTCGCGGCGACGTGAAGGAGGTCATCATTGAGGAGTTCATCGACTTCGACTCAGAGTTCACGCTGCTCACCGTCACCCAGCAGCACGGTTGGCCGACGCTGTTCTGTCCGCCCATTGGCCATGTGCAGAAAGCTGGCGACTATCGTGAATCGTGGCAGCCTTATCAGATTAGCGACGAAGCCTTGAAACAGGCTCAGATGATGGCAGACAAGGTAACCCGTGCGCTGACGGGAGCCGGCATCTGGGGCGTGGAGTTCTTCCTGACGAAGCAAGGCGAGGTCATCTTCTCTGAATTGTCGCCGCGTCCGCACGACACTGGTATGGTGACGCTTGGACATACGACAAACCTCAGTGAGTTTGAGTTGCACTTCCGCGCCGTCATGGGTCTGCCCATTGCTGGCATCCATTTGGAACATTCGGGCGCCTCTGCCGTTATTCTGTCGCCTGTCGAGGCCAATACGCCCGTCGACCGTTCTCTGCTGCCCTATAATCTGGTGGATGCCCTGCAGGAAGACCGCACACGCATCCGCATTTTCGGCAAACCTGAGGCGCACAAGGGACGCCGCATGGGTGTGGTGCTCTGCTATGGCGAGGTGGGTGACGATGTCGATGCGCTCCGCGACAAGGCCAAACGACTGGCCAAGACCGTGCTCGGCACCGATCCCTATACGAAATTCGAGCATTAAGCGATGATAGCGACGCTACAGTCACTGCGTTTCATCTTTGTGATGATGATTTTCATGTCGCACTTTGCCTATCACGACATGTGTGCATTCGACGCAGGCGGTGATTGTGGCGTTGCTTTCTTTTTGATGCTTAGCGGCTTTGTGCTCTCGCTCCGTTATGGCGGTAAGCTTCGCGAAGGCTCTTTTCACTATGGCCGTTTCCTGAAGCGCCGTTTCCTGAAACTCTATCCGCTGCATCTGCTCTGTTTGGTGTTCTTCTTGGCGGTGGCCAGACCGCGGCTTGACCTGTCAGTACTTTTGAATGCGCTATTGCTGCAGTCGTGGGTGCCTCGTCCTGACTACTATTTCTCGTGTAACAGCGTGTCGTGGTTCCTGTCATCCCTGTTCTTCTGCTACCTGTTGTTCCCGTTTGCCTACAGGCATGTGTCCAGATGGTGGGTGTCACTGGTTGTTGTGGCCTATCTTGCGGTATTGCTACTGACACCCTACGAGAAGGTGAACGCCATTCTCTATGTGAATCCCCTGGTGCGCTTTGCCGACTTCTATATCGGCATTGTGCTTGCCCGCTCACAAGGGGACAAACCCTATGCGAGGTACCCCATACAGAGGGCCTGTCCCCATGTGAGCCCGAAGTGGACGGAATGGCTGATGGTGGTGCTGGTGGTCGTCACGTTGGTGCTCTATCCCTACGTGGATGCCAAATTCCGCAATGCACCCTTGTTCTGGTTAGTGCTGGCGCCACTGATCCTTGTCTTTGCCAAAGAGCAAGGCTGTGTGTCATCCTGGCTGCGCAGAAAGCCGATGCTGTTTCTGTCCTCACTGAGCATGCCTCTGTTCATGACACACCAGATGCTGACAGGCATCCTCATACGCCGCCTCCCCGAACTTCCCACCGTGGCGATGTTGTTTGTCTGCATCCTGGTGGTGCTGGTGGTTAGCTGGTGCATCGACCGCTTTTTCCTGCGACAAATAGAAAGGATGGGATAATATTATGGAATAATCATCGTTTATTCAGTAAATGAAACACCATACGATTTTAAGAAATACGTGAAGGCGCATGTTTGAAATCCGACGATATACCGAGGCTGACAAGGCAGCATGGGATGACTTTGTAGCACAGTCGAAGAACGGCACGTTTCTTTTCTTCCGCGACTACATGGACTACCATCGCGACCGCTTTCAGGACTATTCGCTCATGTTCTACCGCGAGGGACACCTTGATGCGCTGTTGCCCGCCAATGTCGTGGGCGATGCGTTGTATTCGCATCAGGGACTTTCGTATGGCGGTTTGGTGATGTCCGACCAGATGACGACTGCGGCAGCCTGCACCCTGTTCCAAGAGCTGAATGTCCTGTTGCGCCAGGAGACCATCCACAGCGTTGTCTATAAGGCAGTGCCATGGATTTATCATCGGCTGCCTGCCGAGGAAGACCTGTTTGCCGTCTTCCTGCATTGTGGTGCGCGCATCATCGGACGTGATGTGTCGTCAGCGGTCATCCCCTCCCAGCCCGTCAGATGGAAGCGTGACCGCAGGTATGCCGCCAACAAAGCCCGGCGCAATGGTATTGTGGTGACACCCTCTGAGGATTATGAGCATTTCTGGCAGATATTGTCGGACAACCTGATGCGGAAATTCAATGCCCGTCCGGTTCATACCCTCGATGAGATACGTCTGCTTCACAGCCGTTTCCCTGACAACATCAGACTGTGGACAGCTCATGGCAAAGACGGTGACCTCTTGGCAGGTACCGTGCTGTATATCAATGCTGGGGTGGTACACTCGCAGTATATCTCGGCATCTGATGAAGGCAAGCGGCAGCATGCTGTTGATGCGCTCTACGACTATATCATCCACCAAGCCTATAGCGATGCAGACTTTATCGATTTCGGAACGTCGAACATGCCACACAGCAGTGACTTGCATGAGTCGCTCATCTATCAGAAGGAGGGCTTCGGCGGCCGCGCCATTTGCTACGATACGTACTGCTGGAAACCGTGACTGACTTATGTCTTAGTACGTTTTGCCCTTTCTCCTGAGTCGTGGTCAACGAGCTTCGTCCTCGTTGCCTTCGAGCTTCGTCCTCGTTGCCTTCGAGCTTCGTCTTCGTGACCTTCGAGCTACGTAGCTCGTTTTTTCCTCTTATTATGGCGTCAAAATTTGGCAGGCAGCGGAATAATTTGTAACTTTGTCAGCGAATCTGAAAACAAAGCAACTATGAAGAAATTATTCATTACAGCGATGGTGCTCGCAGCAAGTGTAGGGCTGATGAATGCCCAGACAGTTCAAAAACAAATAGTAGAGGATGGCGGTACGGGTCCATTCAAGTCTGAAGTGGTGGGCGATGCTTCCTGCCCCGGCTTCACGGTGTATCGACCCCAGAACCTCAAGGAGGTAGTGGCCAAGCAGGGTGCCTTGCCTGTGATAGTCTATGCCAACGGCGCATGTTTTAATAATAATGTGGAGATGCGCCTTTTGTTGAGCGAGGTGGCTTCTTATGGATATGTGGCAGCAGCCATCGGTCCCTACGATGAAGCAGATGTGATGGCGCAGTGGAGGGGTGTGCTGAAGGCTGCTTATCCCGAAACAAAGGGCGAGGTTGTCATGGCTAATGGCGAGAAGATACTGCCCATGACTGCTGAAGAGCGGCAGGCACGCGAGGAACAGCAGGCCAAAGAGAGAGAGCAAGCTAAGAAAAATGCCAAGAAGGCGAAGAAACAGCAGCCTGCAATGCCGTCTTTCAGCACCTATCCCAAGATGTTGCTGGAAGTGCTTGACTGGCTCATAGACCAGAATGCTGATGCCAAATCCGAATACTACCATTGCCTGAATCTGGACCGTGTGGCAGCTATGGGACAGTCGTGTGGCGGTGCACAGGTGCTGGGCATATCCCACGATCCCCGTATCAAAACTTGTGTGATGCTGAATACTGGTATTGGCGATATGGAGATGATGGGGACGACAAAAGAGAATTTAAAGAACCTCCATCAGCCGATGTTCTATATGATTGGCGGTCCTGGCGACATAGCTTACGTAAATGCACAGAAGGACTACGATCGCATAGCAGACAATATCCCCGTGGTAATGCTGAATTCAAAGGACGGTCATAGTGGCACTTATTACGAGAAGCATGGCGGTAACTACGCCAAGGCTGTGGTAAAATGGCTCGACTGGCAGCTGAAAGGCCAGGTGGGACAGTCTGCCCTCTTCCTCGACGATGATTACTTGAAGATGAAATTCCCTGAATGGCAGGGCGTTCGCAAGAATTTCTGAAATTACTCGTTGAGTAACAGCACCGTTGCACTGCGTGCGGCCTGCGCACCCATGACGAGTACTTGGGCGATGTCGGCTGTCTTCGACGGGCCGCTGATGAATGAGCCATAGCCGTACTCGTTGAACTGATTGGCTCCGCACCCCTCGCCTTTGGACAGACGGGCGTAGGCTTCATGCATGTTGTTGACAATCTGTGTCTTGTCGAGCAGGATAATCAGGTTTTCTGAGATGAAGCACACGGCTTTCTCCTTCATCTGCTGGGGAATCCACACACAGCCGTTCTCTGCCACGCCGAACATGCCGCGCACAATGCCGATATCAGTACCGTTCAGGTCGCGGGCACGACCAACCTCGTCGGGGTTGCGCGTGGCAATGGTTATCTCGGGCAGGTTCGAGGCAATCTCCTTGGCATCAGGATACAATTCCTTGATGAGCTTGTTGATGTCGGTATCTTTGCTGACATCAATGGCATTGCCGCCCACACTCTTCACCATGTTCATAAACTGCAACAGTGGGTCAGGATAGGTGGTTGCCGCAATGTCGCTCAGGTCGGGCATGTCGAACTTCTCGCGTACGTTCGCTCTATATTTACTTAATATATCTTCTTTACTGGACATAGCATTTTGCTTTTTACTTTTTTACCTTTCTACTATTGTACCTTTTCACCTTTCAAGCTCTTTGATCTGTTCATGGAATGGTTTCTTGGGGAACTTCATCATGTCGTGGCCTTCAGCCCAGGGGTTGAGACCGCAGTTCATGATGGGTGAGGGTATCAGGTTGGCCCAGTGGGCAAGGCCCGTGCCGAAGTTATAAAGACCAGGTGAACCATAAAGCATCGACATTCCCTTACACATCAGCTTCTTCTCAGGATTAGCGGTACCAAACTCGTCGAGTTGCTGACGCCACAGGTAAATCTGGTCGCCGAGGTTGACCTTGACGGGACAAACGGTCTGACAGCTGAGGCACAGCGTACAGGCTGAGACATTGCCGCTGTGGGCCTGTGTGTCACGCAGCATGCCGAGGTTGATGCCGATGGGACCGGGGATGAAGTAGCTGTAGGAATAACCACCCGAGCGGCGATAGACAGGACAGGTGTTCATGCACGAACCGCAACGGATACACTTTAGCGACTCCCAGTGCTCGGGGTTGGCAATCCACTCGCTTCGTCCGTTGTCTACCAATATAATGTGCATGTGGTGAGCTGTTGGACGTGCCTTGCGGAAGTGGCTGGTATACGTTGTCGTAGGCTGGCCCGTACCGGCGCGGCAAAGCATACGCTGGAAGACGGCCAGACACTCGTAGTTGGGGATAATCTTTTCCAGACCAATGGCGGCAATGTGGAGGCGCGGACACGAGGTTGACATGTCGGCATTGCCCTCGTTAGTACATACCACGATATCGCCCGTTTCAGCAATGCCGAAGTTGCCTCCTGTCATACCTGCGTCAGCGGTCAGGAACTCGTTGCGCAGACTAAGGCGTGCACGATAAGTAAGGTACGTGGGGTCGTGGTTGCCCTTTTCGTTCGAGATGCCTTTCTCCTCAAACAACTCGCCGACGTCGTCGTGGTTCAGGTGGATGGCAGGCATCACGATGTGCGAGGGCTTCTGACCTTTGAGTTGGATGATGCGTTCGCCGAGGTCTGTTTCCACGACCTCAATGCCTCGGGCTTCCAGATAGGGATTCATCTCGCACTCTTCGGTAAGCATCGACTTCGACTTCACCATCTTCTTGACGTTGTGGTTCTTCAGGATGCCGTAGACAATCTCATTGAACTCCTGTGCGTCTTTCGCCCAGTGTACCTCTACACCGTTTTTCTCTGCATTGGTGGCAAACTGGTCGAGGTATTCGTCCAGATGGGTAATGGTGTGGCGCTTGATGGCTGAGGCTTTCTCGCGCAGCTGCTCCCATTCGTCCAGACCGTATGCCATATTGTCGCGCTTCGTTCGTACTGCCCAGAACGTAGCGTCGTGCCAGTGGGCGTACGTCTGGTTCTTCAAGAACTTCTTGGCTGCATTGCTATGTTGTGTACTCATAGTTTACTTTTTACATTTTTACCTTTTTACCTTTCAAAGTCCTGCTGCCAGAATCTCCACCACGTGCTTGAATTTGATGTCAAGCCCTTGTTTCTTGGCTACACCAGCCATGTGCATCAGACATGAGCAGTCTGGACCGGTGATGTATTCAGCGCCGGTCTGTATGTGGCGTTCTACCTTGTCCTTGCCCATCTGGGCGCTGACGGCCGTCTCCTCGATACTGAACATGCCACCGAAGCCGCAACACTCGTCGGGACGTTCAGGCTCTACGACGTCGATGCCGTCGACGAGCAGCAACAGGTCCTTGATCTTGTTGAACTTGTCAATATGCTGCTCAGTAGGACTGCTGAGCCCTAACTCGCGCACACCGTGACAGGAGTTGTGTAGGCTGACCTTATGGGGGAATGTGCCGAGGCGGCGGTTCACCTTCACCACGTCGTGCAGGAATGCCACCACGTCTATACACTTCTTTGCCGTCTCACACTCGTGTGCCTCGGTCTTGCCGTCGCCAAGCAGTCGCGGGTAGTTGATCTTCACGAAAGCCGTGCAGCTGACGCTGGGAGCGACTACGTAGTCGAAGTCTTTGAACTTCTCCTCAAACTTCTGGGCTAAGGGTATTGCCTGCTTCTCAAATCCTGCGTTGGCCATAGGCTGTCCGCAACATGTCTGCTTGTCAGGATATGTGACGTCTATACCCAGATGCTTCAGCAACTTCCACGTCGCCACGCCCACCTCCGGATAGACGGCATCCACATAACAGGGGATAAATAGTCCGACTTTCATATTAATTATCAATTATCATTTATCAATTAGCGAATGCGTCAGATAACGTGCAGGCCCAGGAACACCATGAGACCGTTCATGAGAATCCAGAAGATGGCAAACGGCATTGTCTTGCGCATGATGTCACCGTCCTGTCCTTCCATGTCGCAGGCTGCGGTGGCGATGGCTATGGACTGTGGTGACAGCAACTTGCCGCCTTCAGAACCGGCACAGTTGGCTGCTGCCAACCAGTTGGACTCGCTGCCACTGACACCGAAGAACGTACCTTGATTGACAAGGCCGAGGTCAGCAGCGGCAGTAGCCTGCAGCTTGCCGAAGAGAATGTTGGCATTGGTGGCACTGCCCGTCACGAATGTACCGATGGAACCGATGAGCGGTGCGAAGAACGGGAAGGCAGCGCCTGTCAGCAGTACGAGTCCCTTGGCGATGTCGTTGGTCATGCCGGTATTATTCATCAGCATGGCCATGGCTACCAGACAACAGATGGTCACTACTGTCTTCTGCAGATTGACGGTGGTCTTGGCTAACAGTTTCATCAGACGACTGAAAGTCATGCCCTGAATCAAGCCACCGATGACGGCACCGAGGAAAATCATCAGACCTGCATTTGAGAGCCAGCCAAACTTGAAGGTGTTGCCGATGACAGGCAGGTCGAACTTGGTAACCAGCGTCTGGTTCAGCAGTTCGTTAATCGGGGGGACAATCTTACTCGAGATCAGGATGAAGAAAATAATCAGACCATAGACACTCCATGCCTTGAGCGTCTTGGCGGTACCGAACTTCTTCCGCTCGACGATGACCTCGTCATTGGGGTTCTCGTCATGGATGAAGAGTTTGTTGTAGATCAACATGGCGATGATGGCTGCCACAGAACCGAGGATGGCGGGCGTTTCAGGACCGATGAAGTGGGCGCAGCAGAACTGCACAACGATGGAGAACGAACCGACAAAAAGGGCGATGGTGATGTTCTTGACAATCTTTTTGCGGTCGGTCATCATGAGGATGAGGAACGGCGTGATGAAGAACATCAGCGAGAGCTGTAATATAATAAAGGTGGCAACCTCGCACAACTCCTCTGGCGTTGCCACACCACTGGCAGCCACCTGATTGGCCAGTGTGGTGGCGGGCAAACCTACGGCGCCGAAGCCCACGGCAACGGTATTGGCCACCAGACAGATGACGGCAGAGAACATGGGTTTGAAACCTAATCCGATGAGGATGGCGGCAGGAATAGCCACAGCCGTACCGAAACCGGCCATGCCTTCGAGCACACCGCCAAGACCCCATGTCAGCAGGAGCACCAGCAGGCCTTTGTCAGAGGTCATCTGGATGAATTGCGTCTTGATGGTCTCAATCTCCTTTGTCTCACAAAGGATGTTGTAGCTGAAGATGGCGCAGATGATAATCAGGATAATCGGGAAGCAGGCCTTAAGGAATCCCTCGACGACAGACCACAGGGTGATGCCATAGATGGAGGCTTCGGCATATTTCTCCGGCACAATTCCCATGGCGGGAGCTGCAAACAGGGCCAGGATGATTGTCACTATGAGCGTGATGATGGCGCTCTTGTAACCAGACACTTTAAAGCCCATCATCAATACAATGAGCAATAGGATAGGAATTGCGGATACTAATGCTGACATAGATTTTTAGTTTTTGGGTAGTATTATATAAGTTGGTGCAAATATATGGAAAAAAAATGAGAGAAACAAATTTTTTCTTGCTTATTTGAGGATTTTTTATTATATTTGCACCCAAAACAAACTTATATTCTAATAGATTTATGAATAAGAAACTGACCATTGCTCTTCTTCTCATATTTTCACTAATGCTCACTGTCGTGCCAGGGGCAGGGGCACAGATTGTTGACACAGTCTACGTGGCACTGCATGACCAGCCCGACGCTGGTTACTTTCTGCCTGCACCACCATCGACGGACGGCATGGATTATGTGGACGACATGATACAGTGGCAGTGGGGAAAGACACAGCGCCATACGCCGCGTGGCTATCAGGCCAGTCGCGAGTCGTGGTGGGTGCCTAACATGATGCGTATCGTCATGGCTGAGGTTTTGGGGCTTGACACCATCACGAACGAAAAGATGCCTGCCTTGTCGCGTCTGATAGAAAAGACTTACAATACGGGAAACCTGAGTACGGCCTCTGCCAAGAAAAAATATATGCGGGTACGCCCCTTTGTAGAGATGGGTGAAGATACGTGGGCCAAGCATGATACCGACTACCTGCGCACCAATGGTTCTTATCCTTCCGGGCATACTGCTTTCGGATGGGCTACGGCGCTGGTCTTTGCTGAAATGTGGCCTGAATTGCAGGACACCATCTTGCGTCGTGGCTTTCAGTTTGGAGAGAACCGCATCATCACGGGAGCCCATTATCAGAGTGATGTCAATGCGGGTTATCTTTGTGCTGCAGCCAGCATCGCCAGGGCTCATGCCAATCCAGAACTGGCCAAGGACATTGCAGCAGCACGTGCAGAATACATTCGTATCAAAGGCTTGCCGGCAGACTATGATCCCGTAGCAAAGGCGGGCTTCCCGAAAGGTGTGAAGATTCTGAATGCTCCCGTAGATACCACTCACTACCGCTATGTGGCAGACATCTTGCGCTATAAGAAAGCCAGATTGTTGCGTTCGACAGAACGTGGACGGCAGGCCGTAGCTGATGTAGATACGAGGAATAGCTATTTTGCTGCGATATTCGGCAATATCCTTGGTATCACCATTTCCAAAGAGGCTACACCAACCATCTGGAAACTGATGGACTATGTCAAGGAGCATAGTGGCCGTGTGGCAAGGGAACTGAAGGATCAGCATTTCCGCAAGCGTCCTTACGTACAGTTGGGGGACACTACGCCTGCCCCGGAGGAAGAAGAGAGCCATTTTCATACCTCCAGTTATGCCTCTGCCCACGCCAATATCGGATGGTCCCTGGCACTTGTGATGGCCGAGATGGCACCAGAAGAACAGAACGAACTCTTGCGTTTTGGCTATGATTACGGCTATAGCCGTCTCATTACGGGTTACCACTGGGCGACAGACATCGAGGCTGGTCGTCTGTTGGCTTGTGCCTTCGTGGCTCGTCTGCATGCTGACCCGTCATTTGCAGCGCTGATGCAACAGGCGCATGATGAGTATTTGAGGGCAAAGAGTGGCTGCCGTTTAGTAACATTGACGGATGTCGTGCCTGATGCCATCCTTGAAATACGTTATTACAGCACTTATAACTTCGTGGGAAAGCGCATTGACGGTTACGAGGAACCTACCGCACTGCTGACATCACAGGCTGCTGATAGCCTTCGTGCGGTGAGCGAAGATTTAAAGGCACAGGGATACCGGCTGAAAATCTACGATGCCTACCGTCCGCAGAAGGCTGTAGACCATTTCATGCACTGGGCTGAAAACCTCTCCGATACGCTGATGAAACCTTATTTCTATCCAGATCTCGACAAGTCTGTCCTGTTTGAACGAGAATACATCATGGAGAAAAGCGGCCATACGCGTGGCAGCACGGTAGACCTGACACTTTTCGACATGAAGACGGAGAAAGAAGCAGACATGGGAGGCACCTTCGACTGGTTCGGACCTGAGAGCCATCCCGACTTCTGCGGCAACCCCGATACGGGTGTGTACACTGGAGATAATAGCAAGAGTCCTGACGGACGGCGCATCACTGCCGAGCAGTTCAAAAACCGCATGATACTGCGTCAGGCTATGCTGCGACACGGCTTTGTGCCTTTTAATACGGAATGGTGGCATTTCACGTTGAAGAACGAGCCATATCCTAACACCTACTTCACCTTCCCTGTCAAGGAGGTCAGGTGACGCGACGACAATATATTATATGCAATCAAACCGATAAGACTATGAATACAACTAAGAATCCAACAAAGCAGGCGTATGCCGATTTCCTGACTGATGTCAGGCAGTTTTTACCATCAGACCGCATCTATACCGACGAGTTGAGAAGACTCGGATGGGGTACTGATGCCAGTTTCTACCGTGAGATACCGGAGATCGTCATCCGCAGTGACGGAGAACAGGAGGTGGCACAGATTGTCACGATGTGTCACAAGCATGGTTTGCCGTTTACGTTTCGTGCTGCCGGTACGTCGCTGTCCGGACAGAGCCTGAGCAATTCGGTGCTGATCGTTGCAGGCAAGCACTGGGAACAATACGAGCTGGCTTCTGATCAGGAGACCATCCGTTTACAACCAGGCATTGTCGGTTCAAGGGTTAACGAGATTCTGAAACCCTATGGCCGCGTGTTCCCGCCAGACCCCGCCAGCATCGGCTCAGCGATGGTAGGCGGCATTGTCTGTAACAATGCTTCGGGTATGAATTGTGGCGTCCATGCTAACAGCGATCGCATGCTGGTGTCGGCTCGCATTATACTGACTGACGGTACTATCGTGGATACGGGCAGCAAGGAGAGTAGGGACGCTTTCAGGAAGTCCCATCCCGAGTTCATTGCAAAAATCGAAGCATTGCGCGACAAGGTAAGGACTGACAAGGATTTGGCCGAACGCATCCAAAAGAAATACAGTATCAAGAACGTCACGGGTTTGAACCTGCGCCCATTGGTGGCTTACGACGACCCCTTCGATATCATGGCCCACTCGCTGGTAGGTTCCGAAGGTACCCTGGCCTTCCTCTCGGAGGTGACGATGAAGACCTTGCATGATTATCCTTTCAAGGCGTCGGCCATGGTCTACTTCCTCACGATGAAGGAAAGCTGTGAGGCCGTGGTTGCCATGAAGAAACTGAAAGCTGGCGACGAAGACTTGCGCATGAGTGCCGAGCAACTAGTGGTAAAGAGTGCCGAGATGCTGGACTACAAGTCGCTGAGTTCTGTTGACGATCCCGTGTTCCTGCAGTATCAAAAGGATGTGGATGCAGGAAAGATACCAGGTGTAAAACCTGGTGACTATCACAACCTGACGGCTATTCTGACCGAAACGAAGGGTGTGACCCATGAGCAGTTGTTAGAGAAAATCGCTACTATCAAGGAGTGCCTTGGAAAGTTCAACTTGTATCTGCCTGTCGAGTTTACCGAGGATCCCAAGGTGTATGGTAAGTACTGGGCCATCCGCTCGGGTATCTTCCCCAGCGTAGGTGGTACACGTCCTATCGGTACTTCGTGTCTCATCGAGGACGTGGCGTTCCCCATCGAGTCGCTGCCCGAGGCGACGGTAAAGTTGCAGAAACTCATTGCTGACCACGGCTACGACGATGCTTGCATATACGGTCATGCTTTCGAAGGTAACTACCACTTCATCCTGAACCAGAGCTTTGCTGACGAGCATGAGGTGGCCCGTTATGCTGAGATGATGCGCGCTGTGGCGAAACTGGTTGTTGAGGAATACGACGGATCACTGAAAGCGGAACATGGAACAGGTCGTAATATGGCACCGTTCGTGAAGTACGAGTGGGGCGACAAGGCTTACCAAATAATGATGGAACTGAAGCAAATCTTCGACCCGGAGGGTCTGTTGAACCAAGGCGTTATCTTTAACGATGACCCCGATTGCTTCATCAAGTGTTTGAAACCTCTGCCTGTGCTGGACTATGATTTCGATAGTGTGCCTGACGGTGGCCACTACTTGATGGATCCCAGTCTGTCGACGGCAAAAGAGACCGTTGAACAGGTGAAGCGAGCCAACAAGTGCATCGAGTGTGGCTTCTGCGAGGTCAACTGTATGTCGTGTGGTCTGACGCTGTCATCTCGTATGCGTATTGCCGTCCAACGTGAAATCCGCGCATTGGAAGCAACGGTCAGAGCGTCTGGCGATTCCGACGCAGGGAAAGCAGCTGCCGAGCGTGTCGCTACGCTGAATCAGCAATATAAATACTATGGTGACCAGACTTGTGCCACCGACGGCCTGTGCTCGACTTCATGTCCGATGAAAATCAATACGGGCGAGTTGACGCACCTCATTCGCCAGATGGATATGAATCATAATAAGGTTGGTTATCAGATTGGTGAGTTTGCCGCCAATCACATGGCGGGCATCAAGCAGGGACTGCGCGTGGTACTCGACGTGGCTCACTTGGGACACATCACCCTTGGCTCGTCATTGATGACAAGCGTCTGCCGTGGCATGAACAAGATGGGATTGCCGCTATGGACTACGGCTATGCCCAAGAAACATCGTCAGCCCAAACCCTCCGACCTTACGCAGTTCATTATAGAAAGGAGCATTCCTCATACATCAGACACCGAACATCATACATCAGACCTCAAGGTCGTCTACTTCCCCAGCTGCATTAACCAGACAATGGGGCAGTCAAAGGTCCATGGCAAAAAGCATGACCTGGTTGACGAGGTCATCCAGCTGATGGCAAAGGCTGGCTACGAGGTTATCTTCCCTAAGGGTATGGAAAAGATGTGCTGCGGACAGATTTGGGAGTCGAAAGGCATGCTTGACATTGCTGATCGCAAGAGTGCAGAACTGGAGGATGCGCTATGGAAAGCTTCTGAGGAGGGCAAATATCCTGTACTTTGTGCACAGAGTCCCTGCCTGCACCGTATGAAGAAGGTCATGAAACGTATGAAGTTGTATGAGCCTGCTGAGTTCATCATGAAATATCTTGTGCCGCGCCTCGACTTCCACCCAATAGATCGGCCTATTGCCCTGCATATTACCTGCTCAACCCGTCAGATGGGGGTCGCCGACGACCTCATCAACCTTGCCAAGATGTGCTCTACGAAAGTCTTTCTGCCAGAGGGCGTTGGCTGCTGCGGTTTTGCAGGAGACCGTGGCTTCACTTTCCCAGAACTCAACAAGTACGGACTGCGCAAGTTGCGCCCGCAGATTGAGGCCAATCACATCGAGGTGGGCTATTCCAACAGCCGAACGTGCGAAATAGGCCTTGAGACCAATACTGGTATTCCGTACATGAATATCGTCTATCTGGTGCACGAATGTACGATGGCTAAGAAATAGGCATGTGCCTGTTTCCTAATCAGGGAAGTACGCAGGGTAGGGTGGACAACTGGTAGTACAGGGTGCGGGCCATGCGCTCGTGTCCTTTGTCGTTAGGGTGCAAACGGTCGGTGTCTGCATCCTTGAAGTATTGTGCGTACTCGTCCATCATGGGATAGAGGCCGCTGATGCTATTTAGGTCAATGACAGGGACACTCCAGATGTTGCCGGCATCCTTGACAGCCTGAATATACTCTTCCAGGTAGATGCCACACTGGTTGGTATAGTCCTCGGTAATTTGCCAGTTCTTGTCACTGCGGTGGAACTGGGCGCGGTGAATGGGCGTCAACAGAACGATTTGCTTCGTGGGGTACATGCGCTTGACCTTGTCGAGCGCTGTGTTGATGCGGCCGCGGTAGGTGCCGGCATCCATATTCATATAGCGGCGCTGACGCTTCACTAACTGTTTCGGCGCACCGTGACCATACATTACTTCCTCGTCCTTCACATCGTACCATTCGCCGATGGGAACACCGTTGTTATAGTCGTTGGTGCCGATGAATATCAGAATGGCATCTACCGAGTCACCATGCTCAGCCTGTAGTTTGTCGGCCTGACGTGGAATGTCGTTCCATTGTCGGCCGCTGACGGCATAGACATAGGGCGTGATGCCTAACCAATCTTGTAAGTAGTTCCAGTATTTCAACTTTGACCCGCCATTTCTCGGGTCGGTAATGGAGTCGCCAAAATAGGCCACACGCTTCTGCATCCACGGGTGAGTGTAGCTTGGCTGCTTGATGGCTGTCTGCGCATTAACGGCTCCGCAGAGCAGAGCCGTTAATGTCAGAAGCAAAAAGTGTCTCTTAGTCATGTTGCACTTATCGCTTGTAATTATCAATTTTCAAGTTTCAATTCTCAACTCCTCCTTAATATTCCATCATAGCAGGCAGTTCCTTTGCCTGGTCAATCATTTTCTGTACTTCTGAGACGGCGGGAACACGGTTCGTCAGGTTCTTCTGGGCATTTACCTCCTCCAACTTGGCCTGCAGGTTCTCTGCAACGCGGTGTTTCAGTTCTTTCACGGTGTCCACACCACTGGCTTCCAGAAGTTCTGCAAACTGCGGACCTACGCCGTTGATACGATACAAATCACAATGGTTGGCCCACTTCAGAATGAGCTTTGGACTGATTTCTGTAGCCTCGGCTAAAGCCTTACGGCCTGCGGGCTTTGCGCATTTCTCCAACAAATCTGCATCAGTCTTAATGCCTGCGGCAATCAGTTTCTCGGCATAGACCTCGCCGACTCCTTCAATGTCAATTACTTTGTAAGTCATATTCGATTAGGTTTTAATTTATTGTAGCTATAGAGTACACCTTGTACTCTTGCAAGTGCAAATATACGAAAAATAATATTATGTAGCATTGTTTTTATTCTTTTTTAATATAAAAAATATTCGGTTGACCGAAATTAATGCGTATCTTTGCGCCGTTATTTAATATCATTATCAAATGGATTATAAAGAGTTGAATTTTCAGGGAATTCCCGCTGAACGCCAGTGGGATGTCTCAGCCGCCTTCCCTGTGCTGATGAGAAAAGTATATGTTTGGATGACTATGGCATTGGTTATTACAGGTTTTACGGCCTATGGTGTAGCAACCAGTCCTGGCATTCTTCAGGCTATTTATTCTAATCAAATCCTGTTTTGGGGACTTGTGATTGCTGAGTTTGCGCTTGTCATTGGTGTCAGCGCTGCCATCAACCGCCTGTCGTTGGCAATGGCAACGTTGATGTTTGTCCTTTATTCCGTTATCAATGGTGCCCTGCTGTCCTTTATCTTTTTAGCCTATACTGCCTCGTCAATAGCTACGGTGTTCTTTATTACGGCAGGAACTTTTGCGGTTATGGCTTTTATTGGCTATACAACAAAGACAGATTTGACGTCTATGGGAAAGATACTGATGATGGCTTTGATAGGGTTGATAATTGCTACTGTAGTCAACCTTTTTATCAAGAGTTCAGGCTTTACTTTAATCTTGAGTTATGTGGGTGTTTTGGTCTTTGTCGGTCTGACTGCTTATGACTCACAAAAGATTAAGCAAATGTTGCTGCAAGCTCCAGATGCAGGTGAGGGGGCACAAAAATTAGCCCTGTTGGGAGCATTGTCTCTCTATCTGGACTTCATCAATCTCTTCCTCTATCTGCTTCGCATTTTCGGGAAAAGAGAGTAAAACTTATATATATAATAAGGTATAGAGGTTTTCGCATTGTCAATTAATGCGAAAACTTTTTGTTTTTTAGAAAAAAAGCGTGGAAAAAGTTTGGCAGTTCGGAAAAAAGTCGTACCTTTGCATCCGCTTTCGCTCAAAAACTTGGGCGGAGCATGAAGAAAGAGTTCTTTGAAAGACTTACATAGACAGAGAAGAAAAGTAGTACAAGAAGCGAGTGTCTGAGGTAACAGTGAACAGTGAAAAGTGAATAATTTGCTGCCGCTGTTGTTTTGGCACTCGGGTAACAGGAAATTCAAACCGTCAACTTCAATATGATACTACCGGATGAGCGTTCTGAGACAGAGACAATGATTTATTTTACAAGGCTCCTAGGAGCGAGTGCAATGAAAGCTTGCTTTCGATTGCCGAGCGACGACGGAGGCTCGTAGAAAATATCGAAGATATTTTGTACAATGTAGAGTTTGATCCTGGCTCAGGATGAACGCTAGCTACAGGCTTAACACATGCAAGTCGAGGGGCAGCATGAAGTTTGCTTGCAAACTTTGATGGCGACCGGCGCACGGGTGAGTAACGCGTATCCAAC
>JAEEGH010012595.1_pt1 | contig 18913 bp, 13 predicted proteins | sample 9134181 | NCBI WGS metagenome assembly JAEEGH01 (sample SAMN16246544, study PRJNA631951) | gut metagenome | biome: gut microbiome; feature: rumen; material: DP-attached | host: Bos | place: Iran: Karaj | collected 2018-10 | reverse complement strand
AGGAGGCCATCGCCCACGCGCAGGCCGCCGGCGTCCCGATGGTGTTCGCCATCAACAAGATCGACAAGCCCGGCGCGAATCCCGACACCATCCGCCGCCAGCTCTCCGAGATGAACATCCTCGTGGAAGACTGGGGCGGCAAGTACCAGTGCCAGGAAATCTCCGCCAAGAAGGGCATCAATGTGGACAAGCTCCTGGAGAAGGTCCTCTTCGAGACCGACCTCCTGGAACTGAAGGCCAATCCGAACAAGCTCGGCAGCGGCGCCGTCATCGAGTCCTCCCTGGACAAGGGCCGCGGCTACCTCGCCACCGTCCTCGTGCAGGACGGCACGATGCATGTGGGCGACGTCATCATCTCCGGCAGCTATTACGGCCGCGTCAAGGCGATGTTCAACGAGCGCGGACAGAAAGTCCAGGAAGCCGGCCCTTCCACGCCGGTGTCCATCCTGGGCCTGAACGGGGCCCCTGCCGCCGGTGAGAAGTTCAACGTGATGACCGACGAAAAGGAAGCGAAATCCATCGCCAACCGCCGCGAGCAGCTCATCCGCATCCAGGGCATCAAGACCCAGAAGCACCTCACCCTCGAGGAGATCGGCCGCCGCATCGCGATCGGCAACTTCAAGGAACTCAACGTCATCGTCAAGGGCGACGTGGACGGTTCCGTCGAAGCCCTGTCCGACTCCCTCATCAAGCTCAGCACCGAGGAAGTGCGCGTGAACGTGATCCACAAGGCCGTGGGTGCCATCTCCGAGAGCGACGTCCTGCTGGCCGAGGCCTCCGACGCCGTGATCATCGGCTTCCAGGTCCGTCCTTCCGCTGAAGCCCGCCGCTCCGCCGAGAAGGAAGGCATCGAAATCCGCCTCTACTCCGTCATCTACGACTGTATCAACGAAGTCAAGGAAGGTATCGAGGGTATGCTCGAGCCGGAGAAGAAGGAAGAGGTCACCGCCACCGCCGAGGTCAAGCAGACCTTCAAGATCTCCAAGGTCGGCACCATCGCCGGCTGCCAGGTCAAGGAAGGCAAGCTCACCGCCAAGGCCCAGGTGCGCCTGATCCGCGACGGCATCGTCGTGTACACCGGCGCCCTCGCCTCCCTCCAGCGAGGGAAGGACGACGCCAAGGAAGTCGCCACCGGCTTCGAGTGCGGCTGCGCGCTGGAACGCTTCAACGACATCCACATCGGGGACGTCATCGAAGCCTTTACGGTCGTGGAAATCAAACGGAGTCTCTGATCTTGTTGACACGCAGACACATCCGGCAATGGATACTTGGCACGCTCGCTCTCGCGGGCGTGTCTTGTCAACCGGACGTCATCGAACAGGTGACGGTTCCGGTCACGGCCGTTACCATCCATCCGGCCAGCCTGATGCTGCAGGAGGGAATGTCCTGGCGCCTGGAGGCGACGGTCGTTCCCGCCGACGCCACGGAACCCGGGCTGGACTGGTCCTCCTCGGACGACCGGGTGGCCACTGTCGACGCAAACGGCGTGGTAACGGCCGTAGCCGTCGGCAGTGCCAACGTCATCGTCAAGACAAGGGACGGTGGAAAAACGGCGCAGTGCCTGGTCACGGTGGAAGGGACGACTCCCCCGCCCTCCGCCCGCTGGGCGGACACCGGGGCGGACCTCCCCGCCTGGCCTACCTACAACGCTGTCTCAAACCTCGATGATTTCCCCCGCATCGACATCAAGACGAACTCGGGACAGCCCGTCCGTTCCAAGGATACGTACGAAAAAGGGACCATCTCCTTCCGGGATCCGAAAAAGATGTATTCCGACGTGACGGAGCTCAAGGATCTGAAAATGCAGATCCGCGGGCGGGGCAACACCACCTGGGAAGGCCAGTGGGGCGCGAAAAACCCCTACCGCATCAAACTGGACGAGCATACCAAAGTGTTCGGGATGAAGGGTGACAAGGACTGGATCCTCCTGTCCGACCGGCTGGACCCTACGATGATGCGCACGGCCGTGGCGCTCCGCATCTCCCGCCTCGTCAGCATGCCCTGGACGCCCAAGTTCCGGATGGCCGAGGTGTACCTGAACGGGAAATACGCCGGTCTGTACTACCTGGTGGAGCAGAAGGAGCCGGACCGGGAGAACAAGATTCCCATCACGGTGGTCGCGGCCGGCGAGACGGACGGCGGATACCTCCTGGAACTGGATGACAAGGAGGACGGCGACGCTTATTTCTGGTCCTCCACTTTCGGGAAAAAGATCAAGTACAAGAATCCGGACCCGAATGATGACGATGCGTCCGAACGGATGACCGCCGCCCAGAAGAGCTTCATCACGAACTATTTCAACAAGGTGGAACGGAAACTGGCGGCGCGGGAATTCACCGGTGACGACAGCTACAAGGCCTACGTGGAGATGGACTCCTGGATCCAGAACTTCTTCGTCCACGAGGTTTCGATGAACATCGACGGCAACATGCGCCTGTCCACCTATTTCGCCAAGGACAGCGACACGAAACTGTTCATGCCTTTCGTCTGGGACTTCGACCGGGCGTTCGGCAACGCGGACTACCAGGCGGGCGACTTCGCCCTGACGCAGACCTGGCCGTACGGCTGGTTCGTCCGCATCCGCGGCGGCTACCCGGACTGGGACACCCGCGGAAAGAAACCCAGCTGGTATCAGTACATGTTCGAAGATCCGGAATTCGTGGACCGCGTCAAGGAACTGTGGACCCTGTACAAGCCCCGGCTGGACATGATTCCGGACTTCATGGACAAGATGCTGGAATACGACCGGCTCGCCTTGCAGCACAACGACACGAAGTTCCACAACAGCTGTGAGTCCCGTATCCGCCAGCTTCGGGACGACTACCTCAAGCGGCTGGAATGGATGGACACGAACATCAAGGCCCTCAAGCCCCAGCGTTATGACCAGAATACCGGTACGTTCCAGGATTTATAGAGGTTGCTTTTGTCAATTATTAATGCGACCTTTGTGAAAACGCCTAAACGTACTTCATGCATAATAAAAAACCGGGAATTCACCTTGTCCCCCTGGCCGTCCTGACGGCCCTTTTGTTTTGCGGGAACACGGCGCGCGCCCAGTCCCGGGCGAAATCCCTGACCCTGCAGCTGACAGTCGTCTCCGACACGGACAAACTGCCTGTCGCCGGCGCCGCCTGCATGCTCACCGACTACGGGATTTTCGCCATCACGGATGCGGAGGGACGCGCCCGTCTGGAGAAAGTGCCCGTCGGCGACGCGACCCTTTCCATCCAGATGCTCGGATTCGAGGATTTCACCGAGATGTTCCGCTTCCGCAACGACTCTACATTCACCGTGACCATCCAGGAATCCACCCTCGCCCTCGAAGAGGTCGTGGTGACCGCGAAGCCCAGTGCCGCAGGTTCCTCCACCAGTTCCAACATCGGCCGGATGGCCATCGACCACCTCCAGGCCACGAGCCTGAAGGACGTGATGCAACTCATACCCGGCCAACTGATGTCATCTTCGGACATGACCTCCGAAGCCAAGATCACCATCCGCAGCGCCAGTGACAACTCGGCGAACAACGCCTTCGGCACCTCCATCATGGTGGACGGCGTCCCCGTCTCGGACAACACGTCTCTGGGCACCAACGCCGGCACCGGCGTGGACCTGCGCCAGATCAGCGCCGACAACATCGAGTCCGTCGAAGTGATCCGCGGCATCCCGTCGGCCGAATACGGCGACCTCACCTCGGGTGCCGTGGTGGTGAACACGAAGGCGGGCTACACGCCCTTCGAGGTGCGCACCAAGCTCAATCCGACCACGCTCAACACTTCCTTCGGAAAGGGCTGGAAATTCTCCAAGGATGCCGGCAGCCTGAATGTCAACGCCGACTATGCCCGCGCCTCGGGCGATCCGCGCACGAAGAACCGCTCCTTCGACCGCATCAGCGGCGGCGTTACCTACAGCAACACCGTCGGCCGCATCTGGTCCTCGACCACCAAGGTCAACTTCAGCAGCATCATTGACCTCCGCACCGCCGACCCGGACCTGCTCGTCGAGGGAACCGAAACCGGGCAGAAGCAGTATTCCCTGCGCCTCGCCCACAACGGCCGCCTGTCGCTGAACAAGCCGCTTTCCCGTTCCCTCACCTACGCCCTCGGCCTCACCCTGTCGAACTCCAATTCCTGGACCTCGAGCATCGTCTCCGCCGACGGCGGGCTGCCCATCATCACCTCCCTCACCGACGGCTACTACCAAGTCCCCTACATCACCAGTTCCTACCGGGCGTCCGGCAGCACAGTCTCGCAGCCCTTGAACTTCTTCGCCAAAGCAGGCAACGTGTTCACCATCAACACCGAGAAGGTGAAGCAACGCTTCAACATGGGCGCGGAATACCGCTACGAGTCCAACAAGGCCCGCGGCTTTTCCAACGACGACAACTTCCTCCCCCTGCGGCCGAACAGCAACGGCCGTCCCCGCCCCTACTTCGACATCCCGGCCCTGAGCCAGGTGTCGGCCTATCTGGAGGACAACCTCACCTGGGAACTGCCCCTCAGGATGGAGTTCAAACTGCAGGGCGGCGTCCGCTTCGACCTGATGCAGCCGGGGCTGCCCGAGCAGGTGTCGGCCCTGTCCCCGCGTTTCAACGCGTCCCTGAAGGTGACGGAATGGCTCAGCATCCGGGGCGGCTGGGGCCAGAGCAACAAGACGCCGGGCCTCGCGCACCTGTATCCCGAGCCCAAGTACATGGACCGGGAAGCCGCCTCCTACCTGCCTTCTGATGTGAGCCGGCAACTGGTGGTGTACAACACCAAGGTGACCGAGGTGGAACGGAACAACTCCCTGAAGAACGCCACCAACAGCAAGTCCGAGATCGGCGTGGACCTGCATTTCAAGAATGGCATGTCCTTCTCCGTGGTGGGCTACCAGGACTACCTGAAGAGCGGATTCGGCAACTTCACCGAGTACAGTGTCTATTATGCCAATTACTACACGGCCGCACAGGGCATCCGGCAGGACGAGGCCGGGATGCCGTTCATCGAGTGGAACAACCCCGCCCGCATCGACACCGTGTTCACTACCAGCGGCCGCATCGGCAACACCCAGGCCAGCCTGAACCGGGGCGTCGAGTTCGACTTCAACCTCGGACAGATCAAGGCCATCCGCACCTCGGTTCTGCTGAGCGGCGCCTACATGGAGACGCAGACCTGGACCACGGGCCCCAACTACGCCAGCCCGTCGGGCATTCCGGCAAGCAGCGTCTATGCCCAGGGCGGCTCCAACACGCCGCCGTTCAAACTCCAGTATCCCAGCGGCGTGTCCCGGGACATCGACCGCCGCTTCAGCGCAAACCTGCGCCTGGTGACCAACATTCCCCGGATGAAGATGGTGGCCTCCCTGGCGAACCAGGTGATTTTCTACCAGTACCGCCACACCACCAACCAGAAGAGCGACCCTTTCGCCTGGATTGACACGGACCTGTCCGTGCACGACATCACCCAGGCGATGCTGAACGATCCGGATTACCGCATCAAGGGCATCCTCCTGTCGGCACAACGGAGGAATCCCGCCGACAGCCAGCCCGTCACGCAGCCGCCCATCTGGCTGATGAACATGCGCCTGACCAAGGACGTTTCCAAGAACTTCGGATTCTCCTTCTATGTGAACAACGCCTTCTTCCACATGCCGTACCAGTCCAGTTCCGCCTCCGGCACCCTGACGGAGCGCAACACCGGAACCTTCTCGTTCGGCGTCGAAATGTATGTCAAGATATGAAACGGATTGTCTTTACTATCCTGATATTGACCGCGCTTTCCTGTACCCGGGAAGCGCCCAGGCCCATGGAGGCCTTCCTCGTGGAGTTCAAGATGCCGGAAGGCTGCAAGCCTGCGGCCCGGTACGGCAATCAGCGGGTCGTCTTCAACGGCAGCCAGACCTATCAGTTCGAGACCGACATAGCCGGCATGGTGACCGTGAGCGATCTCACGCCCGGCATCTACGACATCATCACCAACTGGGAGATGAGCGGCAAAGAGTACAAGGCGCTGCTCCGGGATCCCGGTCCCATCGATGACAAGTCCCGGGTCATCGTGGGTGTTTCCCTGATGAACCAGCGGATTTTCAAGGCGGAAGACCGCATCATCGACCTTTCGGCCGCCGTGGTCCGGGGGCTGATGATCTCCAAGGTCTATTACTCCGGTACCAAGGACCTGATGGGCCGGAACTATGGCACGGACTCCTATATCGAGATCTTCAACAACTCCGACGAGGTTGCCTTCATCGACGGCAAGTACCTGGGCCTCGCGGAATCCGTCTCCCCTGCCGCCTATCCGGCGAACGAGAATCCGGATTCCATCTACATGCGCCAGATCTGCAGGTTCCCGGGAAACGGAAGCGACTATCCGGTCCAGCCCGGCGGGAGCATCGTCATCGCCGCCCGGAGCGCCCGCGACCACCGGGAAAGCGCCGAAAACACCGTGGACCTTTCCCACGCGGACTTCGAAGTCAAGACGATGGAGGGTTCCGGCAATCCGGACGTGCCGATGCTTCCAATCATCTCCAACTCCACCAAGATCCAGACACTCAACCTCATCAGCGGCGGTCCCAACGCCGTGGTGCTCTTTGAGACCGACGAGGACGTCCTCTCCTGGCCGGAGGTGTACCAGCGTGGCCGGACCTCCGGCGAGATGTTCCGGCGGATCCACAGGAGCGTCGTCATCGACGGCGTGGAATGCCTGCGGAAACCCGCCCAGACGGACCCGGACGTGAACACCAAGCGCCTCCAGGCAGAGATAGACGCGGGCTTCATCACCATCACCGCGGTGAACGGAAACAACCATGAATCCGTGGACCGGAAGGTCACCCGGTACGAGAACGGCCGGTACTACCTGTCCGACACGAACAACACCTCGGCGGACTTCGTGGTATGCACGGATCCCACGCCGCGGAAATATGACAAGGAGGGCATGCAATGAGAAAGGCTTTGCTGATGATGCTGGCGTTCCTTGCCGGCAGTGCCGCTCTGGCACAGGATTATCCCTCCGAGTTACACAGGCTTACCCTGGAAGAAGCCTTCCAGCAATTCCAGGCGACGGACAACGCCGCCGGCATGGGCCTGTTCCAACCGCTCAGCGGAAGCCGGACGCAGATCGAGACTTTCTACGGACGCGGGGACGACCACCTGGCCCAGCAAGGCAGCCCGGACTACGGTTTCGACTTTTCCACCCTGCGGTACGACCGCTTCTCCGACAAACTGTTCATGCGGGGCTCCTTCCACTATTCGCTGGACCGGGAGAAGGAACGGAAATGGTCTGACGTGATGGATCCCTGGTTCTCGGTTCCCTTCATCTATGGCAGCGCTGTGGCGAAGGACTATGACAAGCACAACTGCGGCCTGACGTTCGACCTGTACACGGCCCCGCTCGGAGACTGGATCTCCCTGGGCCTGAGGACCGACTATGAGGTGGCCGACATCTCCGGCATGCGTGATCCGCGTCCCCGGACAGGGTGGCTGAACTACCAGGTCTCCCCTTCGGTGCTCGTCACCTTCGGCGCGCACCACGTGGGCCTGGACCTGGGCTTCGGCTACTCGAAGGAGAAACTCTCCGGACTCACCACCATCCAGTCCTACCCGAACCTGTACTACTACAAGATGTCCGGGCTGGACCATGTGAACGGCGCCATCGGGGCCTACAGCGGCTTCAAGCGGCAGTTCTACGGCCCCCGATTCCTGGGCGGCCTCAGTTACGGCTATACGGCCGGAAACATCCGTGCGCTCGTGTCCGGTGGCATGGAGTATGGCCGGCAAGACGCTTTCGGTGACAAGAAGGCGAGCCCCGGTTCCTACAATTACTTCCTGTACCGCGCCGTGGCCGACCTTCAGATCCAGGGCGGCAACAGCCTGCACAGGCTGCACTGGACGGGAAGGTTCAAGGATGCCGGTGCGGACGAGTACCTGCAGGAACTCCAGTCCGTGAAGGATCCCGTGACCGGCGTGACCACGGAGACTTGGGTGACGCTGTATGAGTACGTGAACCGTTACATGCTCAAACAGTACGAGACGGCGCTGGACTATACGCTGTTCGGCGCCTGCACCGGTTCAGACTACCGCTGGAGCCTGCTGGCCGGCGTAGCCTGCACCGGCTTCCTCAAAGAGTGCTTCCTCCCCTACGCGGGCTTCAAGTCCGATGTCCTGTCCTGCTCGCTGGGCGGTTCCTTCCTGCTGGCGGATGTCCGCCGGAACCGGCTGGAAGCCGAAGTCCGTGCGACCGGCAGCCTGCCCCTGGCCACCTCCCAAAGCCTCCTGTACGACAATGACTATACCCGCGAAGTCCTCGTCCCTGACGCCGCCTACTATGGGAAAAAGCGTTTCGGCGGCGGTGCCAGCCTCACCTGGACCTTCCCGATGAACCTGGGGAAGGCCGGGATGGCCAATGGCTATGTGCGGCTGAGCGGCCATTATGGCAGGGCCCTGCCCGACGGCAGCCTCGCGGATGCATCCCTTTCCATCGGCCTGTTTACCTTCTGACGCCATGAAAAGATTCTCCATACTCCTCGCAGCCATCCTGGCCGCAACCGCCTGCCGGCAGGCGGAGGATACCCGCTACTTCGCTCCGGCGGTGGAATTCGGAAGCGACCGGTACGCCGTGAATGCCGACGACGGCGGTCTGGACATCGACCTGCACCTTTCCCGGCCGGCGGCACAGGCATTCAGCATCGGCCTGAATGTGACCGGCTCCCTGGTGGAAGGCGTGCAGTACCGCTTGGCGGCCAAGACCGTGGACATCACCGCAGGACAGCAGGACGCGAAGGTCCGCGTGGACCTGGTCGATGACGAGATCTGGGCGGAATCATCCTGGATTGAAGTAATCCTCAAACCCGGCGAGCGCTACACCGTGGACCCGGAGAAGAAGAGCACCGCCCGCGTGGAAATCACGAAGACGATCAAGATTCCCATTTTCCACCTGGTTTCCCGGGAGGAGACCGTCGTGACCAATCCTTTCCTGGCTGAAACCCTTTCCTTCCAATTGGTTCCGGACCGCAATACGACCACGGACGTGGACGTGGAACTGACCTTCGGTGACCTGGAATACGGGATGGACTACCGCATCGCAGGCAGCGGCACCTCCGGCTTCACTTTCCCCGCCGGTGCCCGGAGCCATACCTTTGAGGTGGAGATCCTGAAGAAGGACCAGTCCGGCTACGACCGGCAAGTCTCCCTGACCGTCGTCCCCAAGTCGGGCCGATATGCGGTCGATCCTGACCGCGCCTCAGTCCCTGTCCGTCTCTACGATCCCGAGGTTCCGCTGAAAGCCCTCTGGCGGACGCCCGCCCTGAACGGCGGTACCGGTTACCGCTGGAACCAGGCCATCAAGACCCCCGACGGGGAATGGGATGGCAATACCACAGTGGACATAGGACCCTCTGCAGAAGGCTCCAACTATGTGCGAAGTCATCGCAGCCTGTGGAACCACTCCTCCTTCAGTTGCCCCGCCACGGCTTCTCCGTCGCATCCGTTCCGCCTGCCGGATCTTTGCCCTGGGTTGAGACGGCCCAATGAGATTACCATCCTGGATTACGGCCAGAACGAAAGTTACCGGAGTTTCTTCCCCTGCGATTCCCTCTTCCGATTCGTCCCCGACCGGCCGGACGACCTCAACAAGGGTTCCCTCGTGATGCCTTCTCCCCGGAAATTCTTCGCCTACATCGGCGATTACGCGCAGTGGGGCAATGAATGGAAGGACGACGCCAAGATGACCGGCGGCGACATGGCGGTTTCCACCAGCACGGCCATCCAGGGCAAGGTGTATGTGACGCTGGAAAGAATGGAGGGCCGGTATGACCTGGACGAGAGGGTCCTTTACATCACGGCGTGGTTCAGCAGTGAAGACGAGCGCTTCATGCGGGATGTGGACCTGGACAAATGGGCCATCGTCCGGGATGACGGCCTCTGGAAGGTCGAGTACAAGATCTGGCCCCGCTAGCGGATGCACTTGATTCTGAGCATATTGACGGCTCTGACGCTGCTGCACGTACCCAAGGACAAGGTGGGTGCGCCGTTGTTGTGCGGATCCCGTATTGTGGACGTGAACCGTCCCCGCGGCAAAGTGTTCGCACCCGGACAGCGGAACCCCCAGCCGATGCTCGCCGCTTTCCGGAGGGTGCAAGACGGCCTGGTCCTGACACCGGCGGACGGGCGCCGCGGCCCTGGCCGGAGGCCCGGTCCGCCCCCCGCTTTCTTCCCCATCGTGGAAGAGACGGAGGATGCTTTCGTCATCGACCCGGATCCCTGGTTCTCCACCTATCCGGAGCCGCTTTCCGCCATCCCGCCCCGGATGCTGGGCGGACGTGCGGGCGAGGGTGGGATTCTGTCCACGGCCGAAACGGATCGCTATCTGCTGGTCACCGGCCGATACAAGTACGCCTCCGGGCTGGAAGTCACAGCCACCTGCTACCTCCTGTACCTGCGGGAAACGCCGATGCCTGAACGGTTTGTCGATCCGCAGAAGGCCGGCTACACCCGGGTCGAACACCGGGGACGGGGCAGTCAACGGCCGGCCCCGGCCCTGCGGTGGGACCTGTCGGGAGGCAGGACCATCGACTTTTACGTGGACAAGACTTTCCCTGCGGAGTGGTTCCCCTATATCAAGGAAGGAATCGAGGACTGGAACAAGGCGTTCCGGGCCATCGGTCTTGGCGATGTGCTGGCCGTGCATGCCGAACCGGAGGGACTGGACACCAGTTCCCCGCTGGTGAACATGGTCCGCTACATGGACGTGGAAGAGTCCAATGCCAAGGGTGACGTGCTCTTCGACCCCCGCAGCGGCGAGATCCTCCAGGGGGACATCCTCTGGTGGAAGAACGTCGTGGACCTGCTCCAGGGGTGGCGCTATGTCCAGACCGGTGCGGCCGACCCCGAGGCCCGGCAGGAGGACTACCCGATCGAACTCCTCGGTCCGCTGATCCGACACGCCGTCTGCCACGAGATGGGGCATGTGCTGGGCCTGAGCCACAACATGGGCGCCTCCTGGTCCTATCCGACCGATTCCCTGCGCGACGCCCGTTTCACGCAGCGCTACGGCACTTCCGCCTCCGTGATGGACTATGCCCGGTACAACCACATCGCTACGGCGAAGGACATCGCGGCCGGGGTGAACCTCCTTCCTCCCCGTATCGGCCCTTATGACTATTATGCCATCGCCCTCGGCTACGGTTCCGACGAGCCGGAACCCGGCGGATACGACTATTTCGCGCCCATCATCACGGCCGCAATCTCCCCGGACCCGTCCGCACAGGCGGAAAGCCTGGGGAACGACCTCCTTCGCTCCTCGGAGGCGGGTCTTCGCAACTGCCGCACCCTTCTGGACCTGGACGGTCTCACGCCGCAGCGTCAGGCCCTCCTCCGGAAATACTATTATCGGTACATATCCCTGTCCCTCTCGAACATCGGCGGAACGGTCCAAGGCGTTCCCGTGGACGAGAAAACCCGGAACAGGACACTCAAGTTCATCTTCGACGCCCTGGACAGCGTTCCTTCCGCACTCAAGGACGAAGATGACGAGCAGCGCATACTCAACGAACTGGTGGGCCATTTCCTCCCAGAACGAATCCTCCGCACCTGCGGGGAGAAATCCCTCGCGAGGTACGAACGCGAACTCCGCCGCTACGCGCGGAAACACCCTCGTCTTCCCCTGAAAGACGAGCATGAATGGATATCCAACAATCAATCTTCCCAATTATGATTCATTCCACAAACACGCTGAAAGCCCTGACAGCCTTCGTGGCGGGACTCCTGGTCCTCGCCTGCACGCCGACAGTGATTCCGGAACTCTCCCTGTCCGACCTCGCAGCCAACTTCGATGCGTCCGGCTCGCTGGAGAAAAGCATCAGCGTCACCTCGAACGTCGACTGGACCGTGTCTTGCCCCGATGCCTGGGTGACCGTCTCTCCCACTTCCGGAACCGGTAACGGCTCCTTCAAGATTACCGTGACGGAGAATGACAAGTTCGAGGTCCGCTCCTCCACCGTGACCGTCAAGGCCGGAGACAAGACCGCTTCGGTCCGCGTGAGCCAACTCTCCCTCTCCCCGTCGATCCTCGTCAACCCCACGACGCTGGATGTCGATGCCGTCGGCGGAACGGCGGATGTCGATGTCACCGCCAACTCCCCCTGGACCGTCTCCGTTCCCGAGGACTGCGGTTGGATCACAGCCGAACCTGCAAGCGGCGAAGGCAATGCCAAAGTCACCCTGACCGTCGCCGCCAGTGACATCCGCGTCGCCCGTAACGCGGTTGTCACGTTCAAGGAAACCGTCGGCAACTCGACGAAGACCGTGACTGTCAACCAGGCGGCGGTCGAACCCGGCCACCTGGCCGACTCCCTGGCCCTCGTCGCCATCTACAACGCCTCCAACGGCGCCAACTGGGCCAAGAACCAGTGGGAACTGGACAAACCCATCGACACCTGGCCCGCCGTCACCGTCACCGATGGTCGTGTCACGGCCCTGAAACTCTCCACGAGCGGCGTCATCACCGAGGATTGGACACTCCCGGAAGAGGTCGGCGACTTGACCGAACTCGTGGAACTCCGGATCAACAGCAACAAACTCTCCGGCGCCATCCCGGACACCGTGTACGGTCTGAGCAAGCTGCAGAAACTCTATCTCCAGAACAACGACCTCACCGGCTCGCTGTCCGGCAAGATCGCACAGTTGACGGAACTAAACGAACTGTATGTGGACCGGAATGCCAATCTGACCGGCAGCATCCCCGCGGAAATCGGCAGTCTGAAGAAACTCGCGCGCCTGAACATCTCCCAGACAGGTATCGGCGGTGAGATCCCGGCCGAACTGGGCCAGTGCGAGAGCCTGCTTCAGTTCATGGCGTTCAAGACCGACCTGAGCGGCAACCTGCCCGACATCTGGGACATGCCCGTCCTGCAGACGGTGATGCTACACACCAATCCCGGCCTGACCGGTCCCCTGCCCGCCTCCCTGGGCAAACTCAAATCCCTCGAAAACGGAACGGCCCCCAGCATCCAGATTTACGGCTGCAACATCACCGGGACGATTCCGGAAAGTTTTGCAGGCCTTCCCGAGAAGACCAAACAGGTACAGGTGCAGGGCAACAAGATGTCCGGCGTGATTCCCGCCGCCGTGGTCGCACATCCTAACTTCTCCAACTGGAAATACGATCCCCAGCAGGAGGGATACGGATTGACGCTTGAATAAACGGTTGGAAATCAAATGGAAACGCCCGCTTTCGAGCGGGCGTTTCCTGTATTACAGAAGGAGCAGCAAAGCCAGCAGATAGAGCGCGAAGCCTTGCGCCTTGATCCGGCGGCCGACGATGAAATCGGTGGACATGCCGACGGGCTCGCGGTCGAGCACACGGCGCAGTTCCTCCCCTTCCGGCACGTCGCGGGGGCTCCACTTGGAGATCAGTTCCCCGTCGTTGAAGTAGGTCGCACCTCCGTTCGCACGGTTCAGGGTGATGAGCGGCTTGAAATCGGCATAATACACGCCCTGGGGCGCATCTTCACCGGGGACGGAGAGGATGAGCGGAGTCGCACCGGCGGCACGGGCCTCCCCGGCCTGGGTGCGGATGCGGTCCCAATCGGCATCATCGGGGTCATAGACGGAGAAGACCATCACTTTCCCGAGGACGGCGAGTTCGTCCTGGTAATTGCCCTCCGCGTCACGGAACGAGAGGACGGGCTTGGATGCGGTCTTGTAGAGGCCGCTGCGGGTGAGTGTATCGACGGCGACGAAGGTCCAGGTGGAATCCGGCAGGTTGTCCAGCGTGAAGGAACCCCGCTGGCCGGCCCGCTCGTAGATGAAAGTCGGGACCTTCCCGTCCATCTCCTGGTAATCGTTGTCCAGGGAAGCGAACAGTTCCGCGCCCGGGGCGAACTCCGTAAAATCGATCATCGGCAGGTGCCGGGCATTGTAGCAGAGGGCGAAAACCAGCGAGAGGGCGGCCAGGGCGAAGGCGATCTTCTTCCGTTTCCGGGGCACGCCGAAGTTCTGGAACGGGATGAACGCGATGACGGCCAGCACCAGGAGCACGACGTTCTTGAGGAGCGTCTGCAGGTGGGTAAGATGGATGGCTTCGCCGAAGCAGCCGCAGTCCATGACCGGATTCGCGATCCACAGGATCAGGGTGATGATGGTGAAGAAGAGGATGAGGAAGGAGGTGACGGCGGCAGTGAGGCGTCGATAGACGCCGCTGACGAGCGCGGCACCGGTGATGGCTTCCAACAGGGACAGGACCATGCCGAAGCCCTTCGCGGCCCCCTGGAGGAAGCCCATGTGGAAGAACTTGAGATACTCGCTCACGATGAGGCCGGTGCCCACCGGATCCAGCAACTTCAGCAGGCCGGAAGCCAGGAACACGAGGCCGATGAGGATGGCGCAGAAGCGCCGGAGTCTATGATGTGCCTTTTTCATACGAGGTAAGGATCGACGGCCGCGCGGACCTTGGCGAAAATGTCGTCGGGGGGAAGCATCCGGCCTTCCGCATCCCCGCAGTCGATGCGGAGGAAGCGCGGGTCGCGGGCGGCTTCGGTACGGTACAGGTCGCGGACGGCCTGCTGGAAGCGGATGTCCGCCTCGTGGATGTCCTGGCTGCCGTGCAGGTAGTTGCGGTCATCTCCTTGCCGATGCGCCGCGAGGCTCTTCTCCACAAAGCCGATGGGAACGTCCAGGAACAGGTTCAGGTCCGGTTCCGGGAGGTTGAAATCGCCGAATTCCGTGTCGAAGATCCAGTTGCGGAGGCGGATGCGCTCCGGCCCCTGGGGAAGTTTCGCGCACTGGTAGGCGATGTTGGAATAGACGTAGCGGTCCAGGAGGACGACCTTGCCGGCGTCTAGGGCTTCGCGCATGAGCGGGGCCGCCCTGTGGCGGTCCTCCGCGAAGAGCAGGGCCACGAGTTGCGGATGTACGGCGTCGATGCTGCCGAACTCGCCCTTGAGGAAACGGCCGATGAGGTCGCCGTACACCGGGGCGTCGTAGCGCGGGAAATGGATGTACTCCAGTTCCCCGCAGCGCTCGGTGAGGTATTCCTTCAGTTTCTTGACCTGGGTGGACTTCCCCGCCCCGTCCAGGCCCTCCAGCACGATGAGCATGGTGATTCGGTTTATTGCACAAATATAGTTATTTTTGCGCTATGAACCGCAAAATCCATATCCTCGGGATCGTGAACCTCACGGACGACTCGTACTTCGCGCCGAGCCGCGTCCAGGGGGCGGATGCGCTCCTGGAGCGCGTGGGGACGATGCTCCGGGAAGGGGCCGACCGGATCGACCTCGGCGCCTGCTCCACCCGGCCTGGGGCGCAGCCCGTCGGGGCGGACGAGGAGTGGCGTAGGCTGGAACCGGCCCTGTGGGCCATCCGGCAGGCATTTCCCGAGGCCGGCATTTCCATCGACACATATTGGGCATCCGTCGCGGAAAGGGCGTACGACCTCATCGGCCCATTCATGGTCAATGACATATCGGCCGGCGCATACGACGCGGCGATGCTGCCGCTGGTGGGTCGGTTGGGCCTCCCCTACATCGCGATGCACCTGCGCGGAACGCCGGAGACGATGCAAACCTTGACGGACTATCCCAAAGGGGTGACCGCGGAAGTGGTGCGGTATTTCCGTGCGTTTGCGAAGCGGGCCGCGAAGGCCGGCGTCACGGACTGGATCCTGGATCCGGGTTTCGGCTTCGCCAAGACGGTGGAGCAGAACTGGACGCTCCTCCGGGAGTTGGACCGGCTGCAGGTCCTGCAAATGCCCATCCTCGTGGGCGTATCACGCAAGAGCATGATTTACAAGCGGTTCGGCATCACGCCCGAGGAAGCGCTTCCCGCCACGCAGGTCGCACACCTGCTCGCGCTCCAGCGCGGCGCCACCTGGCTCCGCGTCCACGACGTCGCCGAAGCACGCCGCACCGTGGCCGTGTTCAACGACGGCCCGCTGTCATTCTGAGCGCAGTCGAAGAATCTATTCGATAATGTAAACGTCCTCCCCCGGAGCGGCGAAGTGATATGTCTCCCGGGCGAACTTCTCCAGGGAGTCCCGGCTGTTGGTGAGGGCCTGGATCTCCGCGTCCATGGCGTCGATGTTGCTGCGGAGCCGGTCCATCTGACGCTCCTGGCGCTGGATCTCCAGGTTCGCGCGCACCCAGTTCAGGACGCTGCTGTGCGACAGGAAAAGGAGCCACAGCGCCGCCAGCGCCGTGATGACGATCACGAACGGGAGGAAGTAATTGTGGTCGCTGCGCCTGAGCAGGCTGCCCTTGGTTTTCTTGTCCGCCATAAATCCGGGAGATAGTGTTCCGACTTTTCCGCGAAATTAGTAAATTTGCATGAATTACGCGAAAACAAATTTAAAAAAACTTCGATATGAAACCTACCCTTCTCGTCCTGGCCGCCGGCATGGGCAGCCGCTACGGCGGACTCAAGCAGATGGACGGCCTCGGCCCCCATGGAGAAACCATCATCGACTATTCCATCCACGACGCGGTGGAAGCCGGTTTCGGCAAGGTCGTTTACATCGTCCGCGAATCCTTCAAGGCCGATATGGAAAAGGCCGTCCAGGCCAAGTACGCCGGTGTCAAGACCGTTGACGGAGAGCCCCTCGAGTTCGTCTTCGTCACCCAGGAACTGAACAAGATCCCCGCCCGTTTCCCGCTCAATCCCGAGCGCGTGAAGCCCTGGGGTACCGCCCATGCGGTCCTGATGGCGAAGGACGTGATCCATGAGCCGTTCGCCGTCATCAACGGCGACGACTTCTACGGCAAGGAGTCCTTCCGCATCCTCGGCGACTGGTGCCGCAAGCACGCGGGCACCACGGGCCAGTACTGCATCGTCGGCTTCGAACTGGACAACACCCTGTCCGAGAACGGGACCGTCTCGCGGGGAATCTGCTCGTATGACAGCGCCGGCAACCTCACCGACATCGCCGAACACCTGCAGATCGGTCTGGAGGCCGACGGCGTGGTGTACGGCAACAACTCCGTCACCGGCGAGGAGCACGTGGCCCTGGACGCCAAGGCGCTGTGCTCGATGAACATGTGGGGCTTCACCCCCGACTATTTCGCTAAGAGCGAAGCCATCTTCGAGCAGTTCCTGGAGGTCAATGCGAACGAGCCCAAGAAGGAGTTCTACATCCCCTTCGCCGTGGACTGCATCGTCAAGTCCGGCCAGGGCGCCTGCGAGGTGCTCTCCACCCCGTCCCACTGGTTCGGTGTAACCTTCAAGGAGGACCGCCCCGGTGTCGTCGCCAAGTTCGCTTCCCTCGTGGAAGAAGGTGTCTATCCCAGCCCGCTTTATTGATATGGTTTCCTTTTCCGCACGCAAGGTCAATAACTACGACCTCTACGCCGGCCACGCCTGGTATGTGCCCGGCATCAAGGGGATGTTCGGCTTCATCGGCTGGTTCCTCCTGGGTGCCCTGCTGGCAGGCATCGTCCAATTGGTCATGGGCCTTTTCATGTCCCAGCAGGCGATCCTGGACTACGGGATGATCGTCCTCTATCCAGTCCAGTTCCTCCCGGCCATGGTCTATGCGGCGAACCAAAGCCGCAGGAACATGGTCTTCGACCCCGGTTACGTACTGGACAACAGGCATTTCAGCCCCTACGGCCTGGGCATCATGATTCTCGTGACGGTTGTGATGACCTTCGCTTCCATGTTCGCGTTCGACCTTCCGAACTACTGGAACATGCAACTCACGAACAAGTCGTCCGTCCTGTCCGAGTTCTACGACATGTTCACCGAACTGATGAAGCAGATGACGGGCGGTCCCCTCTGGTCCTCGTTCCTGGTAGTCGCCATCTTCGCTCCCATCTTCGAGGAGTGGCTATGCCGGGGCATGGTGCTCCGCGGCCTGCTGACGAAGATGAAACCCGCCTGGGCCATCGTCGTCTCCGCCCTCTTCTTCGCCGTCATCCACGCGAATCCCTGGCAGGCCCTCAACGCCTTCCTCATCGGCCTGGTGATGGGCTATGTCTATTACAAGACCGGCTCCCTGATTCTCACGATGATCATCCACTTCGTGAACAACGGCACCTCCGTCATCCTCTCCAACATCGAGAGCCTGAAGGACTACGAATACTGGATCGACATCCTGGGCAAGCAGAACTATACGCTGGTGTTCATCGCCTCCTGCGTAGTCCTCGCCGCCTGCATCGCGGTCTTCTCCCGCATCAAGGTGGAGAACCCCTGGGGCAACATCGACCGGATTCCGCCTGCCGACGAGCAGGTTGCCGAGGAATCCGTCGCCGAAAAGCCTGCCGCCGAGGAGACCGCCGCCGACGGAGAGTAGCCTCCCGCAGGCGTCGGATGGAAGCGCCTTTCCGACAACGCTTTACGCAAAGAGTTCCGGGTGTGTTTGCCCGGAACTCTTTTTATATCTGACTGAATTTCTACGGCAGTAGGTGCCGGCAAGTGGCTTCCGCCTCGGGGAGCGCATCGAACTTGCCCACGTCCACCATGACGAAGTCCTCCGGGACGGCGGCGTAAATGGGATGGTCGGCACAGGCTTTCAGGTAGAAGTCCACGATGGAGAAGCGCTCGCCGAAACCGAGTTCGTCGAAGGCCTTGAAAACGGCCGGAGACAGGAGGTGGATGCCGGCGAATGCAAGTTTGCGGCACTTGTCCGGGTCGATGTCCGGGAACGGACTCCGCACCTCCCCCGTAGCGACGTTCGTCCATCCCTTCATCCGCCCTTCGTCGTCGAACAGGAAATACCGCTGCGTCTTCCGTTCGCTCACCACGACCGTTGCCAGCGCATCCGGCTGGTGCTGCTCCCGAAGCCACTTGAGATCCAGGTTGCTGACGATGTCCACGTTGTGCACGAGGAACGGCTCATCCCCGTCATTCCCGGCAGTTCCAGAACTTGTCGAAGGATGACCGGGAATCTCTTCATTCACCAGCAACGGCCTGGCATACTTGATCCCTCCGCCCGTTTCCCGCAGGAAGTCC
>JAEEGH010012594.1_pt1 | contig 18913 bp, 21 predicted proteins | sample 9134181 | NCBI WGS metagenome assembly JAEEGH01 (sample SAMN16246544, study PRJNA631951) | gut metagenome | biome: gut microbiome; feature: rumen; material: DP-attached | host: Bos | place: Iran: Karaj | collected 2018-10 | reverse complement strand
TCAACAGCCAGCTTCAGCACCAGAAGATGGCCGTGGATTCCGGTTACTGGACTCTGCTCCGTTACAACCCGGCTCTCGCCGCCGAAGGAAAGGCTCCGCTTATCCTCGACTCCAAGAAGCCGACGATCCCGGTTGCAGAATACATCTACACCGAAAACCGCTACAAGCAGCTCACCCGTAGCAATCCGGAAGTGGCCAAGAAGCTCGCCGACGACCTCCAGAAGGAAGTCGATGCACGCTATGCATTCTATGATGCCATGTCTAAGGATACCGAAGGGTTGATCAGCCTGTAATCGGTTGACGATTAATTAAAATGAGCGACAAGAGAAATCTTGCCGCTCGTTTTTTTGTTGTATATGTCATTCTTTGACATTTAACGATTATATATTTGTCTATATGGATACGAATGAAATTCTTAAAAAACTGGACAATTTGCTGGGATTAGAGCAAAAATTTAAAGAATCGCACCCAAATTGGAGTTATTCTGATATTTTGGAGTTTCGCAAGGCAAATGGGTGGCCCATTGTCAACGAATTGCAGACACCCTTAGGTGTATTAACTGTATTGGATGAAACAGGAACTAAAATTCCTTTTCTTATATCATACAGTTATTGGTTTTTATATCGCGAAAATGAGGAAAGAAAGCGATTTAAAAATGTCCTAGACAATGTCACAGCAATGCTAATGATAAGCTTAGATGCGAACGATCTTAAAGAACGTAAAATATACAGAGTACATCTTTCAGGCGAAGAACTAAAAATTGAAGATAGCGACGAGTATGCAGAATGCTATACGAAGGTTAAAGACAACATGATTCTAGCATTACAACAACCTATTGTAAATGATTTCGACCATTGGGATAAAGATTCGTTAGTGAATTTTAACTTTGAAGATGAAAATTGGAAGGAATCTCGGCGATATGTAACTATATATGACGATCATGGGTTTTATTTTAAAAGATAAAACAATTCCCGTCGAATTCGATATAGCTTGGATGAATATGGAAGGAATTGGAACATACGATTGTGAGGACGTGTTATCTTATTATTTAATATTCCCTCAGTGGATGTATTATTACTGAAATCAACCCTAAGTCAACCCCAGTCCCGTTGCACAAAAGGATCGAATAATGTATATTATGATAGAACGGAGGCCAATATGACTAATGCTGCATTTGCAGATCTTGAGAGCCAGGTGGAAGAACTCCCCCTGTTTCAGATTATTGTCCTTCGTCAGAAACTGGACAATATTCTGGAAGAACGAAAAGCCGAGAGAGATGTTTCTGTCGGTCTAGCCCTGCTTGACGAAATCGCCGGTTCCGTCGACCGCGAAATTGATTTCAAAAAAGAACGTGAAGCAAGCAGGGACCCCGAATGAACCTGCTCATTGACACGAACGTCATACTCGACATGGTGCAACGCCGAGAGCCGTTTTCCGCCAATTCCAAGGAAATCATCGCTAGTTGCATCAAGCAAAAGTATCAGGGGTTTGTCTCGGCACATTCGCTTTGCGACATCTACTATATCCTCCGAAAAGACCTGTCCGTTCCCCAGAGACTGAAACTGGTCGAGATGTTCTGCCAGTTCTTTACCGTAATCCCTGAGAAGGCGAATGATTTTATTGCAGTAGTCCAGAACCCGAATACGGATGATCTTGAAGACGGGCTGCAAATCCAGTGTGCCACTAAATGCGATTTGGACTACATTGTGACCCGGAATATCGACGATTTCAAGAAATCGTCTGTTCCCGCAATACAACCGTCCGATTTTCTCGCAAAAAAACTGTAAGCAAAGCATTCCTTGCCGCATTCGCGTTAGGGATAGTGACCCCTCGGGGCGGAGACTTGCGGAGCGAACGAAGTGCGCGGAACAAGGCTCCGTTTTAACAGCAGTGCGGGCGGTTCGCAAGAGCCGACCGGAGCGCGTTAAAATATAGCCCGACCCACGCCCGTGGGGAACGCCCCAAAGACATCGGTTACGGTGGTCTCGACCACGTGATGGCCACGGGCGAAAACGTGAACATCTGCGTCCTCGACACCGAAGTGTATTCCAACACCGGTGGACAGGCTTCCAAGGCCACGAACCGTGGCGCAGTCGCCCTCTTCGCCGCCGCTGGTAAGCGCGCCGGCAAAAAGGACCTGGGCCTTATCGCCATGAGCTACAAGAACGTCTGTGAGCCAAAAGCGACTTGTCTTAACAAGTCGTGTTGGCGAGAGTGAGCGCCTACCGGAGTATTACGCCAGACTCTAGCGCGAACGGTCGTCATAGTTGGGCCGTATCGCCCTCGGCGCAAACGACGCTCAGGCCCTGAAGGTTCTCCAGGAAGCGGAAGCACACAATGGTCCGTCTCTGATCATCTGCTACTGCCCCTGCATCAACCACGGTTTCGATCTCAACAGCCAGCTTCAGCACCAGAAGATGGCCGTGGATTCCGGTTACTGGACTCTGCTCCGTTACAACCCGGCTCTCGCCGCCGAAGGAAAGGCTCCGCTTATCCTCGACTCCAAGAAGCCGACGATTCCGGTTGCAGAATACATCTACACCGAAAACCGCTACAAGCAGCTCACCCGTAACAACCCGGAAGTGGCCAAGAAGCTCGCCGACGACCTCCAGAAGGAAGTTGACGCCCGCTATGCATTCTATGACGCCATGTCCAAGGATACGGAAGGGTTGATCAGCCTCTAATCGGTTAACGATTAATTAAAACGCCCCGTCACGATGAGTGGCGGGGTGTTTTGTTTTTTCAAATCACACTATTTGTTTATGGGGCATTCTTTATCGAGAAGACTATCTTGCGGCAAATGTCTTCGTCAACGGAATCTGGATAGTAATGAAATTCCGCATACCGAGTTGTAACAATCTTAAAATCCCTTGAGTAATTTCTTGCGGCCAGGACCATTATTTTCTTTTTGCCATGTTCATCTAGCGTATCCAACTCCGCTACCAACTTGTAATCAGATGACAGGGCATCCTTGTCCGAAAAAAGATGCGAATGCGGGGTCTTATACTCATTCTGAAAATAAAGAATCGCCTTACCGCGAGTATCCTTAATCCAGGCAAATCGGGACAGCCTATTTTCATACATTTCTACATGCAGATTACTGGGAACCCACAATTTTTCATGTTTATCCTGAAAGATATATCCTTTCGGTCTGTCATTAGATGCGAGACCAAGCAACACGAGCCCTAAAGGGAAAAGGGCTATAATCAATGCCCCAACAATTTGAAATATTTTAGCCTTCATACGGCCAAATCATAGAAATTTTCTAGCCGTCAAGGCATCGAATCCGGCAGGCGGCACGCTTCGCCCATACAAAAAACGCCCCGTCACAATGAGTGGCGGGGTGTTTTGTTATACGCAAATTTTCGGCACCGAGTGTCGAACCTATTGTTCGTTGTTCTGGTTTTCTTCAGGTGCTTCCGAAGCTTCTTCCACCGGGACCTGCTGGCGACGGCGCTTGCGGTAGTAATCCCAAAGACCGCCCAGGGCACCGAACACAACGATTGCGACCCACAGGATGTTGTTTATGATGAAATTCCATATGTAATCCAGCACGCCCGGTTCTTCAGCCTCATACAAGATGAGGTCGTATGTCTCTTCGGGGTTGTTGTACATCATGAACTTCACGGACAATGTCTTCTCTTTTACGACATCGATTATAAGGGTGGAGCAGATTGTATCGTTTTCGCATATCGCGACATTCCCATGGATATCGCCCCACTCCGCTATTTTCGTCACCTCGATACGGTTCGTGGTCTTGATGAGGTTCGTGAGGACAATGGCATCCTGGGGATTATTGATGGAAAGGAACACATCGCCATCGTCAAGCCTGAGAAGAAGGCCCTGTTCCGTAATGACGAAACCTTCGCCCGTATAGGTGTCCTTGCTCATCGCCTCTTCAAGCTTCTTTTCGGCGACATGCCCTGTTACGGCACCGACTCCGAGACCAACGAGCTTGCCCAGCCCGCCGCGGCCCCTGTCCGCCGACGCTGCAGAAGCCAGCAGCAAGAGAGAGATAAGAAAGACCAGAATGGACTTAGCGTTGTTGTGGGTATGCATATTTTCTCCTTATGTTTTGCCCCAAAAGATAACAATTAGCAACTTACTGCCAGCTCAGAAATGGCGAGCGCGGGCACCTTGATGCCCGAGAACTTGTCGTAGTATTCGTTTCCGACACCGGCGACATTCTGGATGATGTCGAAGAAATTGCCAGAGAGCGTCACGCCGTCGACCGGGTGCTGGATGACTCCGTTTTCGCACCAGAATCCGTGCGCGCCGATGCTGAGTTCGCCGGAAACGGCGCTACAGCCCGAACCGCCTTCGAGCCGGACGACCAACAGGCATTTCGGGAACAGCTTGAGGAGTTCCGCCGTCGCGTAAGCGCCTGCAGGCACGAGCATGTTCCAGAACGCCGTGGACATCTTGGTGCCAAATCCGCGGGCGGCATTGCCCGTCGTTGCACGGCCGGCCTTTGCCGCCGTTTCCAGGTTGTAGAGCGCCTCGTTAAAGACACCATCCTTGATGACCTCGACACGACGGGTCAGCGAACCTTCCGAATCGAAGAAAACCTTGGTCGGGAAAGCTTCGCCCTGCGGGTCGCTCCAGAGGGAGAACTTGTCGGAGGCAATCTTAGTGCCTTCCTTGCCCGCAAGCCGCGACGTGCCCTTCTGCATGGATTCTGCGACGAACGGGGATGCATACATGTTCATGAAGCGGCCCGCGATGCGTTCCGAAAATACGACCGGAATCTTGCCGCCCTCGATCTTCTTTGCGCCGAAGAGTTCCGTCGCGTACGTGGCCGCCCTGTCCGCGATTTCGGAAACGCTGAATTCGCCCCAGTCACGGCCGTTCTTGACGAAGTTACCAAGCTTGCTTACGCCGTCGCGAACCGCCACGGCACCAGCCCCGACCGCCACGGAATTCTCCCTGTCGGTATAGAAAAGGCCCTTGTGGTTTGCGACAATCGAGAAGTCGCGACTCAAATCGGCTCCCAGGTACGGGATATTCTTGATGTCGGCGGAACGTGCGAAGGTCTGTTTCTCCAGCTCGATGCAGAAATCCTTGAGTTCCGCCAGCGAAAGCGATTCGAGTGCCGCGTTGTAGTTCGGTTCGCCCGCAGGAATCGTGGCCGGAGACGGGAGCTCGAAATCAACCTTCTCGGTCCATTGCGTGTGACAGACCGCATCCTTGATGGTCTGCGCAATCGCTTCCTTGGTCAGGCGTTCGGTATGCGCGTAGCCCGGGCGACCATCCTTGATGACGCGGAGGCCGAGCCCCACGGAATCGGAAATCTCGGTGTTCTGCACCTGGCCCTGGAAAATCGAAAGCCCTTCGGAATGGGAATTCGAGGCGATGATATCGAACTGTTCCGCCTCGCCCTTCGCGAGGTCGCACATACAAGAAACGGCATCCGTAATATTCATATCAAACCTTCTTTGCCTTCGAGGCCAGCATGCGCCAGTAGGCGGCGGGGCTACCCGTCACCGACTCGAGCGATTCGGCAAGTTCGCGGGTAATCTCGACAGTTCCTGCAATCAGGCCCTCGAGCGTTTCCATCGGCACACCGATACGGCGCGCGAATTCGGCCTTGTCCATCTTGAGCCACTCGATACCTTCCAGAATTGCCTGCCCCGGAGTGGGCGTTCCATGCCTTGCCATAAAAACCTCTAAAAATTGACGTCCTTCCAGCCTTCCGCACCAAAGCGGAGGTCACGTTCCACAAATTCCCAGATCAGGAGCTTCTTGCCCTTGAGCACACCGGCCTTGCGGGCCAGTTTTTCACGAACCAAGGTCGAAGCGCCGCCGTCGCTCACGATGCTTGCGACAGGCCTTCCCATCTCCTTCGCGAAATGCGCAATCCAACCGGCGTTCACGGGAGCATCCGTCTGATAGATGCGGCTGAAGCTGTCGCCGAGAATCAAAATCTTCGCCTTGCGGAAGTCATCCTTAAACGGCGCCTTTGACGAATCGGACACAACGTGCCCGGTCACCTGCTGCGCCTTGAACACATTGAACTTGTTGAGCCCGCTCATCTCGCCGATATCGCCCATGCGGTCGGCAACGGAATCGGATGCGACGTATTCCATGGACATCTCGCCAATGTCGACGACTCCCGCCTCCGCCATCTCGCGCACCTTCCCCGCAATCACGCCTGCGGCAAGTTCCGCCCCGCGCGGAGTCCAGTGCGTATCGTCGTTCAGGTAGAGCGGTCCAAGAGCAGCATCGTCAGCCTTCGCGGAAAGCAATGGCGAATAGAGGTCAACCGTATTGAGTCCAAGCCTTGCGAGCGAATCGAGAATATTCTTGCCGTGACCTGTGGCACCATCGGAATCGCGACCGGTCAGGCGCTCCGGATAGATGCTCGGCTTGCCCGGAGTAATCACGACGAGCAGTTCCACACCCTTCGCCTTCAGCTGGTCGCGGAACTTGAGAATCGCCTCAACCGGATTGTCAAGCTTCGCGCTGCGCACGTCCAGCGGGGACGGTTGCACCAGGAATTCCACGTCCTGCCGGTAAAAGAGCCAGCGTCCCTCGCCCGCCCCGAGCACCACCTTCTCGCCCGGGTCGTTGAATATATTCCATACCGCAAGCTGGTAGCGCGGGCGAACCGCAAGCACCAGCGCATTCTCGTCTTCCACTTTCTTTTCGAACGCGCGCAGGTAGCGGCTCGTCCATATGCCGTAGCACTTCACCGCAAGGAATGCCCGCACCAGAGAAAACTGTCCGAACTCACCCACCACGGCCTTCAGGGTGGAATCAGCCGCCTTGAAGTTATCGGGTTCGTCCTCGAGCGAGGCAAGCAGCGTGTCCGCCTGCTTGAGCAGCTTGTAGCCCGCCTCCGCAGTATCAAGTTCAGCATACGCATTGACGGTCAGCGCAACCGCCTCCAAGTCCGAAAGCGCACCGATTACCGGTTCAAGCGCCTCGCCCGCCTCGGTACCCGCAGCGATGGATTCTCGCGCACTGCGCCAGGCACTATCAAGCCTAGCCGCTCCCGCCGCCATGTTCGATTCGCGCACAAATGGAGTATAGACAACATCCTTAAAGATGTCGAAGGCGACAAAACGCTTTTCGCCACGCAGGTCCGCGACCGCCTGCACCGTAAACGGGAGCAGGAGCAGCAGGGCGAACAAGACAACAATGGCGATGTATTTTTTTTTCACTCCCATAATATAAAAAAACTGGCAGCCGAGACTGCCAGCGAAATACCCGGTCCGCGACTCGAACGCGGAGCTCATCCTTAGGAGGGACGCGTTTTATCCTGTTAAACTAACCAGGCATGCAACCTTCGAACCTTGCGGTTTTCAAGTTCGCGACAAATATAACTAAAAGCGCCAGATTTGTCAGCGGGAAAGGGTCGCCTAGTAAGCGTGGTCGCAGTCCACGTTCTCCTTGCCCTTGATGCCGTTCGCGCATTCGATAAGGCCCTGGAGTTCGCCGTTGCGGAACGTGCCCCAGCTCTTCTTGTCCTGCTTCTCGGTGAGGCAGACCTTGTTCGTGGTCGTAGAATCGAGGCCTTCTAGGCCGTTCACGGGAATCCAGTCGTAGCAGGTTTCCTTCACGGTAAACGTCATGTACTTGCCGTCGAGCTTGCCGTCGCGGTAGTTGCCGAAGGAATAACCGAGGTCATTGGGGCCGTTGAGCTTGCCCTTCTTGTAGTCGATCGTGACCTTGTCCTTGGGCTTGTTCTTCTCGCGCTCTTCCTTCATCTTCTGGAAGGCTTCCATCGCCTCTTCCTTGTCCTTCTTCTTCTTGATCTTGGAGATGCGCTTCAGTTCCTTCTTGTCGGCGGCCTCGATTGCCTTCACGTCCTCGACGAACGGGTAGTGCACCACCACGCGGCCGTGAATCGTGTTGTCCCAGTACGGCACTTCGGCCATGAGGAATCCCTTGTGCGAGAACATGTTCACCACGCCGTGCACGGCGCCCTTGCGGTAAGGCACTTCCAGGTGCAAGAAGTAGTACTTCTCGAGTTTCTTCAAGAGCTTCTTGTCGGTCACGCCGATGTTGTCCATCGCGCTGTAGCGGTAGAACTTAGCCGTACCGTTCTTCACCCCGTGGACGTAGTCGACGGTGTAGAGCACCTTGCCGAAATCCTTGCCCTGCTTGGCAGGCAGCGTGAGATCGTTACCGTAACCCGTCTCGCGGCCATGGAACTTGCCCTCGGCATCCACGTGCATCACGTTCTCGATGTAGCCGTTCACGAGGAAGCCCGACCATTCGTTCCCGTCCTTGCAACGCACGTCGCTATAGTCGGGGAAACTGCCGATGGATTCAGGCAAGAGCTTTTCAGGAAGGCCGGAAATGCTGAACACGCCCTTCTTGTCCCAGTCGAGGAAGCGTTCCGTCCCCGGACGTTCGTGGTACTGGAAGAAGCAGAGGACGCTGTCGGAACGGTCCTTGCGCTCTTCGAGGTACTTGCCAAAGTCGGTAAGATTGGAATCGTCGCCCTTCTTCGCCTTCTTCTTGGATTCGGGGAACTTCTGCGCGATGGCATCGTGGACCTTGCCGCCCTCCTTGAAGTCGGAAAGCGAGAAACTGCTGTTGTTCAGGTGGTCGACGCAAAGGTCGAGGCTCTTGTTGTAAGTTTCGCTCGTGTCGCTGCAGTCCTTGGCACGGCAGGGGTAGATTTCATACGGAGGCAGGTCCCAGACCTTGTTCACCTTCGTGAGCACCTCGCCTTCCTGCCAGTCCTCGCCGTCGGTATCCTCGACATTGAAGCAGCCGCAAATCCAGGAATCACCATAGGTCTTGATGCCGAGGCGCTGGATTTCGGAAGCATCCACATGCGCGACATTTTCCATCCAGCAGTCGAAATACTTTGAACTGAATTGCTGGGCCTGGGCCGCGGCGGCAAACGTCGCAAACGCAATACAAACTTTAAAAAGGGTCTTCGTCATTTCTCAATTCCTTTCCGACTTAAATATAGACAACTTTTTTGCCTAGAGGACACGGAAAGTGAATTTAGACGGATTTAGCCGCCCGAGAGCTTGACCGTATAGCCCTTCTTCTCGAGTTCTGTTTTCAAAATATTACGTTTATCGCCCTGAATCTCGATGTTGAAGTCCTTCACCGAGCCGCCAACCCCGCATTTCTGCTTGAGGCCGCGGGCCAAGTCCTTGAGTTCGTCCTCGTCAAGCGGGATGCCCGAAACGACACTTGCCATCTTGCCGCCACCGAGGCGCTTGAGCGTTATGCGCACGACGCCATCGCCCTGCGGGCGCTCAGCCTTCGGCTTTTCTTCCTTGACACGGCCGACACCGGTCGCAAAAACAAGCGTAGAACGGTCTTCTATGGACATGGCTACTCCTTGTCCGACGATTTGCGGTTCATGATGAGGGAGAGTACGAGCGCCACGACCACGTAGAGCGCGACAGCCGCAAACAGCGCGAGGATTTCGCTTCCGCTCGCCGATTCCACCTTCACGAAAAGAAGGATGGAGCACGGCATCGCCAGCAAAAACAGAATGCCCGGGAGGTACTTTTTCATGACGCGAAATATAGCTACTTCACGTCGAGTTCGAAGGTCTTGCCGTCGGCGGTCACCTGGTACTTGCCCTTGAACCCGCGGAACTTCGCGACACCGTCCGCGCCGGCCTTCACCGTAGCCTCGGTCGTCCACACCTTGTGCCAGAGGTCGTAGACACGCTTAGCGGCAGGTTTCTCGCGACCGTCGGCAGCAACGATACCGCCGTTCTTGACCCAGTGGCGGTTATCCCAGAAGCCCCACAGCACGATGCCGTTGATGGCAGGATGGCTGAACGCCGTACGGATAAACTTTTCGAACTTGTCGGCCTGGACTTCTTCCGTATCGTTCATGCCCACCTGCCAGTCGCCCACGTCGAACTCGGTCACCTTGATGGGGAGTCCGAGTGCAGCAAGCTTGTCGAGGCGTTCCTTGATGAGGCCAGGCACCACGGGACGAAGGCCGAAGTGGCACTGCACGCCGATACCGTGAATGGGCACCTTGCGCTTGAGCATTCCCTGAATGAGGGTCACGTAACGGTCGGTCTCGCCCGCCGCGACCACGTTGTACTCGTTGATGTAGAGCTTCGCGTCCGGATCGATGCGATGCGCCCAGACGAACGCGCTGTCGAGGATACCCCAGCCGCAAGTATTGAACACGTAGGATTCATGCAGCGGTTCGTTCCACACGTCGTATTCCGTAATCTTGCCCTTGTATTCCTTGAGGTCGCGGTTGATGCGGGCCTTCAGGAACTTCGCAAAGGCCTTGCACTGCTTGGGCGAATTCGGATTCGAGTAATGCTTGTCGAATCCGTAACCCTGGTGGCCCCACATGATAGCGTGGCCGCGCAGCTTCCAACCGTTCTCCTGAGTGAAATCCACGTAGCGGTACATTTCGTCCTTCAAGATCTTGCCCTTTTCCGGTTCGTATTCGGGCCACTTGAACTGGTTCTCGCTCACCGCATGCCAGAAGAGCTTCTTCGCCTCGGCCTTGTACCAGTTCTCGACGCTGTCGCTCTTGTCGCTCGTGGTAATGTTGAGCGCAGAACCGAAGGGGAACGCATGGCGCACGAGTTTCACCGTAACATCCGAACCGGGAGCAGCCTTTACGGTAAAGTCTGCCTTGCGGAGGCTGTCGATGCGGGCCTCGGCGTTGTTGTACCAGGCCGTATCCATGGCATCGGCCTTCTCGATGGTCACATCGTCCATCTGGATCCAACCCTTCTGCAGGCCCACATGGAAGGTGACGTTGTTAAGCCCGTAACCCTTCTGGTCGGCAAGGAATGTCATCGAGAACGTCTGCCACTTGTCGGTGAGCTGGAAGCTTCCGCTCTCCTTCTGGCGGTAGTCCGGAGGGCCGCCCTGCACCACAGCGTTGATGGGCATGTTGCCCTTCGCCTTGAACGTAAGCGTGTAGTAGGCCGAATCGGCAAGCCACTGGGGCGGCTGCAGCTGGAGTCCCCACCATATTTTCGGGAGCTCCTTCACCACGACCTTCACGCCCTGCGAACCGTCGACACCCAGGCCGGGCTGCGCCAGCTTTATATCGACCTTCGCCGGTCCATCGGGATTGTTCCAAAGGTACCAGCCGCCGTCACCATATTCCATGTCGCCGTTGCTCAGCACGTTCTTCGCCATGAGGGGAACGGCAACCATCGCGGCCATCGCGCATGCCATCTTCACTCTCGAGAAATTCATAAGGACCTCGCTTTTTCGCCTGGAGTCTTTTGTTCGCCTAGAATATAAAAATGACTAGGCACCTTTACCTCTATAAAATGCCTTTTTTCGTTTACCTGGAGGAACAGGATAGTTCGCAGACGCTTAAAAGAGTATCAAGTGTATCAATCCGTATCCATGCCCCAGCAGACGTGATTGTATTCCTCCAGAAAGACTTTTCCGTCCGAATCGCGCCTGATTCCATTCGCCTTTAATCTATCTTTCAAGTCATGCACTATACCCCTTACCGCGATCTGCTCCTCAAGATTTTCCCGAACTACCTCAAGGTGCGCAAGCTACCGCTGAACGGCGGCATGAGCTGTCCGAACCTCGACGGCACCAAGGGATTCTCGGGCTGCAGCTACTGCAACAACCGCAGTTTCAGCCCGGTGTTCGACCAGGCGAAGGTTTCCATCCAGGAACAACTCGAGACGTTCGTGCCGCGCCTACGCGAAAAATACCCGAACGCGGGCATCCTCGCCTACCTGCAGCCGTACACGAACACGCATGCGCCGCTCGAACACCTGAAGGGGATTATCGACCCGATTATCAAGCACAAGGAGATTGCGGGCCTTGCCATCGGTACACGCCCGGACTGCCTTGAAGACGAGAAGATCGAATACCTCGCGGAGATGAACCGCAAGAAGCCGATTATCGTAGAAATCGGCCTGCAGACCGCCAACGACCTGACGCTTGCCGCCATCAACCGCAGGCATACTCTCGCCGAATTTACGGATGCGGTCAAGCGCTGCCAGGCAGCGGGGCTCACCGTCACCACGCACGTGATTGTCGGGCTTCCGGGCGAAACATTGATAGACTTCAAGCGCACCGCCGAAGTCGTGCGCGACCTGAAACTTGCCGCCGTGAAGATCCACCCGCTGCACATCGTCGCGGGCACCATGATGGCGCAGGATTTCTCCGCCGGAGAAATCAAGCTGCTGGAATTCGAGGAATACTGCGCCGCCGTCGCCGAGATGATAAAGATTATCGGACCGGATACCGCCATCGAGCGGTTCAGCGGCGAAAGCCCGAGCGATATGCTTATCGCCCCGAACTGGTGCGGGGAACGCGACCGCATCATCGCTGAAGTCGAAAGACTGCTGGCATAGCAATTGCCGTAAACGGCAACTGCAACCAGCACAAACAAGTTACTTGTTTTCTTCGCTCGTACTCAACAAGTACGCATCGATAAACGGCCTGATCTTGCCGTCGAGCACGCCCGCGGTATCGGAAGTCTCGACACCCGTACGCAGGTCCTTCACCATCTGGTAGGGCTGCAGCACATAGCTACGGATCTGGCTACCCCACTCGACCTTCTTCTTCTCGGCCATGCGGGCGTCGCGCTTCGCCTCTTCCTCGAGGCGGTAGTGTTCGGCCACCATGGTCTTGAGCATCTTGTAGCAGGTCTCGCGGTTCTGGATCTGGCTACGTTCCGTCTGGCAGCTCGCCATGATACCCGTGGGCAAGTGCGTCATGCGCACCGCGGAGTCCGTCTTGTTGATGTACTGGCCACCCGCGCCGCTACTGCGGTAGGTATCCACGCGCACATCGGCCATGTCCAGGTCGAATTCCACATCCTCGTGTTCGGGGTACAGGTACACGGCGGTAAAGCTCGTGTGGCGGCGGGCGTTCGCGTCGAACGGGCTGATGCGCACCAGGCGGTGCACGCCGATTTCAGAACGCAACAGGCCGTAGGCGTTTTCACAGGTCACTTCGATAGTCGCGCTCTTGAGGCCGGCATCTTCCGCTTCCTGGAAGTCCACCACCTTGAAGTCCATGTTCTCGCGCTCGAAGAAGTGCGTGTACATGCGGAAGAGCATCAGAGCCCAGTCCTGGGATTCCGTACCGCCCGCACCCGGATGGATAGACATCAGGCACGAGCAGGCGTCGTCCGGACCGTTCAGCATCTTCTTGAACTCCATCTTCTCCACGCGGGCCTTGAGCTCGGCAATATCGGATTCGATGGTCGCAGTCAGGTCGGCGGATTCCTCCGCCTTCGACATTTCGTAGAGTTCGGCAAGGTCATCGCAACTCTGGGAAACCTCCTTCCAGGAATCGAGGAGGCCACGCAGGTTGCCGATTTTCTTCATCATGGACTGCGCCCGTTCCTGGTCATTCCACAGGTTCGGGTCGGCAGAGTCCTTTTCGAGGACGTAGAGTTCTTCGGTCTTCGCCTCTAAGTCAAAGATACCCCCAGAGCTTGTCGATGCGGCTGCGCAGCTCGATAAGCCCGGTGTGTGTCGTATTGAACGCCATTACTTGGACGCTCCGATGGCCTGCGGCGGAGTGTACTTCTTGTCGAGGTACTGCACCTTGTAGACCTTGGCAAGTTCGTCGAGATAAGCCTTGAGCTTCATCTGGCGTTCCTGTTCGGCCTGCATGCGAAGTCCGGTATCAATCTGGTTGCGGTAGCTTTCAAACTTTCCGTCGTTCTTGCCCGTAAGCATGAAGATGGCAACACCGTCCTTGTCGTTGTAGACGTCGGAAATTTCGCCGACCTTCAGCTTGGAAACGGCCTTTTCAAAAGCAGCGCCGCTGCCCTTGAGCGTAGTCAGCACAACGCCACCCGTCTTCTTTGCATCGGGATCTTCGCTATTCTGGGCTGCCTGCTGGGCGAAAAGCTGCACCGCATAGGTAAACGGAACCTTCTTGGCACGGATCTGGCTCCTGATCTGGGCAGCAAGGCCCTTCAGCATGTCCTTCGTATCCGAGGCATCCTGGGCGCTCTTGCCCTTCGTCTTGATATAGATGCGGATACCGCTGATGGAGTCGTTCACGGGAACCTTGCTCTTGTTGAGCGTCCAGTAGGCCTTCATTTCCTCTTCCGTCGGATCCTTCGGGTACGGGACCTTCTTCTTGAGGAGTTCCTCGCTCTTGAGCTGATCTTCAAGCTTTTCCCTGAACTGCGCCATGGTCTGGCCGCTCTGCTTCAGCTGCTTCTGGAACACGTCTTCGCTCGGGAACTGCTTCTTGAAGAGCGTCGCGAGGCTGTCCACGCGGTTCGCCGGGACCTTGATGCCCTGCTTCTTGCATTCGAGCCTAACGAGTTCCTGTCCAACGAGGTTGTCGATTACCGCATAGCGCACCTGGGCCATGGTCTCGTCGCTCACCTTCTTGCCCTGGAACTGCTGCAAGGCGAGAGCCTGGGTCAGGCTATCGATGCGCCCGGCAGAAAAACCCGTCTTATCGACACGGATGACGTCCATGTTCTTGGAATTGAGCAACTGGGCCGAAGCAATACCCGCAGCCATGGCCACGGCAAGTACAGCACGAGATATGAATTTAAGAGACATTATCTATCCTTTTTAAAAATTTCCGCGAATAATATAGCAAAATTCAATATTAGGGATTCCCACAAACGCTCCAAAGGAGCTCAATTGTTATATTGGGAAATATGTTCCATCTGAATAAACAGGACTCCTCTGGCGACTTGGAAAAGACGAAGGCCGACTTCAAGCACTACTTTGAGCTGAAGTCCGAACTCGAGGACGCGACCCGCCAATTCAAGGAGACGGGCACCTCCCCCCTGAACGCCGAACAGTTCGAATCCAAGCTCAAGGAAATGGAGGCGCTCAAGGCCGAGTATCCCATACTTGACACGGGCTATGGCCCCGATGCCAAGAGACAGATCTTCCAGGACTTGTTCACCCGCATCTTTGCGGTTATCCTGATATTCATAACGTTCCTCTTTGCGGGCAACTGGTTCGTCGCCCCGTCCGCCATAAGCAAGATTGTCATGTTCTGGGACACCAGCAAAGGCACGTACAGCACCGCAGACAAGATAGCGCTCACCGCAAAATACCCCATCATGTGCTGGCTGGTCCTCCCCGCAGACCGGGAAGAAATCGACCTCAAGCTGGATTCCAGCATCCAGAATTACGTCAACCGCAAGCTCGCCATCGATTCCAACTACTTTACATGGAACTCGGATATCTACCTTTTCAACCCTTCCCTCAAGGAAGCGCATTTCATCTATGACAACAACTACATCGGCGCCAAGTTCGACTATATCCTGAAGAAATTCGTGAAAAGTTGCAACAACCTTCGCAACCAGGACACCTCATACATAGATTACGACCTCAAGGCAAGCGTCTGCAACCACGAGATGACAAAGTTCGCAATCTTCACAAGGCTCCATTCCCAAAAGACCCTCGACCAATTCTTCAAGGGGAACCTTTTCTACGAGATACGGAAGGAACTGGAATCTTATAGGCCACTACCGACCCGACGCGATTCAATCTACGTCATCAAGCCAAACGAATTCTAGGCCCGGGAATCCTCAAATCTATCGCCAATCAATGCAGTACCAAGCATCGGACGGAATTCATGGTATTATCTTCATCCGTTGCAGCAAGTTGCGCGCTCTTGCCAGAGTCCCCTTCTTGATGGATCCAATAATAAATTTTTCCATTGGCTATTTTTTCATATATCGAAGAACTCCAAAAAAACGTCTCTGAGCCTTGATGAAGAATTCTCACGTTTTTACTGTGACCATTTTGCACAATTAAACCGCTGGGCTTAGCGGTAAAGCCCGACTTGTTTGAGCTATTCCACCAAAAAGAACCTAAAAAATCCGCTTTTGAATTGCCATCCTTCAAGCCAATGGATTCCATATATTCATCCAGTTCCTGAAAATCCCCAGCTGTGGGTAACCTTGTCCCCATAGGGCACGCTTTTTTCGCTTCGCTAAACGAATAATACCGGTCTCGGCAATTCTGGGATTCATCTACGATGCAAAGGCTGTTAGGCGTATGGAACCTTACATTCTCAGCTAACCACTGCTGTTTTCCAATTTTAACCACAGGATATTTCTGCCCATCCCTCTCATCGGTTATATAGCGATATTGTTTAACGCATCGGACCGGATAAGCCGAACCATCCACAAATTCAAGAGCAACACCTGCAGACGGCAGATGCACCGAATAGCCGACGAAATGTTCGTCATCAGCCTTCTCAGACCCTAAAAAATCCGCAGAACCGTTCATTAGTGTTCCCTCTCCCCCCAAAGCCGCAGCGAAACCACTTGCATTCTTATGAAAAGGTTGCAGATGAATCCAGTTACCCTCCGTAGGAGCGAATAATCCGTAAGGCATCGCCTCAAATCCAACCGCATCGTTTCCATGCCTTTTTTTTTCTAGATACTTTCCAGCCAACAACCATTTTTCTGAGGCAACATTAACAAATCGTCCTTGCGGATCAACTCCACTATTGGATGAAAAATATTTCCAGTCATCTGCAGTAGGGACATGCCAGCCCTCGGGACAAATACCATCGGCATCCTTCCACGTATAAAAACGTCCCGATTCAAATTTTGTCATTGGATCATTTTGATCCATCTGGAGCGGTTTTTTTAGTGCAAAACTACCTTCTTTTTTGTAGTTTAGGTTCTGGGCCATCCATACCTGGCTGCCAACAGTTATAGTTTTATATGACTGTCCGTCCCTGGAATCGGTAACCATCCCCGTTTGGGGAGCGGCAAGCACTCCCGTAGTGGACACGACAAGACATTCCATAAAGCGAACCAATTTGGAAGACAGTATATTCATTGGCGACCTCTTTTTTAGCAGGTGATTGTTTATATAAAAATCAAGCCGAACGAATTCTCGACCCGGGAATCAGGGTTTTATCTCACCGGTTCGGAAGTCATAAATCCCGTATGTGAAGAACGGCTTCCCTTCCTCGAACTTCTGCCCTTCGCGCCGTTTCTTTTCAAATAAAGCCTTCAGCTGCTTGGCTAGTTCCGCAATGGTTTCCTGCGATACAATCCCGTCTATGCTGTTCTGGTATTTCGCCGATTTGGCATCCTGGTACTTGAACTCAAACTTGCCCTTCTTGAACACTCCCTCGAAAAAGACACCGACAATCCCAGAATCAAAAGCCTCGATGGCCTTCCCCACGAAATTACCTTCCTCGTTGCCCAAGGAATCCACGACGACCCAGTTCCTTATCTGGTCCTGCGTGAACGAGACTTCATCGCCCTTCTTGTATTCCTTAAGGAGCTCAATTTCGTTAGTCACAATTCCCTGGAACCGATTTCCCAGGCATTGGGTGACAAAAACGAAAACCATCTCCTTCGTCCCGTCCTTGTCGGTCAATTCAATCTGCACATCCAGCTCACGCTTTTCGCGCACATAGTCGCCCGCGATGTATTTCTTCTTGACCGCAGGGAACGTCGCCCTAGCCTTTTCGATATACGGGGCAATGAGCTTACTCATTTCCGGAGTCATGCCGAACAGCTGGTCCTCGGCTGCGTGAATGCACACGCAAAGCACCGCAAGCAGCGAAATCACGCGAAAAAGTTTAGAAAACATATTCATACCTCACTAAAAATAATACAAAAAGACGCTTTCTAGACAATCAAACGCAAATTTGGCGCAATTTTATCCCCACCAAAAGCAAAAATCCGCCCCCCGTTAGGAGCAAAACTTTAATCGCCCTGCTTTGCCGGTTCTCTTTCATAAAATTGTACCGGGAAAGTCGCAACTACATCCGTATTTAATTTGGCTACTACACCCGAATTCATGTTCTGGAAATTCCAGCGACCTACCGCTTTCTGGACTTTTGCGTCAAAATCCGTATTGCCGGTAGTCGTTGAGTCTATTTGGACTTTTTGAACAGCGCCACCAGCATTGATATTCAACCGAAAAACAATCATCCCGCTAAAACTGGGATTCCTCTTTAAATGTTTATTATAAATATGACGCAATCCAGGAGTCCGCAGGCGAATGATCTTTAAAATCAGAGCTTTATCAGCATCAACGCCACCAGCCACACTCAATTCCTCAAAAGAAGGAGCCTTTGCGACGCCTCGTGCACGGCCTTGCAAGTACTTTTCATCTATTACAGGAATCCCATTTTCATCTATTTTAACGGAACAGCCATTTTCTGGACGACATCCATAAAGCGTAGTCGTCCCATGCGTTGAAAGATTCCCCACCGACTTTAAAACACTGTCTATGGATGCTTTAAATACGCTATCCCTGCGCAGTTTTTCGTCATTTACCTTTTTCACGTCCAAGGACTGTTCCGTTTTACCCTTTTCCTGCTCTAGGGATTTATCCGCATTCTTATCGCCGTCAGAACAACCCGCCCACAGCACCGCCGCAGCCAAGAGCACAAAATTATTCCAGCATTTTCCAAATAAACTCGCCATACTCTTATATATAAAAAAATCCGCCCCAAACGGAGCGGACTAAAATTTTCAATTTGGGTTAGAACGAATTGTCCAATCCAAGAAACGCAGAGAGCCAAGCGAGAGCAAAACAAAAAGTCTGCTTCATTTGAAGCAGACCTAAAAATTCAAATTTGGATTAGAACCGAGTGAGACCAGGCGCGAGCCCCCGTAGCGTACAAGGCGTACGTGAGGGGGCGAGCAACGCCGTATCACGACGGTTATAATTCAAATTAGCCCATGGTGACTTCGACCTTGTGTACACCCTTAGTGAAAATGGGTGCGACGTTCGAGTCGATTTCCTTGCCGTCAACCACCATCTTGGCGACACCCTTGCAAATGTGCTTCGGGTTCTTCACCGTAATCTGGTAGGTAGCGCCACGGAACTTACGGGTTGCTTCGAAGCCATCCCACTTGGACGGGATGCAAGGATCCACCACGAGGCCCTTGTAGTTGGCGCGGATACCGATGATGAACTGCGTGGCAGCCTGGTACGTCCAGGTGGAAGTACCGGAGAGCCATGCGTTACGGCCCATACCGAACTGCTTGTGTTCGTCACCGA
>JAEEGH010012590.1_pt1 | contig 18919 bp, 23 predicted proteins | sample 9134181 | NCBI WGS metagenome assembly JAEEGH01 (sample SAMN16246544, study PRJNA631951) | gut metagenome | biome: gut microbiome; feature: rumen; material: DP-attached | host: Bos | place: Iran: Karaj | collected 2018-10 | reverse complement strand
CACTATATAGAGCATCGCCTTCTCTCTTGCCGACAAGACTAGCGGCAAATTGGTCTGGTAACCCGATGTCTTCCGGCATCATTAGCGTGAATGTGGCACTAGTAACAGGAATAATACATAAAACCCGGTCCATAATAATCCCCCTTTCGTAAAGTGCAATGACCTTGCTTTATTATACTCTTTCTAAAATCGCTAAGCTTTCAATATGTGGGGTGCGTGGGAAGAAATTGTATGGTTGTATTTTTTGGATTCGATAATTGTTGGTCAATAAGGCAATATCGCGAGCTTGGGTAATTGGATTACAGCTAAGGTAGACGATTTTTACCGGTTTAATTTCGTTTAACTTAGCAATGAGTTTAGTATCGCAACCGGCGCGTGGCGGATCGAGTATGACAGTGCTATCTGGCGTAATATATTCCGTAACATCTTCAGATTTTGCAAGAACACATTTGGCGTCTGTGCCTTTGGCGTTGTTTTGCATTTCTTCAAAAGCGGCGCCATTGACTTCAACAAGAGTTAAATCTTTGTCGCGCGCTACAGAGAGACCGATGCTGCCAACGCCCGCATAGAGGTCCAGAACTTTATTGGTACTAATATTTCTAGCGATTTCTTGGAGTACCATCTCGTAGACTGGTAAGTTTATTTGGAAAAAACCATTTGGCGAGTAAGAATAAGTATAGCCGTTAAGAGCGTCGTGAAGAATTCGCATTTGCGGATGAGATTTGCCGTTTTCAAACAAATCGCCGGAAACATTTCCCTGCTGATCGCAGCGCAGAAGTAGTGATTGGTAAGTGCGTGCTTCGGCGTGCTTAGCATTCAATTCGTTAACGATAGCTTGGGCGCGCGCAAAGATTTCTGGGCGCTCAATGGAACTTTGCGTGATTGGTGTTTTGCGATGCGTGCCGCGAGTATGGAATGCTAAATGGATTAAATTATCTTCATGGCTCCAATAAAGTGAATATTCCATCTTGTTGCGGTAGAAAAAATCTTTGCCATCAGTAAGTGTAGGTAATACTTCAATGTTGAGGTGCTGTTGTGTGAAACACTCTTGGACGAGCTGGCTTTTCTGTTTGAGCTCTTCGGTATAATCCAGAATTTGCCAAGGACTGGTTGCAAGGTAGCACTCATCGCGTGGAGCGATGCGCTCCGATGCGGATTGAATGATTTTTGTAGCGATGCCCTCGCAGTATGATTTTTTATTTTTGGTGATTTCGAATTCGATAAGTTCGCCCGGCAATGCGCCCCAAATAAAAGCTTTTTTGCCATCATTAAGAGTAGCAATGGCTTGACCGCCCGGAACAAACTTATTTATTTTTGCTTGCATAAGATAGATTATAGCATTTTTTGACAAATATGATATAATATTATGGAGTATAAAACTCAATGAACCTGAGCACAGAAAAAAAGTGAGGAGGTGTCGCTATGGATGCTTTTGTAATGCTGTGTCATGGGTTAGCATATTTCGGCGTATGGCTACTGAATGTAATCATCTACGAAACGGCTGCGGTCATAATTTGGTTCGCAGTTGCGATGGGGACTGGTTTGTCGTCGAGAATTCCGGAGAACGTCTCCGATGAGATTACGAGGATTACTGCGATAATCCTTCTCATTCTGTTGGTAGTTGCATCAATCGCTTGTGCTATTGGATGGTTTCGGATTGTTCCAATGCCGGTTTTCGGCTAAGGAGGTGATGTTATGTTCACGATTATCTTTGCGATTATTTGCTTTATGATCGTGGGCTTACTGATCGAGTTCGCATTCTGGATGTTTATCGGTTGGCTGGTTTTCTGTTTGATTTCGTGGCTTTTGAGCCTGGTTGGTCTGCAGGAGTATGCCTGGCTGGTTTTCATCATATTCGTTTTGTGGGCAATGTTTAGATAAGGCCATTCACACCAAAAAGCCCCGCTTCGGCGGGGCTATTTTTTATTCGTAGCGTAAGGCGTCAATTGGATTTTTATGCGCCGCTCTTCTGGCTGGTAGAGTTCCAGATAAGAATGCGATCACCATTATTAGAATAGTTACACTAATCATGTCTGGGATCGTGTAGGTTGCTAGATTGAAAGTTGGAAACGCCTCGAGAAATCCACCTTCGGCATGGAAGGCTGCGTTAGCGGCATTGCCGATAACCATTGAAACAATAATGCCGAAAACAGAACCCCAGAAACCAAGCGATATTGCCTCTATCGTAAAGCTAAAGAAAACTTTTGCAGATGACATCCCTAGTGCCTTATCGAGGCCAATTTCGCGCGTACGCTCTTGGACCGACATGAATAATGTATTAATGATGCCGATAGCGGCTGCTAGTAAAGCGATTAGTCCGAAGATTTTAAATACGGTTAATATAACGTCGAAGAATGTTTTGATGGTGCCAATGATATCTTCGATAGTCATAGCAGAAAGACCGATTTCTTCAAGCTCTTTCTTAATGTCGTCGGAACTATATTTTTCAAAATCGTAGTTAGCCGCAACGGCAAATGTTTGAGACTTTACTTCTTCTGGATAATACTTCGTGTTTTCGTCATAAATATCATCCGCTAGTTTATTGTTTGTATATTGATAGCCCATTGAAACTACGCCCGGCGCAATAACGCCAACTATTTTTGCGTCAAAAGTTTTTTCTTGATGGGTATATTCATCGACTACTACGAGTTGGATTTTTTTGCCGATGGCGTCTTCGTTGGAATAACCAAGTGCGTCGGCATATTTTTCTTCGAGCAGAATTTGATATTCATCGGCGCGTAAATCGAGTTGTTTGCCGGCTACGAGATCAACTTTAATATTTCCTGGCGGAAGAGCTTCGGCGGTAATGAGGTATTTTTTGTCTGTTTTTTCACTAGTTACATAGGAAATACTAAGAGTTTTTTCTTCGACAATGCTATCTGCGTCAATGCCGTCGATTTTTTTGAGTTTTTCGATTTGTTCTTCCGTAACTGGGGACATGCCGGTCTGTATTTTGTCTGGATTATATTCGATTAATCCACCGCCACCACCCATTGCGCCCTGTAAACCCTCAAGTGCGTCAAAAGAATCTTTGGAAACAATTGCGAGATAGCCATCACCGCCGTAGCTATTAACTTGACTATCAATGAAATCATTGACGCCTGCCTGGATAGCGGATGTTGAAATAATGGAGAATGATCCAATAAAAATGGCTAATATTGTCAAGAAACTGCGAAGTTTATTGCGTAGTAAATTGACATTGGCGTCTTTAATAATGTCAATGAGTTTCATTGGTCTTCCTCCACGTCTATACGTTTAGTGGTGTTATGATCGCGCATACCATCATTGTCGCCATCGCCATCAAAGTCTTCCGCGTTAATGCTTTTACTTCCGGAGTCATTAATGATTTGACCATCGGCGATATGGATTTGGCGATTACATTTACTGGCAAGTTCCTCATCGTGCGTAACGATAATGAGCGTAATCCCTTTCTTTTTATTGAGGCCAAACAGGAGTTTTTCGATACGCTCACCAGTGGCAGAATCAAGATTACCGGTTGGCTCATCGGCAAAAATGATTTTTGGATTATTGACGATGGCGCGAGCGATACAAACGCGCTGCTTTTGGCCGCCAGAAAGATCATTGGCTTTATTTTTTGCTTTGTCGGCTAATTCGACGACACGAAGCGCCTCCATGGCGCGACGGCGACGTTCGCGAAAGCCGATGCCATTAATTTTGAGCGGCAAGATGACGTTATTTAGAACGGAATCGTTCGAATTCATGAAAAAGCTTTGGAAGACAAAGCCAAATTCGCGATTGCGGAGTTCGTTAAGTTTGCTGGTATGTAATTTACTAGTGTTTTTACCGTTTAATTTTATGGTTCCCTGGCTAGGTTTATCTAATAGAGCAAGCAGATGCATTAGAGTAGATTTTCCTGAGCCGGATTTTCCGATAATTGCTACCGATTCACCTTCATAGATATCTAGGTCGATACCTTTAAGGGCCTCGAAGCGAGTATCGCGCTTTCCGTAGACTTTATGTAAGTCGCGCGTACTTAAAAGTGGTCGTTTACTCATGAGATTATTATATATCAAAATATGAGCTTATGTTTGCGGGGCAAGATGACGATAATTATAATTGAAACATCTTTTATGATTGGGGGGTGGCCTAAGTGGATGATCAGGAAAAGATTGCTCTTTATCAAAAGCTCGTACAAAGCAGAATCGTAGAGAGCCCAACGGGATTGATTGAGCTTCCAATTTCCGCATTGCAAGAATACCACGACAAAGTAGGTCTTGGCCCTGAGCAGCTTTGCTATTTTGGGTTGCGCTTGCCTGGTGCCGAAGATGGCATATATGACTATGTGCTAGGCCTAGATTGTGACGACGAGGCATTGGTACAGATTATGGATGCCTACTACTACGACATGGGAACTGGCGAATCGGCTCCATTGTCTTATAGTGCTGTCCTGGAAGCCTCAATTTATCGCCACTATTACAGTGGAGATGCGCTGATCTGTGGCGATCTGTTGATTGACCAGCTGGGGCGTCTTTGGATGTGCGTGATGACTGAGGATAATATTGGCGCACAGATGTGCATCCAGTTCAGTGAGCAAAGCTTTGGATACGAGATTTGTCGGGAGGATTTGACCTTTATTTCCCGGCTATGGTTTGATGGTAAGATCTTCATGTTTTCACCGCAGGCGATAACTGGCCATAGTAGTATGCCATCTTAAGGTCGTGCCGTGGCTCTCCGTTGCCACGGCTTTTTAATTGTGTTAAAATGTTTTGCAGATTGGGCCGTCGCCAAGCGGTAAGGCACTGGGTTTTGGTCCCAGCATTCGCAGGTTCGAATCCTGCCGGCCCAGCCATAAAAAGCTCCCTAAGGGAGATTTTTTGTATAGTAATAAGTAATCTGCTTGCGTTAATTTAAACTGAAAATTATAATAATTCTTATGGATAGTAAAGGTATTTCCGCAATAGCGTTTGCTGTGATTCTGATTCTTGCAGCGGGCGTATTCGGAGCGATTTCCTCATCTAAGCCTGGCGAAGAAGGAGACGGCAAAGCCCAAGTTAATGTTTTGCTTGTTCCGGAATCGGCTAAAGTAAAAATCGGCGATAGCGAGTATGGTAGTGGCAACTTCCAAATCGATGTCGGAACGTATGACGCTACTATTTTTGCGGATGGTTTCGCATCAAAGAATGTTACCCTAGAGGTCGTTGAAGATGGCGATAATATCGTCACTTTTTATAACTACCTTGAGCCAACTAGTAGTTATTCCGATAAGGATAAAGAACGCTTAGATTTAATTCGCAACTATTTATAACAAACGTAACGTAACAAGAAGGAGAAAGAATGCGTCTAAATATTAAAACATGCAGCATAGCTCTATTTGCTATGTTGGCTGTAAGTGCCTTTATGGTCAGCGGAAATGCTTCGGCAAAGACTTATTATTTTGGCCACAAGAAAGTCGATTCTTATAACTATCGTCAAGATAAGACTTGGCTGAGTGGCTGGAATTCGGGTAAGTATGGTTGCGGTCCAGTTTCGATTGCTACGGCGGCCAGCTATCTATATGGACAGAAGATTACGCCTGCAACTGTTGGCGCGGCTGCAAAAAAGATGGGCTATAACTTAAATTCTGGTTTCAGCGGTAGCGCATTTAAAAACTTAGCCTCAAAAGGTTTAGCCGTAAAGACTTTAAGCAAGAATGCTAACACGATTGCTAGCCATGTCAAAGATGGTTGGATTGTGGCGCTGCACGCACATGGCGGTCAACCGTTTAATGGTGGCCACTGGGTTGTAGTTTATGGCGGCCAAATAAAAGTGAATAGTAAAGGTAATATTACCGCTAAAGAATTTTGCATTTCTGATCCTGGTCATTCAAAATATCGCGGCAAATGTGGCTCGGCTAGTGCTTTGCTTAAGAACATGAAGAGCAACATTGATGTTGTTGCGATGAAGAGGAAATAGTTGGAGATTAGATAATGAACGAACAACAGGAACAAATGATAAATACTCAAGAAGTCGCGCCAAATAAGAAGAATAAAACGCCACTTATTATTTGTAGCGTTTCTATAGTAGTATTAATTGCTGCCGTTGCTACTGCTTTTGTCATCAGTAATAAAGGTGGTTCGGCGGATGATGACGATAATATAGTGGCAATAGTGGACGATGAGGATGACGAATCCGAAGAGGACCCAGAAGAATTGAATTCTTTTATAGACTCCATAGAGTATACCGAAGATATGGATTTTGTGCAGCTTCAGGCGAGCTTAATAAAGGCTGGGTGGACTGAGCCGACGGAAGATGGTGAAGGTAAGGATATTGCTGACGATTATTGTGGTGATGGCGAGAAGGTCTCTATCGATATGGAGTGGACGGACGAATTCTTTGCCGCCTATACCGATCATGGTGCTCGCGCAATTTTGGATACGGTGTACGGTTACTTCAAGAGCGTGTATCCAGAATATGAATCGGTTACCGTCGTAGAAGATAGCTGGTATGGCAGCACTTTCAAGATTAAAGCCGATGACGGCACTATCTTTGAAGTAAATGCGGCAACGACTCCTTCGATTTCTGGAAATCTGCTTGACGTGACGAAAGTGTCAATTTACACAGAAGGCGAAAAGCAACAATTATTCGTGCGCGATATTGATAAGAATAGTAACACGGATTTAGATGTTGCGATGACTAGCGATTTATCTGACAATGAAGCTACGAATACTATGAGTGGCCTTGTTGGTGAAGAAGATGGCGAGTAAATAGCGCATATAAAAGGCCCCGTTTGGGGCCTTTTTTGTTATTATATTAGTATGGACGAAGACGACGAGAAGGCTCTCGAAATATTGGAATCTTGCGATGACGATGATGATTCGGATGAGCTTTTGGCTTGCGGCGAATAATTAACGGTTGCTAATCTTTTTAAACACGCAGAAGTCGCGATAAAACCAGGACTGGTTTTCGCTAAATAGCTTCTGCGATTTTTCTTGATTAAAAATAAAACGATGATTTTTGATATAACGTTTGTTTTGCTGGTTCCAATAGGCGATAACAGCGCCTTTATTAGCGAGTTTATTGAGTTGATGAATGTTTCTGCGAAAATCTTTTTCGCTCATATATTCAAAAATATCGGAAAGGTTAAAGAAATCAAAAGACAGATTATTGATGGCTAGCAAGTCGCCATATATTAATTCAATTTTACTTAGATTAGCTTTTATCTTATAGTAATTTTCGCGTTTCAGATAATATGGTAGACTTTCGTCGGTGTAATTTCCGAAAGCAATGTAATTAAGGTAGGGGTTGGTTTTATTAACTGAATGCGTAATGCCATATCGTACTCGAGTTTCAATGTCGTTGCCACTCTCTTTTTTATCGTTTTTGTCGACATATTTATAGAAGTTCTTGTCGCGGCCGAACTTCCCCATTACCTTTGCGCCGAAATATATTTTAAATAAAGCGCGATAACGGCGAGTGCGAATTTTCTCGTCATAGAATTTTTCTTGCTCTTTGGTGTCGTCGAGTCTAGCAAATTTCTGAAAATCAGTTTTCTTGCAAATAATTGGCACGATAGATTTGCCGAACATCCTGAGGAAACGGTCGAACTTACCAATATGAATAATCCCATTATTAATGATGTCTGGATTGATATCGAAGTATGCGCGAGCCTCTGGGGTGAGTTGATTGGAAATGTTACGATAGAGCTCTTGGCGGTTCTTGCAGTCGATTACGCCAAGTAACTTGAGGGTTTTTGCTCGATTATAATTGCGTATGGATGCGATTTTGAGCTCCAGACAATATAATTGGGTTTTGTTGAGATCGAATGCATATACTTTTTCTGGGTTATGGGCGAGCATAGCCAGCGTATTATCGCCTGCCGAGGCGATGGATAAACCGATTTTATGCTCGTTTATTTCGAGGGCATCCAAAAGAATATTGGTATCTTCCCAGCAGTTTGAATAACGAATAAATGAAAAATCAGTTTGTTTGCTCATCTTTTGCGCGCTTTATGATTTCAATTGTACCATTTTTGCCGTCAACTTTAACCGTATCGCCATCTTTTACGCGATCCGTGAGCCCGCGCACGCCCACGACTAATGTGATGCCTAATTCTCGTGCTACTACGGCGGAATGCGAAAGAATACTGCCGCGTTCAATAATAATAGCTTCGGCCATTGGGAATAATACCGTCCAACCCGGATCGGTACGTTTGGCCATCAGTATGTAACCTTTGACATCTGCATTTTCTGGGCTTTCGACGAGTTTAACGATGCCGGTTTTTATTTCACCACCGCCTGCTACGCCGCTTAATACGCTAGTGTTTAATTGGGTTTCTTGGTGACTATAGATTGGGAGCATGTTTTCCTCCTTTATATCGCCATAAAAATACATGCGTTCGTTGGTTGGTTTCTTGTCGTTTTCTTCGTATTCATGTTTACGTTTAGTAATTTTTTCTTTAATTTCTTCTTCGCTATACTTTTGACGACGAATAATTGCGGTTATCTCGTCTTTTTCAAGGAAGAAAATGTCTCGTGGGCGCTCAATTAATCCTTCATCGAAGAAATTTACGCCGATACGTAGATAAATGTTACGTACAATTGAGTAGATATAGGTTCGGCGAAGTCGGAGCATCTCGCGGTTGCGTACGAAATATTTTGTGAGTTTGACGAGCATTTTAGCTTCACTCTTTTTTACTCCATGGAAGTAATTGAAGTACTTTTCTTCCGATGCGTGGGTGGACTTTTCTTTTTCTTCCGGGAGTTTATCCAGTTCGAGATATTGCTTGATGATTTTCAGCAGAAAACTCGGGTCTTGTTGCATGGTAATTGTTTCGAGCTTAAGTTCACCCATGGTGCGTGCGCCATATTTGTAGATGTAATCATTGATTTTAGAAAAAATTAGCAAACTATCGCCACGGAGGTGCGCCTTTAAGTCTTCGACGCTAGTTTCGGTAAATAAATCGTAGAGCGTGTTGTCGCGTTTGATTTCTTTTACGATGGCGATTAAATCTTTGCTTTGTCGGGCGCTTTCAACATTTCCCTGTTTTGCAAGAATATTGCTAAGCAGTCCTTCGTAGTTATGGATTTTAGCTTTTTTGGCTTGGTCGGTGAGCATGCCATAAATAACCATTGTGCCCATATCGTTAGCAATTGGCGTAACGAAGTCGTCAAGAATCTCGCTTTCCAGATTATTGTAGACTTCTAGGAGCTGTTCATTGGTATAACCTGGGAATTTGTTATTGTAATATGGTTTCGTGATACGATTGAACTTTGCAATAAACTTGCTGCTTGCGCTCTTCATATGAATCATTTTGTGAAGGCAGCGCGCGTATATTTTAACGAGGCGGGTTTTGGCTTGAGATTTTGACTCTTCAAGTGGGGTTTTTACGCCCATCATGTTTTCCATGTACTTCTTATTTTTCTCGTAGCCAGGATAAAGTGAAGTCATTTTATACCAGCCGTTAAGGCGGTAGTAAACTTTGTTGTCATAAAAATACAGCATTGTTTCGAGATCTTTTTTGATGCTTTTGATGGCGTCTTCTGGTACGTAAAATTGATGCAATGTTTGATTGTAGATTTTGCCGTAAACTTCGCGCGCAAAAGTAAAAGTCAGTGGCGTAGTAACGCCGGAATAACTCTCGATAATATTTGAGTTATCAAGAATAGTGCGGAATTTGTTTTTGTCGATATGGCTATAGTTCGTGATTGGTCGTGCTTGTAAAATGTATATTTTCCCGTCTTTGATGGCAAATTCGATGTCTTGGGAAAGCCGCGGCTTATAACTTTTTTCAACGATCTGACCGGCTTCTTGGAGTTTTATAAGAATCTCGTCGCCTAGTGAGACTTTTCCGCGCTCGTCTTTAACGACGATTTCGCCGATATTATTCACGACGAAATCCGTACTGTTTTCCTCGCCAGATACGAGTTTTTCCCCGACGCCTTTTACGACGGAAATCAGAGTTTCTTCCGTATTATTCGTTTGAGGGTTTGTAGTAAACATGACGCCAGCATAGTCTGGGTGAATCATTTTTTGAATTATTACCGCAACGCTAATTTTTGGATTAATCAGGCCATTTTCTTCGCGATATTTCATGGCACGCTCTGAGAAACAGGAGATATAACATTTTTTGATATACGAGAAGATATCGTCGTTTTGTTTAATATAGAGATACGACTCAAGCATGCCGGCAAAAGAATGATTTTTGCCGTCTTCGTCGGTGGCGCTGGAGCGAATTGATAGTAGGTCTTCTTTGGCGAAAGTTTTCTTGATAGTTTTTAATATTTTATTTTTCGCCTCTTCGCTAAATTCCGTTTTCTCAATTAGTTTGATGATTTTCTTACGATTTTCTTCGCTGTATTTATTGAGTAGCTTAATATATTCGTCGCGATGATCGTAAATAAAATCATTAAAGCAGCTTGAAGTGAGCGCGAACCATATTGGCACTTCAACGGAAGTACTAGATAAGTGAGCAAGATTATAGGCTTTGCCGCCAATTTGTTTTAATGTTGATTTTTGGCCCACCTCGTAAATAAGCATCAGAGCTCCTTTTTGAATATCGCATAGCGTTTAACATTCGTTTCGATTTGCTCACTGAAATGCTGGAATGATTTTCGTTGTTCACATTGAAAATGAAACAAAGTTTCGTTGTATCCGGAATCTTTAATATGTTTGAGGCCGAGATATAACAGAGCCGTGTAGAAACCGTGTTTTTGAAACTCTTTTTTGACGGCGCTGGATTTTGATACAAACATCTTGCCGTCTTGGCTTGGATAGCCCAAGACGTAGCCGATTGGTTTTTTGTCTGGAGTTTTGGCTAGAAATACGACTAGATTAAGTGCGTGGAGCTTTTCGGCATAGAGATTCTTAAAATAGTCGAATGGAATATCGCAGTATAATTCGCTTTCCGAAAAGGCATCACAGGAAATGTCGAATAATTGTTCCAGAATAGTAAAACAGTCTTCTCCGTTATATTTTTCGAAGATGAATCCTGACTGTATTTTTTCTTGATATGATTGCTCGCCGACTGCGTAGAGCGGATTATCTACTTTGACCATGGCGCTACGATAAGTATAGAGTTCTTTATAACCCAGCTTTTTAATAAAATCTACGTAATATGCAGGATTATCGCAATCTGGAGTTAGCTTCGTATCAAAACCATCAATCGCCCAACGATAATTCATCCAAGTGCTACAGTTGAGCGGCCCGATGATATTCTTAAAACCAAATGATCTGGCTCTGTTTTCAATTCTTTCGAATAATTTCTGAACGTCTTCGAAGTTGTCTGGCAAATTCGTGAAGCCAAACATACAATGATAGTCTGGTATGTTTTGATTAACGATTAGATAGGCGCTGGCATCGCCTTCCGCAATTTGCTCCGAGTAATCGGCGAGCTGCAAAATATCTAATTCTTTTTCCATGCTTATGTTAATTATATACCGAAGAGACGGATAAGTCTTGCGCTATTTTTAGTGAACTGGTTGATGAATGATACTTTGGCGCGAAGATTGAATAGGCGCAGCGATGATAGCTTATTCGTGGAAAATTCCAGTAGATTAAAACGCAGCAAGGATCTGAATTCTTTGTCGGACAATTTTCGCCCTGTCTTTTTGGTAAGTGTGCTACGGAAGTATTTAATTAAGCTAATTATCTCTGCGTCGGTCATTTTGCCGAGATTGCTACAGAGTAGCTCGATTAAATCGTGCTCTGGATTTTGGTAACAGGCCATTTCCCAGTCGTAAATATAAAAATTATTGTCTTTTTTGAAAATATTTCTCGTTGAAAGATCATTATGGGTAAGCGAAAAATGATTATTTGGTAATTTTTTACGCTCGGTGGCTATGTTTTTAATAAAGTTTTCAATAGTGTCGATTTCTTGTGTTGTAAAAATTACATCATTTTGCGAACTTAATGTTCGCCACATTTTAAGTAACATCTTGCTAGAGCGGTTGTAATCTTCGTCCGTATAGTAATTAAGACTCATTTTTTCGATTACTGTACGCTTTTGGTAATACTTGGCGTGAAAATCTGTAATAATATCGATGATTTTCTTGAAATCGTCAGTTCTTGGGCGAGTGGCACCCTTTATTTCCTCCATCGCAAGAAAATGTACGCCATTTTGATCGCCTATGTGCCAATATTGTTCAATTAAATATTGCTTTAACGAGCTATCGATATTCTGATAGAAGGCATTTTCTCGGTATTCGCTATGGTTGAAGCCTAACACTTTACGGTGAAGTAGGATAGATGTTAGCAATGAAATACTGCCCGCGCAGATGACTTTTGCGCCATTAATGATGAGCTTTCGGGATTTCCATTTGCCTATAAATTCAGTTTTGAAGCCACCCTTAAATTCGAGCTTATATCGGAAGATGCTCGGCTCTTTGAGTGCGATTTGTCCGAGGATACTGTCTTTTGTGCCGACTGGCTCGAGTATGAATTTTTCTGGCTGCTCTTTAAACATAGCATCAAAAGCGGCGCGAGATTTTCGGCGGATATTTGGGTAATCTTCGGTTTGCATGAGGATATTATATACTTTATATATGGACTTATCTAATAATGAAGTACGGCACATAAAGAATAATGGTGTTGAGTATCTAGAATTTAAAGCTTTTGATGATTTTCGCGATAGTATCACGGCGGCTTTTGTGATACGGGGAGAAAATGAGCAGTATTATTGTGATCCAGATTCAAAAGAATTTATGGTGCGGGCTAATAATGAGATAGGCTTGACAAATATTGTCCAGATTAAAGAGCAGATTCATAGCGACAAATCGGTTATTGTTACTAACGAATTTGATATTCCGAATGAAGTTGATGCCTTGATGACGAATCGGAAAAATATAGCTTTACTGACGCGAGTGGCGGATTGTATTGCTGTTTTGGCGTATGATCCTATTACTAATACGATAGCTAATATCCATTCAGGTTGGCGCGGTACCATAAAGCGAATAGCGCCAAAGACAATTGGGAGAATGTGCAAGGAGTTTGGGGCTCGTCCAGAGAACGTGATTTGTGTGTTCTGCCCTAGTATTGGTCCGGACCATTTTGAAGTTGACGATGACGTGCGCGAAATATTCTCTACTGAATTTGGCGATAAATATATAACTAGTTCTGGCGATAAATATCTGATTGATGCTGCAAAATATGTTGCGGCATCGCTAATTGAAGTGGATATAAGACCAGAGAATATTCATAACTCTAATATTTGCACGGTTTGTCATAGTGATTTGTTGCATTCATATCGAGCCAGTAAGATGATAGAGCAAAAATATCGTAATGCTGCCATTATTAGTCTAAAGTGATTGTGCTAAGATAGAATTATGGAAAAGAATTCTTCTCATAAAAAAGACAACACTGGTTTAATTATTGGAGTTATATTTGGCTCGCTTATGATTGTGGTGGCGTTGATAATCATTATCGGTGGCATCGTTCAAAATAATCTGCCTGATGAGAGATATGATCCTGTCTATCGCAGGTATTGTCTTCCAGACGGGAGCGGTTGCGCAACGATAGAAAAACCGATGATTTATCTTTACCCAGAGGAGGATACTGACGTAATTGTAAAGTTAGGTGAACCAGAGAAAATAACGACTAGTTATCCTAAATACAATAATGGCTGGCGTGTGTTCGCGCAAAAAGATGGAACTTTAGTAGATGAAAATACTGGTCGTATACTTTATGGTCTATATTGGGAGGGTGCGAACTTCCCTGCAGTTCAGTCTGAAGAAGGTTTTGTTGTAAAAGGTTCAGAAAGCGCTGCTTTTCTAGAAGAAAAACTGGCGATTTTAGGCTTGAATGAACGCGAGTCGGAAGAATTTATTGTTTATTGGTTGCCTAAACTTGAAGCAAACAACTATAATTACATTCATTTTGAAACTAATGAATTACTGGATGAGTATATGCCGATAAATGTATCGCCAAAACCGGATAGCGTGATTCGGATTGCAATGAGTTTTAAAGGTCTCGACGAACCAATTAAAGTAGTGGAGCAAGAATTGATGACGCCAGTCCGCGAAGGGTTTACTCTTGTTGAATGGGGCGGAAGCGAGATTAAATAATGCGCGAGCATAAGTTCGGAACCTTCAAAATAATCGCGATTGTATGTGTTGTTGGACTTATACTGCTTTCAATGTCTTCTATATTTAATAAACCTAATTATGGGGATGGAAACGTGGTTACGGACGGTGAAACTATTAATGAAATAACTATTCGCATTAATGATAAATCATATATTGTGCGTATGGATGTTAATGATGCCGCGCAAGAGTTCGCACGTTCGACTCCGTTTGAGTTGCCGATGGTGGAGTTGAATGGAAATGAAAAATATTATCGTGGCGCAGATACGCTAGTTACGGATGCGCATAGAATGACTAGTGTTAAAACTGGTGATTTGATGCTCTATGAAGATAATTGCATAGTGCTCTTTTATAAAGATTTCGAGACTGATTATAGCTATACGCGTCTCGGCTGGGTTTATGATGCTGAAGATTTAGCCGAGACATTGGGCGATGGTAATGTTAATGTAATATTTACAAAAAACTAGGAGGTTAAGATGAGCAAAGTGTTAGTTTGTTATTTCTCGAGAGCGGGCGAAAACTATTCGGTTGGCGTTGTTCCGACCGGTAATACGGAAGAATTTGCGAACAATATTGTCGCGAAATTAAAAGAAGATGGACATGAAGTTGATGTCTTTAAGATTTTGCCTATCGTTGCCTATCCTGAGGGTTATGATGATTGTGTGGCAAAGGCGACTGAAGAACGTTCGATGCAGGAGCGTCCGGAATATGAAGGCGACGTCGATGTGTCGGCTTACGATACGATTTTCTTTGGCTATCCGATTTGGTGGGGTGATATGCCAATGATTGTCTATAATTTTCTTGAAAAACATTCTTTTGAAGGTAAAAAACTTTACCCGTTTTGTACGCATGAAGGTTCCGGCGAGAACGGGACGTTTATGACGGTAGGAAATTTGGCCGTGGGTGCTTTCCGTGAAGAAGGACTCGCTATGGAAGGCAAATTAGCGCGCCAAGAAGGCGGCAAAAAACAGGTCGATTATTGGGTCGGCCAAGCGGCTATTTGATGAAGAAAAACATCGATTTTCTATTAAGCGCGCCGATTGCTCACCGTGGTCTTCATGGTGAGAATGCGCCCGAGAATTCACTAAAAGCTTTTAAGCTGGCGCGTGACAAAGGCTTTTTGATTGAGCTGGATGTCCATCTATTGTCGGATGGCGAATTGGTGGTTTTTCATGACGATAATACGAAGCGCATGACTGGCGTTGATGCGCAGATAAAAGATTTGATGGTAGATGAATTAAAAAAGCTACGCCTAAAGAATACTCGACAGTATATTCCACTTCTGCGCGAAGTTCTTGATTTAATAGATGGTGTGGTGCCGATTATTGTTGAGGTAAAGAATGATCGTCCAGCGAAAGAGATTTGCCCCGTATTGATAAAAATAATGAGTGATTATCGCGGGCAATTTGTTGTCAAAAGCTTTGATCCAAGGATTGTGTATTACTTTAAGAAACATGCGCCATATATTGGGCGTGGACAGCTTGCGACGAATAATAGCTATTGTCTAAAAAACTTATGGCTGAATTTTTGGACTAAACCGGATTTTATTTCTTATGATATTCGTTGTCTACCGAGTAAACGGATAGAAAAAATAAGACACAAAATGCCTGTATTGGGGTGGACGGTTCGTTCAAGACGAGATTTAGTGATAGCAAAAAAGTACTGCGACAATTATATCTGTGAAACTATTCTTAGTTAGTGCTTCTTAATTTTATCAATTAGGATGCTATTGGCAATGTTTGATACAGCAAAAATGATAAGCATGACGCCAAGAATCTGAATGAATACATTCGATATCATAATCTTTCCAATAACGCAGAGCACGCCGGCTGCGATGCCGATGATTGATAGTAGCATTGGCAAGCGGTAATTCGGTCCATACGAGCGGAAAGTTAATGCATCCTGTAAACGGATGAGGCTGATTATGATAATAAATATGCCAACGATGAAGGAAATTGACTCTTTTATAAAGTCCGTCTGGACGCAAAGAAATATGCCAGCGATAATTAACGCTAGGCCGGTAATGATCGAACTAATGTGACGATTTTCTTCCTTCGAACGGTAATAGTCGATAAAGTTATAAAGGCCATAGATGGTAAATACTATGCCGATTGTGATAGAGATAAAGCTAGTGACTTTGTCGGCCCAAACCAAGAGGCAAATGCCGAGGATTAATAAAGCTATGTCAATTAAAATTGGTGCGATTAAATCTTGAAAAACGCGTTTGCGCTCGATTTTTTTGCGCGCTTTTTTGCCGTCATTGTCTTTGACGATTACGGCTTCTACAACTTCACCTTGCTCAGTTTTACTCATGTCTTTATTATAACCTATTTCTTAATCCGACGTTTTTCGAGCCATTCTGGTACATTGGTAAATTTGATTTCTGGCATGTAATTAATTTCGTCTTCAGTAACATCGAATATTTGTTGGTAGACGATTTCGACGGAACCATATTCAGCATTTGCCATATCGAGACCAAGTTCATTGGCGAGTTTTTCGACCGCTTCGGCTGACTTGCCTTCGATTTCGATAAATGGCGGAACCCATGGCCAGGTATCGATATCAACCTCTACGCCATCTTTTATCCAGGACTCACGATAGGTTTCTTGAAGGGCTTTTGGCGCATGACCACGCGCATGAGTGAGAAATTCGACAGCATTATTATAGTTATCAACGGTAAGGCAGATTTCTTTCATGCCTTCAATGCTGCGATCGTCGCAGTGCTTGAACGACATCGTAATTTGATTGCCTTCGTTACGTACGCGGAAATATTCGTTTGGATTATCACTTTCAAATACGGCGCGTTCCATTAATCTTTCTGGATTAACGAGTTCGGCGCCGATATTTTTGAGTAACTTGCGAATGTTTTCTTTGTCGATATTTAAAAATTTTGCCTCAATCTCTGCTTTCATACTAATAGTATAAAGGTTTTATATTATTGGGACAATTTTAAAGCATGTCCTTCTTCTTAAGCCAGGCAGCGACGGCGATTGAAACTAAGATGGAGATGCCAAGAATGGCCCAAGCGGAGATGTGATCTGTGCCGATGACGCCAAACCAGACGTTCATGCCAAGGAATGATGAAATCATAGTTGGTATAGATAAGACGATAGTGATACCGGCGAGGAATTTCATGATGTTATTGAGGTTGTTCGAAATGACTGTGGCATAGGTGTCAGTAATAGACGAAAGAATCTTGCGGTAAAGACCAGCCATTTCGATAGCCTGGCGGTTTTCGATGATAGTGTCATCGATAAGATCGGCGTCACCTTCGAATAGCTGTACTACATTTCCTTTTTGGATGCGTTCGAGAACGCTGTCGTTTTCGTTGAGTGATGTAATAAAATAGACGAGTGTTTTTTCGGTACCGAGCAAATCGATAAGATCTTCATTGCGGGTCGACTCGCGCAGGACGTCTTCTTTTAGTTCGATGTCGCGATAAATTTCGTCGAGCACGCGCAAATAACTAGCTGCGGCGGTATATAGAATTTGTATAAGGAAACGGCTCTTTTTGGCGGTGCGGAAATTTTTGACTTCGCCTTTGCGAAAATCGTTAAGTAAAGCGATGCTTTTTGGCGCGACCGTGATGACGTAATTATTATTCGTAATGATAATGCCGAGCGGATAAGTAACGTATTTATCTTCTTGGCTGACAAAAGCCGGTGCGTCAATGACGACGAGTGTAGCTTTTTTGTCTACCTCGACGCGTGGCAATTCGTCATCATCGAGCATTTTCTCGATGAGTCCGCGATCCACCTTAGTCATATTGACTACGCGGTCGATTTCTTCTTTGCTAGGTTCGGATAAGTCTATCCAACAATCTGGTAATATCTCGTCAATAGATTCGAGCGTTTGTTTGCGATTATTTGTGCGATAACATTTAAGCATTTCTCTATCCCTCATCTATATCAATTAGTTCATAGTATTTTTTTGCCATATCCATAAGCATATTTTAGCATCCTCAGCGCCTCAGAGTAAAATGGTGTAAAATAAAATTAGCCCCAAATCTTTGCTGGGGTGAACGTTACAATTTTTCTACTTTGACAAAGGGGGTAAACCACGATGAAGCAGAAAAGAATCAAACAACTAATCGATGCGAGCGGCGTGCAGGGTTTCGAATTCGACAACGACGAGACTATGTATGCCTGGTGGGTCACGCCCGGCGCCGGCAAGATGCTGGCAAAGCGCGTGATTGAATGCGACGACGGTGTCTGGGAAGATTACTTTGCTGTTCCTTATGCGGATATGGATGCCTGCGAAGAGCTCTACGACGAAGTGGTCTTTGACTTCGTGGAGTGCTATGCGGAGGATCTGTATTTCGGCTCAGCCGACACCCTGTCTCTGTTTGGCGATGTGGCCAGCAAGGGCGACGACGGCCTGCTGGAGCTGCTGTCTTTCTTCGATAAGACCTACGATGAGTTCCTGCTGGATGTGTTCTACTGGTATGGCCAGTGGGTCGAGGATATGGTTCTGTCCGACGATGACGACGAAGATGAACTGATGCTCGATTACAGCCCTGAAGAGGCTGCTGAGGAACATCTGGTAAAGAGCGTGCTGCGGCATCTGGGCGATGCGACGCTATGTGTCGACTATGGTGACGACGATTGCGTTTACTGGGAGTTTGCCGTGGCGCGCGGTGAGATTTGGTATCGTCGCGCAGATATTGAGTTCGGCGTGGACATGTTCTTCTACTACGACGAGTATGGCCATGTATCACTGGAGGACCCTGACGGCATGGGCGCCCTGCGCGATGCAGTGCTGACCTGCTTCGGTGGCGAGAACTGGTATTACGAAGAAGAAGGCGACGCGCTGGGCATCCTGGGCCTTAAGGAAGAAGACCTGTTCGAAGAATAAATGTCAATAAGTAGAGAAAGTCAATGCCGGCCCGGCATCATGCGATGTCG
>JAEEGH010012585.1_pt1 | contig 18924 bp, 9 predicted proteins | sample 9134181 | NCBI WGS metagenome assembly JAEEGH01 (sample SAMN16246544, study PRJNA631951) | gut metagenome | biome: gut microbiome; feature: rumen; material: DP-attached | host: Bos | place: Iran: Karaj | collected 2018-10 | reverse complement strand
GGACGCGGGCGTGTAGGTGAACACCGTGTTGTTGGTCGTGCCGTTCGCCGTGTCGTAGGTTATCGTCACGTCGCCGGACGTGCCGTCGGCCTTCACCTTGTAGCGCGTCCCGACGGCCGCCGTGAATGTGCCAAGGGGGATGGTGGTCTGCTTCGTGTTGTAGTCGAAGCGAAGCCCGCCCGTGAGCCAGAAAAACGTGAACGTCGCTTTGGCGCCGTCCGTGCGTGCGCACCAGAACGCCTGGTTCTGGCCGACTCCAGTGAACTCCACCTCTTCCTCAATGGTGTCGGTACTTGCAGGCGTGTAGCCGGTGTTGATCCACTGCGTACCGGTGCCCGCGATGTACTCGAGCCGGATGTATTCAGCCGGCAGAGCCGCCGCGCGCGTACAAAGAGTGAAAGCCGCGCATGCACCCAATGCGAGGACGGCTCCAGAAACGGTCGATCTGAATCTCATTTTGCGCTCCTTTTCTAAACTCTAGCCGTCCGACTGGAACGACGTAGAGTCTATATTGCATAAAGTTTCTAAAGATTTTAACATACCTCGTTTCGCCAGTCAAGACAACATTGTGACATTGTGACATTGCGACATTTGAAGAGTGCAACGAGCGTTTGACTGGCTAATATTTTAGAAAGGAAATTGATCCAGATCCGGAGGGCCAATTGCAAAACCTGGCCGACACGGAGGTCGGCCCTCCCATAATTGTGGTCGGCCCTCCCATAATTGTGAAAACATAGTGCGAGATACGCATTCCGGGAGGGACGGGCGCCGTCCCGTCCGCAATTGCGAAGGTTTTGCAACTACTTCCGGAGAGAGAAACGGCGTCAGATGAGATTAAGCTTCTTCACGTATGGCAGCAGCACATGCATCACCACCTGGGCGTTCATGCGGTGCCCGCCCTCAAACACCTGTGACATTCCGGGGTAGTGCTGTTCGAACATCTGGCGCCACTCGGGGCCCATGTCGTCCTCGTTGCCGAAAAGACCGTGGCAGAGAGCGCGGTCATCGTCGGCGATGCCGTCGAACTGGTGCGCCTCCATATCCTTGAAATGGGCTATGATCTCCTTCGTGACGTGGAACTCCGTCTCGCCGTCCTTGCGCTTGTTGAGCCACTTGTGCCTGCCAACGTACAGCACGTCGTACTTCTGCGATATGGTGAAGGACGGGTTCACGCATATCCGCGTGAATCCGCGCAGCTGCTGGGCGTACATGCCGCCCATCGACGTGCCCACCACCAGATCCGGCATCTCGTCGTACGCGAGCGCCTCAAGCATCGGCATGGCCACGGCGGGATCGACGGGGATGTCCGGCGCGGTCACCGTGGCGCGATGCGCCGCGTCCGTGTTCCAGAACTCCCTGCGCAGCAGCTCAACAGTCCCGCTCGCGCCCGACGATCCAAATCCATGCAGATAAAGTATCTTCTTCATGCTCTAACTCAATATTGACTCAACTAGAGTTTCTTCTTGAGCTGGGTTTCGTACTCGAGGCGGCCACGGGAGCGCGGCACGAAACCTGCCTCGTCAGGCTCGGGCGTCTGCGCGGAGTGCGCCGCCCCCTCGCGGAAGAGCGCCAGCAGCTCGCGCCAAAGCGGATCGTCGCGGCCCGTGAACGAGAACTTGCCGCGTGCTGGAAGACCACGCCCACCGGCGGCCTTCGGGAGATGCGCCACAAGGGCGGGACTCATCTCCGGACGCGTCAGGTCAACCCACTCCCATCTTGCATCGCCCGCAATCCCAACGCGGTCCGGCGCAAGGCCGCCATGGCACGAGGCGCACGAGCGCGCGAACACGCCCGCGTACTTCGTCGCCCACGGGGCGATCGCCGCATTGTCGGGCATGCCCCAGCGGTCGCGCTTGCCGCGCGCCTGCAGATGTGCGCAGTCGGTGGTGGTGTAGTACGGCACCATCGCGTCGATCCACTCGTAGACGCGCCGGCGCTCCTCGGGCGTCACATCCGAGCCGCAGTGGCTCCGTTCAAGGTATTCCGGCAGACGGCTAGCGCAGGTGCCCGTCTGGCGCGGCTGCAGAACGTCCGCAAAGCCGTAGTTGAGCAGTATCGAGTGGATGAGCGGCTTTACTCCGCCAGCTCCCGGCGCGCCGCCGTATGAGAGATAGCTTGTACGGTCGCTTCTCGCGCGTTCGTTCAGGCCGTCGTAGCTGCGGCAGAAGAAACGCGTGCGGCCGTCTTCCAGGGAAAGTCCCTTCGCAGGATCGGCGCCGCCGTGGCATCTGACGCAGTGCGCGTTCCAGACGGGCTGGATGTCGCGCATGTAGTCGATCACGCCGGCTCGCAGACCGTCGGGAGTCGCAAGAGGAGTGGGCGCGCGGCGCGAGGCGTCGCCCGCGAACGCGCCGCTTGCCGTCATGCGGCCCTCGTGGCATCCCACGCAGCTGCGCCGTTCGCCCGGCATCACGTTGAGGGCGCTCGTCATGCGCTGCACCTCGCGCCCCTCGCCGTCCACGAGCTGCAGATAAATCTCCTTCATCGCGGGCACCTCGAAGTAGGCGCTGCCGTCCTTCTCCACGGGCGCATACCCCCACACGCGCTTGGCGTAGTAGGTGCCAACGCCCATGAGCGGACTCTGATCGTACGCCCTGAGGCCGCTCAGCTCCACCGTCTTCGGAAGCTGCTCCATGATGCGCACGGCCTTCACGTCCTCGCGCGGCAATCCCTCCGCATATCCGCGCATCACGTCCGTCACGTACAGGTAACCCACCTCCACCTCCTCGGCGGACGGCAACGCGGGCGGCGCCGCAGGCACCTTCACGCGCTTGACGTTCTCCGGCGTGAAGGCGGCGATCGTCTTCGGCAATGAACGCGGCACGAGCGGCGTTGCACAGTAGGCGCTGGTGGTCTTCGGGTCGTACACGGTCGCGCGGCCGCCCTTCTCGTCGATGAGCGAGATCCTGTAGCGGTGCTGGCCACCTCCGCCGTAGGAGCATAGGTAGCGTCCCTTACCCAGCGGATACGGCCAGCAGTAGGACCACAGATGGTTGAAGTCCATCACGGACGGAAACTCCGGCGTGAGCCAGCGCACCTCCTTGCCGCGGCGCCCTTCAGGACCGTTCTTCGTTGAAACCACTCCTATCGCGCCGAACGGCGAGCCGTGGTGCGGCGTGAACGTGCACACCACCTCGTCGGGCGCGTCAGGAACCTCCTTTGCCTGCAGAAGATTAGGCGGGTCGTCAAGGAGGTTGCCGAAGCAGAGCTCAAGGTGGCGTCCGTCGGGATACTGCGTCCAAAGCGACTGGCGCGACATGATGTTCCAGTCCACATACTCCCAGCGAGTGTACATGAGCCGCCCGTCGCTGCGCACGGAGAGGCAGTAGTCGGCGAGTGTGTTGGAGGATATCATCTTCACGCCGGAGCCGTCCGCGTTCATCACATGCACTCGGCTCGAGGGTCCTGTGGCGCATACGAGGTGCGTGCCGGGCTCGCGGGTTGAGATGAAGGCGATGCGCCCGTCAGGGAGAGGCGCGGGCGATGTGTCGTGAAATGCGCCGTCAGTCACCTGCACGAGACCAGAGCCGTCCGCATTGATGCGGTAGATGTGCCAGCACGGCGACTTGTGGCGGCGCATCGAGAACCAGATGGTCTTCGCGTCGTACGAGAGCGCAAGGTCGAAGATCACAGAGTCGGCCTCCTCGAAGAGAACGCGCGGCGGCGTTTCTGGATGCGAAGGTTCGAACACCTTGATCGCCGTTCCCCACTTGTCGCCGTTGGGATAGGCGGCATGGCCCATCAGGCACGGTCCCGCGACGGTGTGGATGGGAGCGCCCTCGATGAAAAGGATGGACGGCAGTCCGCGCGTTTCTGCGGCCAGCGGCTCGCTCTCCTTCGAGAAGTCCGGCTCGGCGCCCTTCTGCGCCCTGTCGAGCACGAACCCCGCAACGGCCACTTCGCCAGCGCCGGTGTTCACGAGCTCAAGCAAATGAGGACCGCCGGAAAGGCTCGTAGCGATCGGAAGTTCGGCGTATGAGGAGTGCTCGGGACGCGAAAGCGCATCATTCTTCGGTCCGGCGAGGCTCACCGGCTGGATTGACTTCCCGTCGATGCGCACGTCGAACGTTCCCAGACGCGCAAGCGAGTTCGTGTGGGTGGTGTTGCGCCATGAGAGGCGCGCGCCGATGCGCGCGGCAAGCGCCACTGATGTTCCATCGAACTCAAGCGCAATCGTCTCGCCCCTCACGGCCGAATACCAGTAGCACAACGGCCCACGCGCGCCTCTGTGAAGCTCGGGATACCATTCACCGGACATCTTCACCTGCGAATGGCGAGGCGACACGAAGAAGCGCCCCTCCGCGGCATGCGCGCCAAGCGCGCACGCCGCAAGAGCCGCAACAGCGAAATAAAGCACTACTTTCTTCATCTCACGAAAAGCGTCATTCCACCCCTGGTCACCTTGCATGTGCCATCGTCCAAGACAGTGACAATCCAGCCCTTCGGCAGGTTCACGCCTTCCGGCTTGCCGGCGACGGTGAGCGACGCGCCAACATCAGGCTTCAGGAACGTGAAGGACTTCTTGAGGTTGTCCGGGTCGGCGATCTCAAGCTTGTCTGCAGAGAAGTTGACGGTTCCAGACGCCATGATGCAGTCGCCGACATTCACGAGAATCTTGTCAGAGACCGTCATAGTGCCGTTGGCGATGGTGCCGTTGCCCGTAAGGATGGGCCGCACAAGCGTCTTGCCGCCAAGATCGAGCGTGGCGCCGGAAGCGACATCCACCACGCCTCCCTCGAAGACGACGTCAGGACCCGCGACGGCGTGGCATTTGACGGCGTTTTCGGAGATCGCACTGCTCCACACGCGCACTTCGTCGTAGTCGGCATAGGCGTCGAAGTCGTTCCAGAAGGAGTGTCCGAGCCAGAAGTGCGTCTGCGTCACCTTCTCCAGAAGCTTCCAGTTCGCGAGCGTCTGCGTGAAGGAGCCCATCATCTTCTTCGTGTTCAAGTCGAAGCAGTATCCGCTCACCGTCGTGCTGCCGTCGTCGTTGGCGGCGAAGGTGAAGGCCATGTAGTAGGGCGTGTCGGCCGCAAGCGTTCCCGTGCCGGTGTACATGCCGCCGTCAGGCGCCACGTCCGTTCCTGAGAAACCGCCGTCGTTGTCGCGGTTGAAGGTGAATCCGAGCACATTGCCGGTGTTGTCGCCGAGGCTGAACATCTTGGTCCACACCTTGCGCGTGCGGTTCCTCACCCAGAATTCGAGCGTCGCGTTGTTCGAGACGATCTTGTTCGCGCCGAGGTCTATGTAGCTGGTGTCCTTTGCGCCGCCGGCGAGCCTCGCCACCTGGGAATCCCCGCTCGTGGCGAACGTGACGTCGCCGATCTTGACCGCGCCCGTGTCGCCCGTGACGGAGTCCACAAGCGAATCGCTGAAGCTCCAGCGATGCTCAAGCTTCGCCGGAGTGTATGCGCTACTGTCGGCGGAGATGGCCAGAGTTCCCTTCTCGACCTTGACCTTGTCGACCTGCGGGAGCTCCTCGACCGTGAGCGTTCCCTCGCCGGCCTTCACAAGAGTGGAGGAAGCGGAAACCGCCGTGACCGTGTTGTTCGCGAACGCCACGTTGCACCCGACGGTGTCGATCGTCGCGCAGTTTCCAATCACCTGATTGTTGATCCCCTCGACGAGGTTGCCGTCGGTGGTGGGCTTGATCGTGCCGCCGTTCAGGATGACGGTTGCCGCTCCGGTCATCTGCCTCTTGATGGAGGGCGCGTTCAGCGTGCCGTCGTTCAGAACATATGTCGCCGTGCCGCTCGCATTGTTGTTGCCGCCGAGGAAGATCGTGGGATTGGCATTCACAGTGCCGCCGTTCTGCACGAACTCGCCCACGCCGCCAGCCGAACCGCTGGAGTTGCCGCCGATCACGAAAACGTTCTTGACGTTCAGGGTGCCGCCGTTGATCGTGTAGCTTCCGACGGCGTTTGCAGTCTCGCCCACGTAGAAGCGGTCGTTCGCGTTGAACGTGCCGCCGTTCTGAACGGCGTTGCCGATGCCATTCTGGCCGAAACGCGCCCAGCCGCCAACAGTATCGGCGGTGCCGCGGTTCAGCGTATAGAGGCCGGTGCTTCCGCCCTCGACGCCGGTGCGCACGTCATGGGCGGTCAAACTGCCGTCGTTCTGCGTGAACGTGCCCTTGGCCGTAGCCGCGCTACGCCCAATGTAAAGATTGCCCTTGGCGACGAATTCGCCCGCTTCCATGTTGTACACGCCAGTGCCGACCTCGCCCACAGTGAACTCGGCTCCGATCTCGATCTTTCCGCCTGTCTGGTTGATCTCGCCGTAGCCGTTCTTTCTTTGGCCGAGCGTGCCCCAGCCGCGTGTGACGAACGATCCGTTCTCGCTCACGTTCACATAGCCCTTGTTGCCGGACTCGTTTAACCCGCCCAAGGACAGCTGATAGATATTCACGGACGCATCTCCACTCACGTTGATCGTGCCGGTACCGCCCTCCGCGCCGAGATACACGGGATTGTTGAACGTGTTGATCAGCGCACCGCCGGAGATGGAGTACGTTCCAGTGCCGCCGTTGCGGCCGATGTTGAGCCAGTGGTTCAGCGTCACCTCGCCGCCCGTCTGGATGAACTCGCCCAAACCCCTGCTGCCCACTGTGAAATCGATGCTGGCGGTGAGCGTTCCGCCTGTCATGCGGTAGACGCCATGTCCGGCCGCGCTGTCTTTTCCTCCGATGACGCACCAGACGTTTCCGAGATTCACCGCGCCGCTTGTCTGCACGAATTCCGCATAGTGCATCTTGCCGAGATCAAGTTCCGTCGCGGTGAGCGTTCCGCCCGCGCCGTCCTTTGAGAGAAGGAACTTTATGTCCCCGGAGGCAGTCAGGTTCGCAATGTTGTCGATGAAGGCCGACTCGCCAAACTTGGCGTAAGTCGTACCTTCGCTCGTCGGAGTGAACTCCACCGTCGAGCCCTCCCCGCCGGAGAAGGCCGCGCCGGAATTCGCAACGAGGTGGTTGAGCGAAAGGACGTGTCCGTTGAGATTTGCCGCGCCAACGAGCAGAGGCGTGTGGGTAAGGCCGCGCCAGTCGCAGTCAGCCGTGAACGTGCAGTTGCCGATCTCGAACGCCTTGCAGGCAACGTCTGTGCCAGCCGGCGCCTGGAGGTTCACGTTGTTTCCCGACACCTTCACGGTGTACGAGGCGGTGGGCACCACCGGTTCACCCGCGAGGTCCTCCCAGTTTCCAGCGTTCGTGGGATCGCCGCTGACCGCGCCGGTCCACGTGGCCACCTGGTCGCCGTCCTTCGCGAGCACGATCTTCACGTCGATATCCTTGATGATGCCGTCGGCGTACGCCCTGGAGTCGATCGGTTCGCCGAGGAAGTAGAGCACGGACTTCTTCGCGGCGGAGTTCTTGATGGATGTGCCGAGGTAGTCGTCTGCCACCACGTCGTCCACCACGAGGGAATGGCCGTTCAGGTCGATTGTGACGCCGCCCTGGAGGGCCAGCTTGCCGAGAGCGGACCAGTTGGCGTCGGCGGAAAGGACGAGCGTGCTCGTTCCGCTTCCCTTCGGGAACGTCGTGTTGTCGGAGAGGATGTACGTCGAGCCGTTGACGGTGATTGTGAAAGGCACGTAGTCGTTTCCAAACTTGTACTCGACGCCCCAGCCGCCGCCTGTATCGGCGACGATGGTGGTGAAGCGATGCCAGCCTTCCGTCACATTGCACGTCACGCCGCTTACGCCGGGATCCCAGGTATGGTTGAACAGCACCTGCTTGCCGTCGATGTAGAAGCCGAAATAGTCATCGACGTCCTGATTCATCGTCCACGTTCCTGCCTGCGCGGCGTTCACGTAGAACCAGCCGTCGTGCCGCATCTGGAGCCTGTAGTAGTTCGCCGCGCTCTGTGCGCCGCCGATCTTGTTGAGATCGCCCACGTTGCCCTCGCCGAGCAGAGTGTACTGGTTCTGCAGAAAAACCATGTTGCTGCGCACCGCTGCGCATGTGCCGTACATGGTGACGGGATGCGCCACAGGACCTTCGACCTTGACAGCGCCCCACGTGTGAACGTAGCCGGCAGGCAGCGTCACCGATCCTACGCCGCCAGGGAACGCGACGAGCGTCGCCTTGTCCGGCACGATGCTCGCAACCGCCGTCCCGTTCGCGTCGGTGCAGGTCCAGTTGGATGCTGTCGCAAGGTCTGCCGCAGTGGGCGACGCGCCGCCGTTCCACGTGGCGATGGTGTCGTATGCCACAGGTCCGGCGAGAAGCGTTCCCGTGCCGGGATAGAGAATCTCGTCCTTGACGGAATCATAGAGGCCCGCCACGCCGTCCTTCACGCAGGGGCGCAGGTTTCGCGCCGGCGTCCAGGTGCCAGTGCCTTCGTAGTCGGTCCAGAGCCTGCAGTAGTAGAGACGGCCGAGGTGCTGCTGCAATGGCGTCCCCTGCAAGTTGCTGCCGAAGAGGTACAGGTTCAGGTTGCTGTCGTTGAGGATGCCGTACTGCGCGGTGGCGTCCAGCGTCTTGGTGATGGTCTCGCCCTTGTTGTTAGTCCATGTGGAGGACATCGCCCCGGCCGCCGTGCATTCCACCTGCACGGTGAAGTCGCCGCCGTACCATGTGAAATTGCCGAAGTCCTGCATGTTGTTGCCGTATTCCCAGCGCGCCTTCTCGTCATGGCTCATGACGAGGTTGAAGCGCTTGTTGTCGCCGTTCCACGAGCCGAGCAGAACGGGATATGTGCCGCTGGCTACATGCGTCGCCTTCAGCTCCGCCTTGACGCCGGTATTCCCCTTCACGCCGGTATCCACGTATAGCGCCGCGGAGGGCTTTACCCACTCCACGAAGTAGTCGGGCGTTTCCGCCGCTGCTGCCATCGGAAGCGTTAAAGCCGCCGCGATCGCAACGCATAGTGCTGTAGGTTTCATCTGGAATTCCTTTTCTTATGATTCAACATTCATGAAATGAAATCAGGCCGTTCATCTGAATAGGAGCGCAAAGCCCACCCGCTTGAGCTCGTAGCCGAACTCGTCCTTCAGCGGGTATAGCTTCCATCCCTTCGGCACCTTGCCGCCGCTAAAGGCGATGTCGTCCTTAGCCGGCAGCAGTTCCGCCGAACCGACCTTGAAGAGCGGCAGCGGAACCTTGCGCGAGTTCATGTTGAGGTCGCCCGTGTCGATGGTCATCTGCCCCTCAAGTACTTCGGTGACGGTGAGGTAGCCCTCGCCGTTGGGCTTGAACACCGCACCCTCCGCCATCGTGAGCATCTGCGCCGTGCCAGCGCCAGTGATCGACCCGGTGACAGTGAGCATGTGAGGCTGCCCGCTGTCCTTCTTGAGTTCTCCGTCGAGAATCAAATTCTTGACGGAAAACACTGCTGGATGCCCGTTGTAGTTCACAAGCCTGAATGTAGCGGTCGAGCCTACCCGAATAGTTCCGTTCGGACATTTTCCGGGGGCGTTCTCCCAATATGCATGCGTAGCCATGAGCGTTCCATCCTGCACATCCAGAACGCCTGTCCCCTCAATATCGCAGGCCGAAATGTAAAAGGCGGAGGATCCTGTCTTGGTCAAGGTGTGTTCACCAAGGTTGATGTAGGTATAACCATTATTGAAGTGACGGGAAATGGCGACGATCCCGCCACTCGTGTCCACAGTGGCATCTCCTTCAAGCTTGAGGGTGGTAACCGGAGGCAATTTATAGTCGCTGAAGCCCGGACTGGAGGTAAATATGGCGCCCTCCTCAAGGATGACCTTGTTCTTTTCGGATTGTCCCCCATCGGTCTTTCCGTTTTCGTCGAGCGTGGCGCCGCCCTTGACGCGGATGAACGCAGCGCGCCCGTTCGCCCCGAACGAAGTGGAGTCGCCGAACTTCACCCTGCCGCTCACGATCACCGCCTCGCCGGTGTAGCCGGAATTGCCGCCGCTCATCGTATAGGTGTTGTTAGCTCCCGGATCGAGCAGGAGCGACCCGCCGCCTTCCACGGCAAAGGACGGCCCCTGGGCGCCGATGACTCTGACCGTCGTTCCCTGCGCGAGTTCGACCATCGCCTCAGGCCTGAACTTGTCGTCAATGGTGATGCTGGCGCCGCCAACGACTCTGAATATTTTTGCGGAGATTGAACCTTCGCCAGAGAACGCAACCTCTACGCTGCCAGAGACAGTCAGCTCGCCAAGCGAATAGTCGCCTGCGACCGTGACCTGGGTGCCCTCCGACGCCTCGATCGTGACCTTGTCGCCGATCTTAGGGAGCTTGCCCAAAGACCAGTTTTCCAACGTCTCGAAGGAACCGTCGCCAGCCATGTTCGTCCAAGTCATCTCCTCTACGCCAAACGGTTCGCGCGGAGGATACATCTTGGTGTAGAGCCGCGCCTCGGCGGCAGTCCAAGTGTTCGTGTAGAAGCGCATGTCGAGAAACGCCACGTTCACGGCGTCCTCCTGCTGGCGCAAGCCCACATTGCCGGTCAGATAGTCGGTAAGGCCGCCGTATGCGTTGCAGAACTGGAAGCCGTTCTTGAAGGGACGCGAATCGGAATTGATGGAAGAATCGAAGCTTCCTACCTGCTTGCCGTCGAAGAAGAGCGTGATGGTGCCAGTGGCCTTGCTTCCCTTTGTGTGCACCGCCACTAGCGTATGAAAACGCGCGGTCGTCTCGCCTAGTCCGGTGACGTTGTACGAAGTGGGGATGTTCTTGGCGTTGTCGTATGCGGCCGTTGTCCATCTCTGGCAGATGGCGGTGTGAAGAGTGCCTTCCCCCGATCCCGTGCAGATCAAGACCTGCTTCTGCTGAAGAGTATCGTTGCTGCCGATGCTAAGGAGAATGCCCTTCTCGTCGGTACCGGGCTTTACGGACATAGCGGCTGTCCAGTTCTGGTTCAACAGCACGTCGCCGTTTGATATCTCGCCATAACCGCGTGGATGGATGGCGAGGCCCTCGCCGTCAGGACCGTTCACAGGAGTGTCGCTAGCCCCGTTTCCGGCGGGATCGGTGCCGTCGTTGCCAGTGAACACGCGCTCGCCGGACGTGAAGTCGAACCTGAAGAACTGGTCGTTCAGGTTAACCGGTCCGGACGGGAACGTCTCGGCGTAGAGAGCCGCCTCCTCAGCCGTCAACGCACGTGTGAAGTAGCGCACGTCCTGAAAGGCGACGTCCAGGTTGTCCGACTGGTCGTAGTAGCCGCCCGGGTTGCCTCCATGCGCCGAGCAAAACTGGAAACCGCCCGTGAACGACTTGCCGCCCTGGTTGCCGTTGGAGTTCCAGCTGCCGTTCACCAGCGTTCCATCCCAGTAGAACTTGACGACGTGATCGGCAATGGTATGCACAGCCACGAGAGAATGGAAGTAATTTGTAGTGTCGCCCAAGTCGGTGAGGTTTACTGAAGTGGGGATGTTTATGGTCCTGCCGCCTCCCCAGTTCTGGCATATCGCAACATGCAGCGTGCCAGGCGTGCTGGACGAGCAGAAGAGGATCTGCTTGTTGTTGATTACGCCATTGCTGCCAAGGCACAGCAGCACTCCCTTCTCGACGTCGCATGACTTCACCGACATGGCCACCGACCAGTCGGCGTTCATCAGCGCATCGCCGTTGGAGATGCTCCCCCAGCCCCTTGGGTGCACGGCATTGTTGTATCCCGTGATGCCATAGACGCCCGTGTAGCCGGTGCTGGACGTGCAAGGCTCGGTTTCACAGCCGTTGTTCTCGTATGTTTTTACGCCTTTGGCGAAGTCATAGCGGAAGTAGTAGTCGTCGATGCTGTCAGCAGCGGACGACGCCGCAGCGACGCAAAAGACGACCACTAGAGAAAGTGCCATCAAAGTTGCTCTCTTTTTCATGGCGAAAAGTTTACCATATTTGTCGTCAACTCGCAACCCGCGTGGAAGATTCTTCACAATTGCCGCAAATTGCGCGTCACTCCATAGGGGCGAAATGCCCTCATGAGAAAACGTAGACTACGACTTTGCGGCGAGGGCGATGAGCTCACGGGCGTGGCGCTCGACCACGGAGGTGAGCGACGCGCCGCCAAGCATCCGCGCAATCTCGTCCACTCTCTCGTCCCCTTCCAGCACGCGTACCGTCGAACGCGTGCGCCCGCCGCTCACGGTCTTTGAAACGGCCAGATGCCTCTCGCCGTACACAGCGCTCTGCGGCAGATGCGTTATCGCAACCACCTGATGATGCTGCGCGACGGACCGCAGACGCTCGCCAACGGCACGCCCCACCTCGCCGCCGATGTTGGAGTCGATCTCGTCGAAGACAAGAACGGGAATCTCGTCATGCGCGGCGACAACGGCCTTCACCGCCAGCATCACGCGCGCGATCTCGCCCGTGGAGGCGATCTCCCTGAGCGGACGCGACGGCTCGCCCGGATTCGGCGCGAACTGGAAGTCCACCACGTCGCAGCCGCTTGAATCAGGTTCGCGCGCGCTCAACGCCACGCCGAATCCCGCCTTTAGGAATCCAAGCCCGTGCAGCTCCTTCGTGATCGACTTGGCAAGGCGCTCGGCCGCACGCGCCCGCGCAGCGGAAAGGCTCTTCCCCGCAGCGCCCACCGCCTTCTCCGCATCGGCCACCTTCGCGGAAAGCTCGGCTATGCGGTCCTCTCTCCCCTCAAGATCGGCCAGCCTCGCCGCGCGCGCGTCGCGAAGCTCAAGAAGCGCCGCGGCCGTCGGGCAATTGTATTTCCGCTTCAGCCGCTGCACAAGCGAAAGGCGCTCGTCCAGCGCCTGAAGCGTCTCAGGGTCGGCGTCAAGGCGCGATGCGCTTTCAGCTATGCCGCTCGCAAGCTCCTGCACCTGAACGGTTATGCGTTCGATCTCCTCGCTCCACTCCGCCGCAGGCTCGTGGAAGCGCGCGATCTCGCGCAGGCGGGCGCTCGCGGCAATCAATGCAGACGCGGCGGATTCGTCCGCTTCCGAAAGGAGTCCCGCCGCCGCGTTGGCGCATTCAAGGATCTCGGCCGCGTGGGCCGCTGCGGCATGGCGCGCGGGAAGATCGTCGTCGTCCTCGGAAGTCAGATTGGCGGCGTTCAGCTCGTCCACGGAATAGCGCAGGCGCTCCACCTCCTCGGCGAAATCCGACGAGTCCCCCTGCAGAGCGGCAAGCTCGCCCTTAAATTCCGAAAGGCGCTTCCACGCCGCATCGTATGAAGCATGGTCGATTCGTCCGTATGCGTCAAGCACTCCACGCTGGAAATTCTCGTCGAGAAGCGACTGGTGGTCGTTGGGACCATGCACGTCCACAAGCAGACGCCCCAGAGCGCGCAGCGTCTGCACGGTTGTGGCGGAGTCGTTGACATAGACGCGTCCTCCGCCCGATGCGCCGATGACGCGCCTAACGATGAGCGCCCCCTCCTCGCAGGGCGGCAGCCCTGCCTCGTCGAGCACTGCGTCCACCGATTTCGGCACGTCGCGGAACTCCGCCTCGATGCGCGCATCCTTCGCGCCGTCTCGCACGGCCGAGGCGTCAGCCCGTGCACCAAGAACAAGCTCAAGCGCGCCCATCAGCACGCTCTTGCCCGCACCCGTCTCGCCCGTGACGACATTCAAGCCATCGCCGAACTCGACATCAGCCGTTTCGACGATGGCCAGATTGCGCACTGACAGGCGAGCGAGCATCTTTATTTCTTCGCTTCGGCCTTGGGTGCAGGCGCTGGTGCAGGCTTTGCCGCAGGCGCGGGCGCGGGTTTCGCTGCAGGTGCAGGCTTTGCCGCGGGCGCTGGTGCAGGCTTGGCAGGTGCGGGAGCAGGCTTGGCAGCGGGAGCGGGAGCAGGTTTAGCCGGCGCGGGCGCAGGCTTTGCCGCAGGAGCGGGCGCAGGGGCGGCTGGCTTCTTCGGCTCATCCTTCTTCGCCTCGTCCTTCTTTGGCTCTTCCTTGGCCTTCACCAGGTCCTTGCGGGCCTTGAAGAAGTTGTCGGCGCTGTAGGAGGCGATGGAGTAGGTCCACTTGCCAACAGTGTCGTTGAACTCCTTGGCGGCCTTCTCGAGCTTCGCGTTCTCGGTGGCGTTGGTGCCGGTGGGCTTGAATGCGGCGCTCACCTTGAACCAGCGGTCGGAACCTGACGCGGCGCCCGTCTTGGCAGTGTAGACGGTTCCGTTCTTCAGCGTGGCGGTGTACACGGCTCCGGTGGCGAAGCCGAGTTCAGCCTCGGTGCGCTTGGGGTCGGCAATGCCAGTCAGGTCGAGATAGCTGAGAGCGGAGTCGAGCGAATACGTCTTTGACGTGTCGAGCTCCTCCTTCTCGCCGATGCCCTCGAGATTCCACTTGCCGTCCTTGCGCGCGAGCTTCACCGTCTCTCCGCCCTTCGCGTAGGTTACTGCGGCGACGTCGGACGCCGTGACCTTGCAGATGCGGGTGTCGACCCACTTCTTGGGATCGCCGTCGAACGCGTCGAGCGCATCCTTCACAAGCACCACCTTCCCCTCGAAGAGGATGTAGCGTCCATCAGGATATCCGCCGCCGCCGAACTGCGCCATCTGCCCCCTCGGCTTCGCGTTGTGCGTGCCGCCGAGCTGGAGCGACGCGATGGCCTTGCCGGCGGAGTTCTTCAGCTCCACTGCGGCCGGCTTTTCGATCTTGGTGCCGGTGGCCATCTGGCCCACCTTCAGATCCTGCAGCTTGAGAAGGTTCTCGCGGATCTTGGTGACGTCGGCGGGATATCCGTAGAGGCTCTCGACCTTCCATCCGGTCTCGGACGAGGCAAGCGCGAGCTTCTTCTCGCCGCCTATCTCGACGCGCGCCACGTCCGCAAGGTCGAACGCGGGCAGCACCTTGTTGCCGACGAGCGAAGGCGCTTTGACGCTGCCGCTCTTCGAGGTGTAGTAGGCCGCGCCGCCGAGCACTGCGGCGGCCGCCGCCAGGATGACAAGATTCTTCGTAGTCATTTCAGTAGTCTCCAGATTAGTGCCTGCGGCGCATGAGGCCGCGCAGCAAGCCAAGCAGAATCACGATGGCCGGCACGAGGCAGATGTTGATCACCTTGAGCGTGAGGCCGAGGCGGTCGATGTCGGCCGTGAGCTCCTTGCGCACGTTCTTGAGCTTGCGGCGCGTGTCGGCCTGCGTCTTGCGCAGCTTGGCGATCTCCTCCTGCTGCTCCTTCGAGAAGAGGAAGCGGTCATTGCCGCTCTTCTGCTTCTGGAGGGCGGAGAGGCGCTGCTGCGTCTGCTCAAGCTCCTTCTCGAATTTCTCCTGCTCTGCCTGCCACTTCTTGAGGGCCTCGGCTTCGAGGGCGTCGACCTTCGTGAACGGACGGTTGGAGGGGCCGCGCGAGCGCACGCCGATGAGCTCCTCGCGTCCGGCATACTGCTCGATCACGTTGGAGAAGAGCAGCAGGTTGTCGTTCATGGGCTGTGCGATGGCTCCGAAGATCGTGTTCATCACGCGCACGCAGAACTCGTCGGCGAGGAAGTCGGAGTCGCCGAACAGCACCACGCTGCCCTTGCCCTCGGCGGTGACCTTGGGAACGGCGTTGGTGGATCCCTCGGCGAAGTCGGGTCCCTTGGGGAACGCGGTCTTGAACGTGCCGGAGAGGCGCGCGGCGAGGGTGCGCTGCACGCCGTCGGGCTTGAGGTCGCGGCGCATCGCGCCCATGCCGAACTGTGCGCCCGAGCGGTCCACGAGGCAGGCGTCGGTCTTGGACGAGAATATGAGCGGCTCGAAGGAGATGCCTTCCTTCTTCGCGAAGGAGAAGGATCCGGAGAACGGAAGCAGCACCTGGCTGAGGCGCGAGACGAGGATGTCCTTGCCGTCCACGTTCTTCTTGTCAAGCGAGAGGAACGCGGGATTGTCCTCGGCGCGACCGGTGCCGTCGTTGAGCTTGGTGGCGGCGGAGAGGTCGGCCACGAGCTTGGACGTGTCGAACGTGACGCCCCATGCGTCGAAGAGCTTGCCGAGCGTGGAGGGACCGTCCTGGCCGCCCATCTGCTGCATCATCGGGTTCTGCTGCTGGCGGCTGGAGATCATGTCCATGATCGAGAACGGATCCACGCACGCGATGAGGCGGCCTCCGCGCAGAACGAACTGGTCGATCGCGAAGAGCGTCTTCTCGGAGAGGTCCTTCGCGTGCAGCACCACGAGCGTCTTCACGTCGTCGTCGATCTTGTCGGCGTCAACGGCGATCTCGCGCACCTCGTAGTCCTTCTTGAGCTCGTTGAACACGGCCCATCCCTGCGGCTGCTGGCGGCGCTGCATCATCATGGGATTCTGCGGCTTGCCCATAACGTCGGGCAGGGACGTCATGAGGCCCACCACCGGACGCTCGGGCCACGCAACGCGCGTCACCAGGCGCGTGATGTCGTACTCGAGCGTCGACTCGGTCTTCTGGCTCAGCCTCGGCAGCGTCTCCTCGCGCTCGCCGCACACCGCCACGAGGCCGAAGTACACCGGCTGGCCGAAGGGGTTCACGTTCTGCGGCTCCACGCCGTAGCGCTGCGCCCACTCCTCGGCGTCGCTGTCGGGCTTGGGGTCATACGCCTCGAGCGTGACGTGCCCCTTGCCAGCGCGCTCATACTCCTTGAGCAGGTTCTGCACCTGCTGGGAATACGTCTTGAACTGCATCGGCATCTCGGCCGAGCTGGAGCTGAAGTAGAACTTCAGCGTCACATCGTTCTCGAGCTTGCCGAGCACCGCCTTCGACCCCTTCGAGAGGGTGTAGAGCTTCTCGCCCGTCATGTCGACGCGCAGCGGCAGATTCGAGAGGATCATGTTCGCGGCGCCGATCACAACGGCCAAGACCGCGAGCCCCGCCACTCCTGTAAGTTTCTTGTTCATAGCATTAAAACCTTCAAACTCTAAACTCTAAACTTCGAACTTTGAACTTCGAACTACGACGCCTTGCGGCTGTCGGTCACGACCTGCGCTGCGGCGAGCATGAACACCATCATGCCCACGTAGTAGCCTATGTCGGCGAAGTCGATCATGCCACGGCGCATCGCGTCGAAGTGCTGCAGAAGCGAGCACGAGGCGATGGCGTTCACCACACCTCCCGGCACGCCCCAGTTGGCGACGGCGTTGACCACGGGGTCGAAGCCGATGATGAGCAGCGCGAACGTTATCGCAAGCGCGATCACGAAGCCGATCACCTGGCTGCGCGAGAGCGACGAGGCGAAGATGCCGATCGCCGTCGCGGCGCCCGCGAGGAGGAAGCTGCCGAGATAGCCGCAGAACACTGCGCCGAAGTCGGGGCTGCCGAGCCACGCCGCGGTGCACACCACGGGGAACGTCAGCGCCAGGCCGATGCCGATGAACGCCCAGGCCGCGAGGAACTTGCCCACAAGGGCCTCGCCGAGCGTTATCGGCAGCGTGAGCAGCAGTTCGATGGTGCCGTTCCTGCGCTCCTCCGCCCACGATCCCATCGTGGCGGCGGGCACGAGCAGGAGGTACATCCACGGGTGCCAGAAGAAGAACGGAGTGAGGTCCGCCTGGCGGCGCTCATAGAAGAACGCGACGCCGAACGTGAGGAACCCGGCGAGCACCAGGAAGGCCACCAGGAACACATAGGCGACGGGCGAGTCGAAGTACGCCTTGAACTCACGCCCGAAGACAGTCTTTACTTTGCAGGGGCACATGGCTTACTTGCCCTCCTTTTCCATCGTGAGATTGCGGAAGACGACGTCGAGCTTGCCGCTTGGATCCATCGCGCGCAGCTTGCCGGGGGTGCCGTCGGCCTTGATCTCGCCGTTGGCGATGATGATGGCGCGCGTGCAGACTGCGTCGACCTCTTCGAGAATGTGGGTGGAGATGATGATCGCCTTCTCCTTGGCCATGTTCTTGATCATCTCGCGCACGACGAACTTCTGGTTGGGATCGAGGCCGTCGGTGGGCTCGTCCATGATGAGCACCTTGGGGTCGTGCAGGATGGCCTGCGCGAAGCAGGTGCGCTGGCGGTAGCCCTTGGAGAGCGTCTCGATCGTCTGGCGGGCGACGGTGGTGAGCTTGGCCTTCTCGATGGCCTCCTCGACCTTCGCCTTGGCGGCTGCTCCCGCGAAACCGCGGATCTTGGCGATGAAGGTGAGGAAGTCCGTCACCGTCATCGCGCGGTAGCTAGGCGCCGCCTCGGGGAGGTACCCGAGCTCGCTCTTCGCGCCCACGGGATCCTTGATGATGTCGTGGCCGCATATCTCGGCCGTGCCGGACGTCGGCGGGATGAAGCCCGTGATCATCCGCATGGTTGTCGATTTCCCCGCGCCGTTCGGCCCGAGGAATCCCAGCACTTCGCCCTTCTTGACCTCAAAGGAGATTCCCTTGACGGCCTCGAAGGAACCGAAGCTCTTCTTCAGGTTTTCGACCTTCAGCATGTCTGTTCCTTTGCTTCTTAGTCCTTGGAAAAATGGGTAAATAGTTTATCAGATTTTCCGAAACGCCGCTAGTCTATCATTTGAATGTTAGCGCGATGTTAGGAAAAAGACCTGTTTCACGGGGGCGAAATATGTGCTATACTTGCGCCATGAAACGCATCAACAAGAGACTGACACTGCTGGCGGGATTGATGGCGATGGGCGCGGCTGTCGCCGGACCGTTGCCCGAGACCGCATTCAGGAAGACGCCCTACGTGGGCGCCATCGCCGTAGACGCGGCCACCGGCAAGGTGCTGTTCGAGGACCATGCGGACACTGTCGCCCGCCCGGCGAGCGTGACGAAGCTGATGACGCTCCTGCTCGTGCTGGAGGACATGCACGCGATGAAGTACGACCCCACCACGCGCGTGACGGCGTCTGTGCGCTGCAGCCAGGAGAAGCCCAGCGTCGTGGGCCTGAAGCCGGGTCAGTCGATGACGATCGACGACCTGCTTCTCTCCATCATGGTGAAGAGCGCGAACGACGCGGCCGTGCTGCTCGCGGAGAACTCCACAGCGAAGAACGCGGGCCGCGAGATCCAGCCAGGCGACCTGCAGGCGTTCGTGGCGCGAATGAACAGCCGCGCCAAGCAGCTCGGCATGGAGAACACGCACTACGAGACGCCGAACGGGTACCCGCCGAA
>JAEEGH010012581.1_pt1 | contig 18930 bp, 18 predicted proteins | sample 9134181 | NCBI WGS metagenome assembly JAEEGH01 (sample SAMN16246544, study PRJNA631951) | gut metagenome | biome: gut microbiome; feature: rumen; material: DP-attached | host: Bos | place: Iran: Karaj | collected 2018-10 | reverse complement strand
GTGGCGCTGCGGTTGCCGATACACACCTTGAAATTGCCCTCCAGCGAGCTGCTGAGCGTGCCCACTACCTCGTTTTCCACCAACTGGATCTCATCGTCAATGGAGAAGGACTGGGCCACGGCACCGTACATAATCTGCCGTTCGGGGTTGGAGAGGGGATAGGTCTCCAGGGCCATTGATTTGAGGTTCTCCACTTCCTCGGAGGAGATGTAGTCGTCGGCATTGGTGCGCGCGATGCGGGCGGCGGCGGTTACCTGCGCCACCTCGCTGCGGGGCATGCCCACCACCACCTGCAGGATTTGGATCATCAGTTCCTTTTCCGCCTCCCGGATGGCTTCCTTGAGGCGGGCAGCCGCCTTCATCGGGTTGGCGATGAGGCTGGTACGGATGCCTTCTGAAGGGGTCTCCTTGTAGTAAACAATCTGGATGTCTTCCCCGTTCACGCGGGCCACGCAGAGTCCGAATTTGGAACTGCCCAGATCAATCGATGCAATATACTTTTCTTCCATATCGTAGTGTTTTATTTTCTGCAAACCAATTGTTTCCGGTGACGGACATCCACCAGGGAGTACCATCCGGGATCTTTGGAAGGCGCCACGCTCTCATAATACGCCTCCATCAGGGCGAACTTGGCTTCCACCTGGGTGGGGGAGCCGAAGAGGAAGCGCTCCTTCCCTTCGCGCGGATACAGCACCAGGTCGCCGTCCTTGTTCACGTGGATCTGACTGATATTCTGCTGCCAGACGGTTCCTTCCATATAGTTCACCAGGTTCAGGATCCGGGCCAGCCAGGCCTGCTGTTCTTCATCTGTAACGGTACCCTTGAATCCTCTGGGGACCGTGAGCGGCAGGGCACCGTCCACCACGGGCACCTGCACGCTGCCGCGGGACTGGAGCGGGAACAGGAAGCCTTCCTGATCGGAGTAATAGCCGTTCTGCCCGTCCTGGAAGCGGACCACGGGCTGCCGCTGGCTCAGAGAAACATGCAGGATGCCGTCGTCGGTGAGCCAGCTTTCGCACTCGCGCACAGCACTGTGCCCGCAAATGATTTTCTCGATGCGGTCCAGGTCTACGCTGTCCAGCGGAAGACCGGCATAGGCCCTGTATTCCTTGTCCAGCCAGGACTCGATGTCTTCGCGGGTCACAAAACGACGCTCCAGGCTGTCGGTTACAATCACTTCCAAACTGCCTTTGCCCTGACAGGTCCTGGTGCGGCGCAGATGCCGCGCCATGCTCACGGACAAAGTCCAGAGCAAGCCGCAGCAAACGATGAGGAGGAGCCCCAGGCCCCGACGGGCTATAGGTTTCATAGGCGCGAATTCAACAGCTTGGTGATAGGTTCAATGAAGCGATCGATATTGCCTTCGCCGAAGGTGGCCAACACGTCCAGCGGCTCATCGGCCAGGTATTCCATCAGTTGCTCTTTCTTGAGCAGGACCTTCTCCGGAGCGGTCACGTCCTTGAAAATCATCTCGGACGTTACGCCGGGGATGGGCTCCTCGCGGGCAGGGTAAATGTCCAGCAGGATGAGCTTGTCCACGGCCGAAAGGGCCTGGGCAAACTCGGCTGCAAAGTCCCGCGTGCGGGTGTACAGGTGGGGCTGGAAGATGCCGGTGATCTTTCGGCCCGGGAAAATGTCGCGCATAGACGTGATGGCGCTCGTGAGCTCCGACGGATGATGCGCGTAGTCGTCAATGTACGACAGGGTAGGGGTGTTCACGTGCACCTCCAGGCGGCGCTTGACGCCTTCGAAGGTGCCAATGGCGGCCTTCACGGCTTCCGGCTCCAGGCCGTAGGTGAGGGCAATGGCTGCGGCGGCAATGCTGTTCTCGGCATTCACCCAGCCGGGGGCGCCCACGCGGACGTCCTTGACAATGCCACCCGGCCAGTGGAGGTCGTAGTGGAAGTAGCCGCAGGCATCGGGATGGGGATTTTCGGCATAAAAGTCGGCCGAAGAATCCGTATAATGATAGGTTAGAACGTTGGCTTTGGTATGCTCCTTTGTCACAGGGGCGCCTTTCTTGACAATGACGGTGCCGCTCACCTGGCTGGCAAAGTTACGGAAGGCTTCCACCACGTGCTCGTAGTCTCCGTAGATGTCCAGGTGGTCTGCCTCCACGGAAGTAATCACGGCAATCTCCGGGAAGAGCTGCAGGAAGGAGCGGTCAAATTCGTCGGCCTCCACCACCACGGTGTTGTTCTTGGACATAAGCAGGTTGGTGCCGTAGTTGCGGGAGATGCCGCCCAGGAAGGCGCTGCAGCCTTCGCCCGTCTGGGTGAGGATATGGGCGGTAAGGGTGGAGGTGGTGGTTTTGCCGTGGGTGCCGGCTACGGCCAGGCAGCGCTGTCCACGGGTAATCTCACCCAGCGTACGGGAGCGCTTGAGCACGGTGTAGCCCGTGTCCAGCACTTTGCGCAGTTCCTGGAGGTCGGCGGGAATGGCGGGGGTGTACACCACCAGGGTTTCGGCCTTGTCGGCGGGAACCAGGTCGGGGCGGTCTTCATAGTGCACGGCTATGCCTTCGGCCTCCAGCTTGGCTGTGAGCTCGGAAGGCGTGCGGTCGTATCCGGCCACGTTATAGCCCTTGAACTTGTAATAACGCGCAATGGCACTCATTCCAATGCCGCCAATTCCTATGAAATATACGTTTTTCATACCAACTTGTAAATCTCGTCACAAATAATCTGGGCAGCGTTGCGCAGGGCCATAGCCTCTGCATTCTTGCTCAGCTGCTCCATCCGCTCGGGGCTGTGTACCAGGCCCAGGGCGGTGGGCAGGAGGTCGTCCAGGGCCTCGCTGTCCTTGACCAGCATAGCGGCGTTCTTGCGCACCAGGGCCATTGCGTTGTGCGTCTGGTGGTCTTCGGCCACGTTGGGAGAAGGCACAAACACCGTGGGCTTGCCCATTGCGCAGAGCTCGGAGACCGTGCTGGCGCCGCTGCGGGAGATAACCACGTCGGCGGCTGCATAGGCCAGGTCCATTCGGCCAATAAAGTCAAAGTGCCTGATGCCCTGCACGTCGGAGTGGGCCTCCATAAAGTTGTCCACTTCCTTCTTATAGTATTTGCCGCACTGCCAGATCACTTCCACGCCTTCGCCGTCCTGGCATCCGTCCTGGATCCAGTGCTCCATAGCGTGGTTGAGGGTGCCGCTGCCCAGGCTGCCGCCCACCACAAACAGGTGCTTTTTCTCCGGAGACAGGCCAAAGAAGTCCATCGCTTCGGCCCTCATTTCGGGCGTAGCGGGCTGGGACAGGATTTCGCGGATGGGATTTCCGCTCATAACTATCTTTTCGGCCGGGAAGAAGCGTTCCATACCCTCGTAGGCTACGCAGATGCTCTGCACGCGGCCGCCCAGTATCTTGTTGGTAAGGCCGGCAAAGCCGTTCTGCTCCTGAATCACGGCGGGAATCTTCATTCCGGTGGCTGCCCACAGCAGGGGAGCGCTGGCATAACCGCCCACGCCCACCACCACGTCGGGCTTGAAGTCTTTCACAATGCGGCGGGCGTGCGCCACACTCTCCAGCACGCGGAACGGAACGGTGAGGTTGTTCATAAGGTTCTTTATGGACAGGCGTCTCTGCACGCCGGCTATGGGAAGGCCCACAATCTTGTAGCCTTCGGCCGGCACCTTTTCCATTTCCATCTTTCCTTCGGCCCCAACAAACAGGATTTCCGTCTGGGGGCACAGCTGCTTGAGCTTGTTGGCTATGGATACGGCCGGGAAGATGTGGCCTCCCGTGCCGCCGCCGCTGATGATTACTCGTAAAGGTTTGTATTCCATTATACCGTACTGTCTTGGGTCCAACTATTGGCGGCCTCGGCCTCCAGTTCGGCCTTCTTGCGGGCCATATTGTCACTGGCGTCCTTGGAGATGCTCAGCAGGATGCCAAACACCACGCTGAAGACCAGGAAGGCGTTGGTTCCGTGGCTCACCAGCGGAAGCGTCTGGCCCGTCTGGGGCACCAGCGGCATATGCACGTTCACGCACATATGCATAAAGGCCTGTCCCGTGACCAGGATAATGAGGCCGGTCACTATAATCTTATCGTAATAATTGTCACACATCCGGGCCACCAGGGTTCCCCGGGCAAAGAGGCTGAAGTAGAGCAGGATGAGGATGAGGGCGCCAATGAGGCCGGTCTCTTCCACAATGAAGCTGAACATATAGTCTCCAAAGATCACGGGCACCTGGTACTTCTGGGTGCTGTTGCCAATGCCCTTGCCAAAGATGCCGCCTTCCTTGATGGCCAGCAGGGCTCCTACCGGCTGGTCCAGCTTGCCGCGGGCCTTGAGCCATTCCTGACTCTCGCGGGGGCTGTTGAGCAGAATCTTCATAGTGGCATCGTCGTCCTGGGTAATTCGGCCAATGGCGGTGCCAAAGCGGCTACCTTCCAGCCAGCCGGCCTTGTAAGCGGCAAACATACCTCCAATGGCTAGGGCAATGACCACGGCAAAGATGCCCACGTCCTTCATATCCAGGCCGCCCACCATCACCATCAGCACCATAATGGCGCCAATGAAGAGGGCCGAAGAGTTGGATCCCATCATCACCATCAGGCTTACCATACCAATGGGGAAGTAGATGTACAGCACCTTCTGCGAGCTGTCCCGGCCCAGAAAGGCCAGGCTTTGGAATTTCTCCGACAGCTGCTTGGCCCGCTTGAAGTCTCCGTTCTTGAAGGTATTCAGGGCCCAGCCCAGATACATAATCATAAACAGCTTGATGTACTCGTAAATATGCACCTGGAAGCCGCCCACAATGAGGATACGGCGGGCACCGTTGATTTCGCCGGCGCGCACCACGCCCAGGTTCAGATTGAGTACCAGGATGGTCAGCAGCACAAAGCTCACCCCGAATCCCCATTTGGAGAGAGCGTGCAGCCAGTCCTGCCGGCCAAAGAAATACAGGCCGAAAATAATGACAAAGCCCATACCCACCACCTTGAGCTGACTCACCATAATGGACACGCGGTCAATTCCGTGACCCTCGTTTACCAGTCTGGGGGTAGACGAGAACACGGAAATGACGGAGATGAGCATCAGGAACAGGGCAATCAGAAAGATCACCTTGTCTCCGCTGAATCGGTCCATCAGCTGGGTCAGGTAGCCCAGGAAGCCGGTTTTGGTCTTTTGTTCTTCGGCCATAAACTATTACAGTTTGCGGACGGCAGCTTTGAACTGCTCGCCCCGGTCTTCGTAATTCTTGAAGAGGTCAAAGCTGGCGCAGCAGGGGCTCAGGAGCACCACGTCTCCGGGCTGGGCCAGTTCGGCCGATTTGCGTACGGCCTCCTCTGCGCTGGCGGTATCCGTAATGATGGGCACCAGCTTCTCAAAGGCGGCGTGAATCTTGGTGTTGTCCACGCCCATACACACGATGGCCTTCACTTTTTCCTTCACCAGGTCGTTGAGGACGCTGTAGTCGTTGCCCTTGTCGGTTCCGCCCACAATCCAGATCACGGGCTTCTTCTGGCATTCCAGGGCGTACCAGGCGCTGTCCACGTTGGTGGCCTTGGAGTCGTTGATGTACAGCACGTCTTTGATGCTCAGCACGGGCTCCAGGCGGTGCTCGATGGGCTGGAACGTGGCCAGCGACTTGCGGATGACCTCGTTCTCAATGCCCGTGGCCTTGGCGGCCAGGGCAGCGGCCATAGAGTTGTAGATATTGTGCTTGCCGCCCAGGGCCAACTCTTCCAGGAAGAGGTCGGTCTCCTCCTTGTCGTAGCGGATGACCATCTTGTTGTCCCGGAGGAAGGCACCCTGGGGCACCTCTTTCTCCTGGGAGAAGGGCAGCATCTTGCAGCGCAGGACAATGTTGTTGAGATGGCCTATAGTAATGGCGTCATCGGAGTCAAAGATAAAGCAGTCGTCCTGCGTGAGGTTGCGGGTAATGTTGAACTTGGCGGCCACGTAGTTTTCCATCTTGTGGTCGTAGCGGTCCAGGTGGTCCGGGGTGATGTTGGTGATAATGGCAATGTCCGGCTTGAAGTCGTAGATGTCGTCCAGCTGGAAGCTGCTGATCTCCAGCACATAGTAATCAAAGTGCTCGGTGGCCACCTGATAGGCGTAGCTCTTGCCAATGTTGCCGCCCAGGCCCACGTTGAGGCCGGCGTTCTGCAGCAGGTAGTAGATGAGGCTGGTGGTAGTGGTCTTGCCGTTGGAGCCGGTGATGCAAATCTTCTTGGCGCTGTCGTAGCGGCTGGCGAACTCAATCTCGGACACAATGCGGATGCCCTTTTCGCGGATCTTCTGCACCATAGGCACGGTGCCGGGGATGCCGGGGCTCTTGACCACCTCGTCGGCGTTCAGAATCAGGTCCTCGGAGTGCTGGCCCTGCTCAAAGGGAATCTCCCACTTCTGAAGGGTCTTCACATAGTCTTCCTTGATCTGTCCCTTGTCGCTCAGGAACACATCAAAACCCTTTACTTTTGCCAATACTGCGGCGCCTACTCCACTTTCGGCGCCACCCAAAACAACAACTCGTGCCATGTAATTATCTAATCTTTAACAATGCTAACGTACTAACTGCCAAAAGGATCTGGACAATCCAGAAACGGACGGTGATTTTTGCCTCGTGCTGGGCAGGAACGGGCTTGGGGAAGATCACGGGACCTTCCGGAGCCTTCTTGTCCTGGTAGTGGTGGTGCAGCGGAGCCATACTCCAGATGCGCTTGCCGGTGCCCGTGCGCTTGCGGGTAAACTTGAAGTAAGTGCGCTGCAGGATTACCGAGAGGCTCTCGGCAAAGAACACTCCGCACAGCAGCGGAATCAGCAGCTCCTTGCGCATAAGCACGGCGCTCACGCCAATGATTCCGCCAATGGTCAGGCTGCCCGTATCTCCCATAAACACCTGGGCCGGGAAGGAATTGTACCAGAGGAAGCCCACCAGAGCACCCACAAAGGCACTCATAAAGATGGCTATCTCTCCGGAGCCCGGTATATACATAATGTTCAGGAAGTTGGAATCAATGAGGTTACCGCCCAGCCAGGCTATCACACCCAGTACTACGCCTACTATGGCCGATGTTCCAGCCGCCAGGCCGTCCAGGCCGTCGGTGAGGTTGGTGCCGTTGGAGCAGGCGGTGATCACGAGAACAATCATAAGAACATAGATGGCCCACTTGCAGTACCAGCCCCAGGCGCCCTTGACGGGGGAGAGCCAGCGATAGTCAAACTCGTGGTTCTTCACAAAGGGGATGGTGGTCTTGGTGCTCTTGACCACGTTCTCCTCCTGGAAGCGGCCGCTGGTAACAGTGGTTTCCGTCTCCAGGGTGCGCTCTATGCTCTCTTTCACCATCACTTTCTCACGGACCACAATGTCGGGGCTCATCCACACGGTAAGGCCGATGATGAAGCCCAGCACCACCTGGGCAACGAGCTTGCCTTTCTCGCTCATCCCTTCCTTGCGGTGCTTGAACACTTTGATATAGTCGTCGGTGAAGCCCAGCGCACCGCACCAGACCGTGCTCAGCAGAAGCAGGAGCACATAGATGTTGGTGAGGTCGCAGAACAGGAGCACACCGCTCAGAATGCTCAGGATGATGATGATGCCGCCCATAGTGGGGGTGCCCTTCTTCTGGATCTGGTCGGCCAGGCCCAGGTCACGCACCGTTTCACCAATCTGCTTCGCGCGCAGCCAGTCAATGATCTTATTGCCGGCAAACAGGGACATCAGCACGGCCGTCACCGCCGCCATCATAGCGCGGAAGCTCAGGTAGTGCATCAGGCCGATGCCGGGAAAATCGACGCCGATTCTCTCCAGGTATTGAAACAGATGGTAAATCATTGCAGCATCAGTTTAAAGGTTTCGTTCACAATGTCTTTTTCTATGAAGGGGCGCTTCTCGTGGCCCACAATCTGGTAATCTTCGTGTCCCTTGCCGGCCAGCAGGATAATGGCTCCGTCCGGGGCGGTGAGGATGGCGGTGCGGATGGCCTCCTTGCGGTCGGTGATGGTGAGCGTCTTGGCCAGGCTCATAGGATCCAGACCGGCTTTGATATCGGCAATGATGGCTTCCGGATCCTCGGTGCGGGGGTTGTCGGAGGTAATGACCACGCGGTCGCTCAGCTGCTGGGCAATCTGGGCCATCTCCGGGCGCTTGCTCTTGTCACGGTCTCCGCCGCAGCCAAATACGCAGATGAGCTGACGGTCGGAGGAGATGGTGCGCAGGCACTTGAGCACGTTCTCCAGGGCATCGGGGGTGTGGGCGTAGTCCAGCACTACGGTAATGCCTCGGGGGCCGGTGATGTTCTCCAGACGTCCGGGGGCCGACTCCAGCTTGGACAGGGCCACCAGCGTCTGGGCAGGGTCTGCGCCCAGGCAGACGGCGGCGCTGTAGATGGCCAGCACGTTGTAGGCGTTGTGCACGCCAATCAGCCGTACCCAGGTCTCTATGCCGTCAATCTTCAGGAGCATACCCTCCACGCCCTGTTCCAGGATGCGGGCGGTATGGTCGGCCAGGCCGCGGATGGAGTAGGTAACGGTGGTGGCGCTGCAGTTCTGCACCATCACGGAACCGTTCTTGTCGTCGGCGTTGATGAGGGCAATGGCCTTCTGCGGCAGGTTGTCAAAGAAGAGCTTCTTGCAGCGCAGGTACTCGGCAAAGGTGCCGTGGTAGTCCAGGTGGTCGTGGGTGAGGTTGGAGAAGATGCCCATGGCAAACTCCAGCCCGGTCACACGGTCCTGCTCCACGCCTATGGAGCTCACTTCCATAAAGCAGTATTCGCAGCCCTTCTCCACCATCTGCGCCATCAGGGCGTTGAGGGAAACCGGGTCTACGGTGGTGTTTTCGGTTTCGTAACGCTCGTCTCCCACGTAGTTGGCAATGGTAGAGAGCAGGCCGCACTGGTAGCCCAGGCTCCGGAACAGGCGGTACAGCAGGGTTACGGTAGTGGTCTTGCCGTTGGTGCCGGTGATGCCCACCAGGGTGAGCTTGCCGGACGGGTGGTCGTAGAAGGCATCGGCGGCCAGGGCCAGGGCCCGGCGGGAGTTCTCTACAATTTCCACCTCTACTCCGACGGTGTCCACACCTTCGGGGATGCGCTCGCAGATGATGCCGGCGGCTCCCTTGGCAATGGCGCCTGCAATATAATCGTGTCCGTCACTGCTGAAGCCTTTCACGGCCACAAACAGGGCTCCGGGAATCACTTTCCTGGAATCGGCGGTAATGAGTGTGAAGTTTTTGTAATTCATTTCTCTTTGTTTTCCATTACAGGCACCGCGTCGGTGGGGTGCAGCACCGGGCTCCATTCGCTGTCCAGGGCATAGAGGCGGTCCACGATGTCGCGGACGGCCAGTGCGGGCATTGTGCCGCCGTAGAAGCTCTTGTTGGACAGATAGGAGTACACCGTAATGAGGATGGTGTACTTGGGCTTGTCGGCCGGGAAGAAGCCCACAAAGGTGCCCTGGTTTTTCTTTCGGCCGCTGGCGTCCTGGTACTGGCCGTTGGGCAGCACCACGCGCGCGGTACCGGTCTTTCCGGCCACCGCCAGTTTGGCCCCCTTCAGGCGGGTGGCGGTACCGGTGTTAACCACGGCGCGGAGAGCGCGGGTCACCGTATCGGCCGTAGCAGGGGAGCAGATGCTCTCATTCAGGGCCGAAGGGACAAACTTCTTGATGACCTTTCCGTCTTTCTCCACGCTTTCCACCAGGTAGGGCTTCATCATTCGGCCGTGGTTGGCAATGCCGTTGTAGAAGGTCACCACGTGCAGCGGCGTTACGCTGAGACCGTATCCGTAGGCCACGGTGCCCAAGGTACTGTTGGACCAACCGGGCGTGCCGGGGCGGGTCACGGAAGGAGTGCGGAGACCTTCAATATCAAAGTCAAAGGCTTCTCCCAGACGGTAAGAGTACAGGTGGTCAAACATCTCCTGCGGTTTCTTGCCGTAGTAAGTTTCGGCCAGCTGGGCAAATACGTAGTTGGAGGAGATTTCAAAGCCGTGCATCACGGTAATATCTCTTCGGCCTGTCTGGCGCTGGTAATCGGAGATGTGGTCGTCGTGCGGGTATTCCGATGCACTGCCGGGACGGCGCCAGTTGGGCACCCAGCCGTTGTTGGTGGGCAGCGTCTGGTCCAGTCTCTTCACATAGCCGTCCTCCACCAGCGAAAGCAGCGTGGCGGTTTTCATCACGGAACCCTGCTCTCCTCTCTCGGTGAGCACCAGGTTGTCGCGTTCTACAAGCGCAGATTGGGGCGTGTCTCCGCGTGAAAGGTTTACCATGGCGCGGATGGCTCCGGTCTTGGTCTCCATAATCACGCAGATGCCGGCGCGGACGTCGGGGTTCTCGTTAATCTGGGCGCGGAGGGCGCGGTCGGCAATGTCCTGGAAGTCCACGTTGATGGTGGTGCGGATGTCGTTGCCGTCCTGTACGGCCACGGCCACCGAATCCAGGTCACGGACCCAGCGGTTGTTGTCCGTCACGCGGCGCCACTCGTACCCTTCATGGCCGTGGAGCTCGCTGTCAAAGCTGTCTTCCAGACCCTTGCGGGAGAGGTCTTTCACGTATCCGATGGTGCGGCGGGCCAGGGAGTCGTACGGGTAAATGCGTTCCTCGTGCTTCTCCACAATGATACCGCCGGTATAGGTTCCCTCACGGTAGAGGGGGAAGGTCTTCACCAGTTTCACCGTCTCCAGATCCACGTTCTTGCGGATGCTCAGGTAGCGGTTGTTGTTGTCGCGGCCCTTGAGGATGGCGTTGGCGTACTGGTCGGCGCTCTTGTCGCGGAACTGGTTGCTAAGGTATACGCCCAGCTCCCGGGCCTTTTTCCTCCAGGCACGCTCCAGGCTGTCTTTCCCGGAATCTTTGTAGTACTGCTTCTTAACCGTGCAGTCCATATAGATATCATAGAGAGGGGCCGAAAGGGCCAGCGGACGGCCGTCGGTGGCCAGGATTCGCCCGCGCACGGGAGGATCTATATGCAGCTCCACGGAAGGACGGAACAGGCCAATGACCTTGTCGTCCACGTGGTAGGTGGTCTGGATCTTGACAATGCAGACGAGGATTCCTATGCCCAGGGCCAGGAATACATAGGACAGGAAGAACATAACCACGTGGATTCGGTCGCGGTTTTCTATGGTGTCCGATATTTCTCGTCTCTCTTTGCTCATTTCTTCTTCACAATGGCAGCGGGTTCCTTGGGTACGGTAACCGGGGAGCCCAGTTCGCGCAGGCGCTTCTCGGCGCTGGATGCGCTATGCAGTTTTACCAGCTGTGCCTCTTTCTGGGCGTGGTAAATCTTCAGTTCTTCAATGGCGGCCTTGTTGTCTCCCACCCGGGAGAGGGTCTTGTCCACCTTCAGGCTCAGGAAGATGCTCAGCCACATCAGCAGGAACAGATACATAATGTGCATATAAAACTGGTCTGCTCCCACCAGCAGGAGAAACTCTCCGTTTCTGAGCGACTTCATTCCCTTGCGGAAGCCCCGCCAAATTCCCAGGAGGTTCATTATTCGGCCCTCCTTTCCGCTATCCGGAGCTTCGCGCTGCGGGCGCGGGTGTTACCGGCAATTTCTTCTTCCGAGGGCAGGATGGGCTTGCGGTTCACGGCCTCCAGCGGGGCCTGAACGCGGCCGTACATATCCTGCACCAGCTCTCCCTCCACGTTTCCGGTCTTGATGAAGTTCTTCACCATCCGGTCTTCCAGGCTGTGGTAGGTAATGACCACCAAGCGGCCGCCGGGTTTGAGGCTGCGGCAGGCGCCGTCCAGGAACTTCTCCAGGGAACGCATCTCCTGGTTTACTTCAATACGCAGGGCCTGGTATACCTTGGCCAGCACTTTGTGCTCTGCGCCGCGGGGGAGCATACGGGCAATGGCCCGGTCCAGGTCTCCGGTGGTGCGGATTTCCCCGTTGCTGCGGGCATCGGCTATGAGGCGGGCCATATTGCGGGCACCGTCCACCTCTCCGTACAGCTTCAGGAGGCGCTCCAGGTCGGCCTCGGCATAGCTGTTCACCACCTCGGCGGCAGTGAGCCTGGCTTCCTGGTTCATACGCATATCCAGCGGGCTCTCCTCAAAGCGGAAGCTGAATCCGCGCTCGGCGGTGTCAAACTGATGGGAGCTAACTCCCAGGTCTGCCAGCACGCCATCGAACTGCACGCCCTCGTGACGGGCATAGTTCTCAATGAAGCGGAAGTTGTTGTGAACCAGGGTAAGCCGGGGGTCCTTAAGGGCGCCCTTTATGGCATCAATGTCACGATCGAAGGCGATGACACGTCCGTCATCGTTTAAGCGTGAAAGTACGGCAGCGGTGTGCCCACCGCCTCCGAAAGTGGCATCTGCGTATGTTCCGTCGGGATTTGTGATGAGGGCAGAAACACTCTCTGCCAACAACACAGGAATATGATATTCAGACATTTTCGAGACCTCCTATTTTCTTGCGGATAGTCTCGATGCGGTTTCTTTGAACTTCTCGTCGGAGAGAAGGTCGGCCTTCATAGTTTCAGCATCCCAGATCTGGAGCTTGTAGCCAACACCGCCGAATACTACCTCTTTGGTAATACCTGCACTTTCAAGCAGCTCTGACGGGATGTTCAAGCGGCCCAGCTTTCCGTCCGGGACCAGGGTGAAGACACCGTCATTGTACTTGGTCCAAAATTCAGCGTCTTCGATATTGAGTTCGGGATCGCGGTTCTCCAGCACTTTGTCGCTCCTGCGGACCCACTCCTCGTAGGGGAAGAGATCCAGGCAGCGCTGGTGCACGTTCCTTTTGACAACAAGGGTCATATCCTCGGCGCAGCCCCGGATCATGGCATCACGGAAGATGGAAGGGAACACGAGGCGTCCCTTGTCATCTACTTTGCCAGTGGCTTTACCAAAAAATCTAACCATTGTCTGTTAAACTTTCTACTTTCACGCTGGGGACAAAGTTAGGAATAATTTTCCATTTTCTTCCACTTTCTTACAAATTTTTCCACAAAGTTATCCACAGCGCCGTCCTGTTTCCTCCGGGAAGTGGGTTCCGGGGGTACGGACCTTCGGTCCTATCCCTCCCACCCCTACGGGGCGGGCCCCTCCCGTTCACGAGCCACGGGCGGCTACGCCCCCGGAACCCACATTCCCTCCGGAAACAGGTCACAGAGTGCGGTAGACGTCACTTTTTCGGGACCGTTTACCGCGTTTTGGGTAGGTTTTCGCGGTAGACGTCACATAATTTGGGACGTCTACTGCAGTAGGTATTCTTAGAAGGGTTAGAGTTCCACTACGGCGTCGGCCAGGGTGGCGGCGAAGGGGCGGTGGGAGATGAAGAGGATGGTTTTGCGGCCGTGATAGCGGGAGTGGAGGGTCTGGATCAGACGCTCCTCGGTGGCGGCATCCAGGGCCGAAGTGGATTCGTCCAGAATGAGGACTCCGCCGGGCCGAAGCAGGGCGCGGGCCACGGCAATGCGCTGGGCCTGGCCTTCGGAAAGGCCGCTGCCTACCTCGCCGCACGGCGTGTCAAGACCCTGGGGTAAGTCAAGGACAAACGAAGCCTGCGCCAGCGAAAGGACCTCCCGAAGCTCTTCTTCGGACGCCTGCGGTGCGGCCAGTAACAGATTGCTGCGGATGGTTCCGCTCAAAAGCGTATTTCCCTGCGGCACATACATAAAGTTGCCTCTCAGGGCACTTCCGGCGGGGAATCCTCCCACGGTAACGGAGCCGTCCGTGGGCTGCATAAGTCCCAGAATGAGCCGGATGAGCGTGCTCTTACCCACACCCGTGGGACCGGCAATGACCGTTAGCGAACCGGCTTCAAACTTACAGGAGAAATCGGAAATGATGGGCTCGTCCAAACCGGGATAAGCATACGAGACGTGGGAAACCACTATCTCCGGAGCGCCTTTCAGGATCTTCACTTCGGCCAGCGGTTCCTCTTCCAACTCCTGCAGCTCCATCAGGCGCTCGATGGAAGTGATGGCCTGGATGAAGGCAGGGATCTGTCGGCCCAATTCTGCTATGGGTCTCTGCACCTGTCCTACCAACTGCAGGAAAGCGGTCATCATACCGTAGGTGACGGTTCCTCCAATGATTCCAAACACGCCCCACAGGAAGGCGGCGGCGTGGCCGGCCTGGAAACCGAAGAACATAAGGCCGCGGGACACGGCGTTGTAATTCAGCCGTTTGCGGGTGTCATTCTCTACAGAGGCCTGCAGCCAGCCAAACTTCTCCAGTACGCGCTCCACGTTGGTGAGCGTGAGCACCAGCACGCGGTGCTGCAGACTCTCCTGCATAAGCTGCTGGAGCTCGCTCTCGCGGGCCCGGATGGAGGCCATAATCTTCCGGAGCTGACGGAAGAAAAGCTTGGAGCCAAACACCGTGGCGCACATAAGGATGAGCAGCACCCACAGCAGATTGGGGGCCAGCAGCAACAGATAGGCCGAAGCCGCCAGAAGCTGCAGAAGAGTTACCACCAAACCGGGAATGCGGTCTACCAGCAGCTCGGAAGTGACGCGGATGTCTTCTTCCAAACGGTTCACGGTGTCTCCGGAAAGGAAACGCTCACGGCCGTCCCAGCGGGCGCGAAGCACGTGGCCAAAGAGATCCCGGCGCAGAAGGTTCTGGGCCTTAACGTGGTTATAGCTGTCCCACCAGTTTACAAAGATGATGGTGAGCAGCTGAACAACCAGAACACCAATGAAATAGCCTATACCCCAGGCCAGAGGGTCGGGACTGTCTCCCGTTGCAATATCTACCAGATGCTTGCTGGACCACACAAAGCCCAGTGACGCCGCAATGCGCACCAGACCCACCGCCACGCTGACCGCCATTCTCCACCGAACGGGGCCCGACATGGCCCAAAGGGCCCTCATACAAGCACGGAAGCTTTTCATTTATTCAACAACGTCCTGCTTCTTCCACTCCTCCAGGAGTTTCTTTACGTCTTCCAGGGCGCGTTCGGGGGTTACGTCGTATTTGTCGGTGAGGAGTTTTACGGCATCTTCCTCCGTGAACTCCTTGCCCTTGAGCTGTTCCCACAGATAGGCGGCAGACCCGTTGAGGGACAGCATCTTGTTAAAGTTCACCTGGGCCAGGCCCTCTCCAATGACAATGTGTTCTCCGCAGATGGTGCGGAGCGTAAATCCATCTTTGATTTTCATATGATGCGTCTGTATATTGCTAAGATAATTCTGCGGAAAGGCTTGAGGATGCTGCACCAGAGCGTGCCCTTGCCGGGTTTTTCTCCGTTGATGGCCGTCACCGTTCCAATCACGTCCTCACGGGTGCAGCCTTCCAACCCCCGGATGTTGCCGTCTCCCTGCAGGATGAGCCGGCTGTGGTTGCGGTCCACCACGCGATGCAGGACATACTGGGGGCCGGGGAGCCGCGCCAGCACAATGTCACCTACGTCTACGTTGGGAATAATTTTGAGGGTCACGGTGTCCTTTCCACCGTGGATGAAGGGCAGCATACTGTCTCCAAGTGGCGTGAAACTTACTTCACGACCCTCCTCCAGCAGGCGGCCGGCTTCCTCTAAAACCAATTCGTTGGGGAGAACTTTTTTAGTCATAGATCGTTTTATAACAGAGTTCGGCTGCTGCCTGGTCCGGCAGGCAGTCCAGATGATAGCAGGGAACGCAGGACGCCAGTCCTTCCAGCGTGCGGTGCCATCCATCGGCCAGCTCTTTCAAAGGTCTGAAAGAAGAGGCCGAAGCCATCAGGGACGCATAGGCCTGGATCAGCGGGAGCCGCGTGATGCGGTTCTCGGGGGCCTGGCTTAAGCGCACCACGGCGCCCACCGGCACGTCCTGGGGCTTGTAGCAAGGGGTTTTGCCGCTCCAGGGGCTGCCATAAACGCGGGCGGTGCCGTCCGGCATAAGGCGAAGGATGGGGTTGTCGTCGTTCAGTAACTCCGAACCGGGGATGTACCGGAGCCACAGACGGCTGTGCGTGCTCTTGCCCGTACCGCTCTTTCCCAAAAACAGAAAGCCTTTCCCGCCCTGCATAATCACCGAGGAGTGCATTTCCAGCGCACCTTTATCGGCCGTTGAAAAAGCAAACAGCAACATAAGGGCATTATTAAGGCCGAAGGAATCGTCATTCCCTTCCAGCCTGATCCAGGCTTCGTCCCAGCGGGCCGAAACGTCCATCACCGCCGCCACCGGCCGAGTAGGAAGCGGCCGCATCTGCACGCGGTAGCCTTGGGCCTTCTTCCAGAGGGTAATCTCCGGAAAATCAGGTCCGTCATCGGTCTGGTAGAAAGGTTGGATGGGGCATACCTCCAAAGAAGGAACGACATGCAGGATAAAGAGATTTTCTTGGGGCTTCCGGGCTGCTCTAAACGGCTCAAGATTAGACGGTTCAAAAGGAGCGCCGTCTATGCAAAAGCCGAAGCCCGCCACGGAATATGAGCATACTCTCTCCATAATAGATTATAGTTCCCTTCTGAGCCTTGCTTTGGGAATGTCCAGCAAAGCGCGGTACTTGGCAATGGTACGGCGGGCCACTTTGTAGCCCTTGGCGGCCAGGCCGTCTACCAGTTCGTCGTCTGTGAGCGGATTGTGCTTGTCTTCTCCATCCACCATTTCGCGGAGGACCTTCTTGATTTCGCGGGTGCTCACTTCCTCGCCTTCGCTGTTTTCCAGACCTTCCGAGAAGAAGTATTTGAGCGGGAAAATGCCAAAGTGGGTCTGGATCCACTTGCTGTTGACCACACGGGAGATGGTGGAGATATCAAAGCCCGTTCGCTCTGCAATGTCTTTGAGCACCATAGGCTTGAGGGATGTCTCATCTCCGTCTATAAAGTAGTCGTGCTGGAAATCAATGATGGCACGCATAGTGCTTTCCAGCGTATTCTGCCGCTGCCGCAGGGCCTCGATGAACCATTTGGCCGAATCGATCTTCTGCTTTACGAAGGTAGCGGCTTCCTTATCGGCCCTGGATTCTGAGAGGCGGCCGTTCTCCATAATTTCCGAGTACTTGCGGTTGATGCGGAGCTCGGGTATGGAGAAGCGGGGCATACTCAGGATGAGCTGGCCGTTTTCGTAATCCAGCTGGAAGTCGGGGACCACCTGCTGGGCTTGGTCGTTATAGGAATCGTCTATCTGGCCGCCCGGGGCGGGGTTGAGACGACGGATTTCTTCCAGCACGGCCTTCATCTCGTCTTCCGACAGATGCAGGCGGGCCATAATCTTCTGGAAATGGCGGTTCTTGAAGGCCTCGAACTGGGTTTCCAGCACACGGATGGCATTGTCCACGGACGGGGTTCGCTTCTTGTCTTCCAGCTGCAGCAGGAGGCATTCGCGGAGGTCACGGGCACCCACGCCGGAGGGCTCGAACTCCTGGATGATCTTGAGCATCTTCTCCACTTCTTCGGCCGAAGATTCCACGCCGGCGCGGAAGGCCAGGTCGTCTACCAGGGACTCGATGTCTCTGCGGAGGTAGCCGTCTTCATCCAACGAACCGATGATGAAGGAAGCCACGGTTCGCTCGTGCTCCGTCAGGTTGCGGTAGCCCAGCTGCTCCTGCAGGCTCTGGGTAAAGCTCTGCTTCACGGAGAAGGTGTTGTACTCCGGGCGCTCGTCCTTGCCCCAGTTGTTCACGTGGAGGTTGTAGGAAGGGATGTCGTCGTCCTGCGGACCGTAGTTCTCTTCCAGGGAACCGCCGCTTTGCTCCTGGGCCTCTACCTGGGAGATGGACACATCGCGGGGTTCGTCGTCGGAACCGCCCTGGGGAGTGTCGTCCACCACGGGGTTGTCGTTGAGCACCTCGCGCACGTGCTGCTCCAAAGCCTGCACCGGCATCTCGATCAGCTTGATGGTCTGGATCTGGAGCGGCGAAAGCTTTTGCTGCAGTTTCTGTTCAAGTCCTTGTTTAATGGAGGCCATTAGAGGGGATACTCGATATTATCCTTGATAATGTAAGCGGTGGGATATGTCTTCTTGAGCTGGTTGAAGATGCGCAGGGCCTCGTCCTTGGAGCGGAAGTTGCCCAGCAGTACCTTGTAGTTGGGGCTCTCGAAGCTGCGGTAGACCTTGTGCTCCGGATATACGGTTTCCAGCGTGTTTACAATGGCCTCCGAGCGAACGCGGGCCTGGGGGGAATTGTCATAGAACACGCGGATGCGGTAACCGCTGATGGTCTTGGAGGCATTGCCCTTGACATAGTCTGCGAGGGCCTGCTTGACTTCTGCCGTCTGGTATACCTGTGCGCCGGGGCCCAGGACGGTAAGGATGTCCTTGCCCAGCAGGGTGGAGTCTACGGGAGCGGTGACGGTTTCTGCCTCCTGTGCGTGCAAACCGGCACAGAGCAGTGCGAATCCCAATATGAGAAGAATACGTTTCATAGTCTATCTTTGTGAGAGCTCGTGAAGGTCCAGATCCCTAAAGCGGAAGGGGGCCCGGAGCACTCCGTGTTTCTTAAGGGCTGCCTGCACGTCCACATCGGCCTTTAATCCTTTGAGGTTTCCCTTGGAGGCTATGATGAGCACGTCCAGGAGGGAGGCACCCTCGGCCAGGGTGATGGTGCAGGGAAAGTCGTATGTCTGAGAGCTTTTGGCTTCCAGCTGCAGGGGGCCGGTCACAAAATGGGCTATCTCTTTATCGTTATAGCGGATGACACCGGTCACTTCCTGTACGGCAAAGCCAATGGAGGGGTTGTCAATTCCCAGCAAAAGCTTGGCATCCATAGAGCGGGCCGAAGTGGGGACGATGTACTGGATGCCCACGGAAGTGAGGGCAATATCCTTCACTTTGGATACCCCGCAGGAGCAGGCCAGGAGGGCTGCTACAAGAAAGATGCCGATTTGACGAATGACTTTCATAAACACAAAGGTAGTGATTTTTTTCGTATCTTTGCACCCGATGAAAAAAAGAGCATACATAGAGACCTACGGCTGTCAGATGAACGTTAATGACACCGAAGTCATATTCTCCATATTGGAGGGCGCCGGCTATTCCCGCACGGAAAAAATGGAAGAGGCCAACCTCGTAATGGCCAACACCTGCAGCATCCGCGAC
>JAEEGH010012575.1_pt1 | contig 18939 bp, 15 predicted proteins | sample 9134181 | NCBI WGS metagenome assembly JAEEGH01 (sample SAMN16246544, study PRJNA631951) | gut metagenome | biome: gut microbiome; feature: rumen; material: DP-attached | host: Bos | place: Iran: Karaj | collected 2018-10 | reverse complement strand
GCCCGGATGAGCGGCGACGTGAACGAGGTGGAAAACTCCATCACCGCTTCCATCGAAATGCTCATCAAGGACCCGATCCTGATCCTGTTCTACTTCGGCATCCTCATCTTCCTGAGTCCGGAGATGATGCTGGTGATGCTCACCTTCGTCCCGGCCTTCATCTGGATCATGGGCGTGATCGGCAAGCAGCTCAAGCGGCAGTCCCTGGAGGCCCAGACCCTCTGGAGCGACACGATGTCCCAGGTGGAGGAAACGCTCGGCGGCCTGCGCATCGTCAAGGCCTTCAACGCCGAGAGGAAGATGTCCGCCCGCTTCGACTCGGTCACCGACCGGATGCGGCGGAAGGTGAACCGGGTGAACACCCGGCAGGCATCGGCCCATCCCGTGAGCGAGTTCCTCGGGACGGTGATGATCATGGCGGTCCTCGCCTTCGGCGGCTACCTGATCATCCGGGGGAAGGGCCTGTTCGGCGGCACCTTCATGGACGCCTCCCAGTTCATCTTCTTCATGATCATCCTCTACTCCGTGATCGAGCCCATCAAGGAACTCTCCCGCGCCACCTACGGCATCCCGAAGGGGCTCGCGTCGATGGAGCGCATCAACCGCATCCTGGAAGCCGAGAACCCCATCACGGAGAAAGAGAATCCGCTGGAAATCAAGGAGTTCAAGGACAAGATCGCCTTCGAGGGCGTCACCTTCTCCTATGAGAGCGGCCGGCAGATCCTGCGGGGCGTGGACCTCGAGATCCCGCGCGGCAAGATGGTCGCCATCGTGGGCGAGTCCGGCGCCGGCAAGTCCACGCTCGTGGACCTCATCCCCCGGTTCTACGACGCCGACGGCGGCCGCATCACCATCGACGGAAAGGATGTCAAGGACCTGAGGATCAAGGACCTCCGCGCCCTGATGGGCAATGTGAACCAGGACCCGATCCTGTTCAACGACACCATCTTCAACAACATCGCCTTCGGCGTGGAAGGGGCCACCCGGGAGGAGGTCGTCGCCGCCGCGAAGATCGCCAACGCCCATGACTTCATCATGGAGAAGCCCGAGGGCTACGACACGAACATCGGCGACCGCGGGACCAAGCTCTCCGGCGGACAGCGCCAGCGCCTGTCCATCGCCCGCGCCATCCTCAAGAACCCGCCGATCCTGATCCTGGACGAGGCCACCGCCTCGCTGGACACCGAATCCGAGCGCATCGTGCAGGATGCCCTGGACCGCCTGATGTCCAGCCGCACCACCATCGCCATCGCGCACCGCCTCTCGACCATCAAGAACGCCGACGAGATCATCGTCATGCACGAGGGACAGGTCGTCGAGCGCGGCCGGCACGAGGAGCTCATCGCCCTGGACGGTTACTACAAGAAACTCAACGACATGCAAGCCCTATGAGACAGATACAAGTTCCCTTCATCGCCGATTTCGAGGAGGTCGACCTGGACACCGCCCTCGAACTCGAAGGCGCCCGTTTCCAGGTGGACCAGGTCAACTGGCCCGCCACCTTCCCGTACGCGCCCCTCTGCGCCGGCCGCATCGCCCGCACGGAGGACGCGCTCGTCGTGGACTTCCGCGTGAGCGGCCTGGACCTCCGCGCCCTGAACACGGAGGACAACGGCTCCCAGTGGGAGGACAGCTGCGTCGAGGTTTTCATCGAGAATCCCGACGGAAGCGAGTACTACAACTTCGAGATCAATCCCATCGGCAAGATCCTGGCGGCGAAAGGCTCCGGCCGCGAGGGCCGCATGAAGCGCCCCGCCGAGGAGATGGAGGAAATCCTCCGCATCGCCCGGTTCGAGGGGCCGCAGGAGTACGCCGGCGGCATCTGGGACTGGCGCGTGACGGTGCTCATCCCGTTCGAGCTCGTAGGCGTCGACCCGGAGAACCTCCCGGAGAAACTGCGCGCGAACTTCTACAAGTGCGGCGACAAGACCGCCCATCCGCACTTCCTGAGCTGGAACCCCGTGGGAACCCCTTCCCCGGACTTCCACCGTCCGGACTTCTTCGGAGAACTGCTCCTCGGGGCCGGTGAGCCTGTCGAGCCATGACGCGCCGGCAGCTCCTCTGGGCCCGGATCCTGTTCGGGCTGTACCTCGTCGCCGTGGCCGTGCTGTGCTTCGGCAAGTTCGACGGTGCGCAGGACGTGCCGAGGGACCTGTGGGGCATCCCCACCGACAAGATCGTGCACTTCCTGATGTTCTTCCCCTTCCCGATCCTGGCGTGCCTCGCCTCCGGCGGCTACCGGGGCGAACGCTGGCAAGCCACCTTCCGGACGGTCATCGCCTTCCTGGCCGGCTGCGCCTTCGCCGCCGCCACCGAGTGGGTCCAGACCTGGCTCTCCTACCGGTCCGGAGACCCCGTCGACTTCGGGGCGGACGCCCTGGCCCTCCTCCTCAGCTCGGCCATCGTCCTCATCATCGTCCTCGCCAAGCATAGAAAATGATGCGAAAGTTCCTCCTCACCGCCGTCCTGCTCCTGGCAGGCCTCGCCCTTCCCGCCCAGACCGCCCGGGAGTTCAAGACCGCCACCGACTCCCTGCGGGCCCGCCTCCACCGGCGGACCACCGTGGACACGGCCCTGAAGCTGACCCGGGTCGCCAAGCGGGGAACGACGCTGGACTTCCATTTCAGCAAGGAACTCGGGGACTATCCCCTGCGGCCGGCGGACATCGAGTGGATGCGGAAGCAGCTGCTGGACCTGTTCCCCTCCGCCTACCGGGCCTACGCCCTGGGCGACATCTATGCCGAAAGACGGGAAGTCACCTTCCTGCAGATGCCCGCGCTGAACGCGAACGGCCGCCCGGCCGAGACGAAACTGCGGCGGAGCGACCCGCGGTCCAAGACGCCCCTCGTCCGGACCGACGAGCACTGGTCCCGCGGGCTTTCCGGCCGGCATATCGCCCTCTGGCAGAGCCACGGCCGCTATTATGAAGCCAAGACCGAGCGCTGGGAATGGCAGCGGGCCGCCACCTTCCGCACCGTGGAGGACCTGTATACCCAGAGTTATGTCCTCCCCTTCCTCATCCCGATGCTGGAGAATGCGGGCGCCTGCGTGATGACGCCGCGCGAACGGGACGTCCAGAGCTGGGAGGTCATCTGCGACAACGATCCTTCCTTCCACGGCGAGCGCGCCGGCAAGATGCGCCGCGCCGGGCATTTCAAGGAGACCGGCGCCTGGAGCGACGCCGGGACCGGTTTCGCCGACACGAAGCCCGTCTACAGCATCTACGAGAACCCGTTCGAGGCCGGCACGGCCTTGATGTGCGAGACCATCACCGGCGAGGAGTCGCACCCGAAGGCGACCGCCACCTGGCGTCCGGTGATTCCGGAGCGGGGCGAGTACGCCGTCTACGTCTCCTACCGTTCCTTCGCCAACAGCACCACCGACGCCGTGTACACGGTCCACCACCTGGGAGGCGTGCGCGAATTCCACGTGAACCAGCGGATGGCCGGAGGCACCTGGGTCTATCTCGGGACCTTCCCCTTCGCGGAGGGCGACGAAGGCTTCGTGCGCCTGACGAACCAGAGTTCGGCCGCCGGCCTGGTGAGCGCCGACGCCGTGAAGTTCGGCGGCGGCATGGGCAAGATCGAGCGCGGCGGCGAGCTGTCCGGCTACCCCGCCTTCGCGGAAGGCGCCCTGTACAGCATGCAGTGGTACGGCATCGACACGCACATGTTCGATGACTGGGAGGACGACTATACGCGGGATTACGCGGGACGCGGCAAGTGGGTGTCCCACCTCGCCGGCGGCTCGCGCGTGAACCCGGAAACGGGCGGCCGGCGCGTTCCCTTCGACCTTTCCTTCGCTTTCCACAGCGACGCGGGCGTCACCCAGAACGACTCCATCATCGGCACGCTGGGCATCTACACCCTGCTGGCGGACAACAAGGACGAACTCCCGAACGGCGAGTCCCGCCTGAACGGACGGCTTCTCACCGACTACGTCCAGACGCAGGTCGTGGATGACATCCGGAAGCAGTTCGAGCCCAACTGGTCCCGGCGGCAGACGTGGGACCGCTCCTACAGCGAGTCCCGGACGACCTCCGTCCCGGCCATGCTCCTGGAACTGCTCTCGCACCAGAATTTCGCCGACATGAAATACGGCCTGGACCCGTCCTTCCGCTTCACGGTGTCCCGGTCCGTCTACAAGGGCATCCTCAAGTACCTGAGCGCCCGGTACGGCTGTTCCTACACGGTCCAGCCGCTGCCGGTCAAGGCCTTCGCCGTCGAGCTCCAGGACGGGATGGCCGTCCTGAGCTGGGAGGACACGAAGGATCCCGACGAGCCCACGGCCGCCCCGACCGGCTACATCCTCTACACCCGCGAGGACGACGGCGCCTTCGACGACGGCGTCCGGCTGGAGCATGTGGAGAAAGTCGGAAACCGGCAGACGGTGACCGTTCCCATCCGCCGCGGGCGGATGTACAGTTTCCGCATCGCCGCCTTCAACGACGGCGGCAAGAGCTTCCCGTCCGAGACGCTGGCCGTCGGCACGCCCGGCGAGGACAGCAAGACCGTCCTCATCGTCAATAACTTCACCCGCATCTCCGCGCCCGCCTGGTTCGACACCCCCAATTACGGCGGCTTCATGGACAACATCGACAGCGGCGTGCCGTACGTCCGCGAGATCAACTTCATCGGCGAGCAGAACCAGTTCGACCGGACCAAGGTCTGGACCGACGACGACAATCCCGGCTTCGGCGGTTCATTCACCAACCGCGGCGGACGGGTCATCGCGGGCAACACCTTCGACTACCCCGCCCTCCATGGCCGCGTGCTGCTGAATGCCGGGTATGCTTTCTGCTCCGTGAGCGCGGATTATTTCCCGTCGATGGATGCGGAAGGCTACGCGGCCGTCGACCTCATCTGCGGCAAGCAGGTCACCACCCGGATCGGCCGCGGCGCCGTCCCGGACCGGTACACCGTCTTCCCCGTCCCGATGCAGGACGCCCTCCGGAAATACGCCGCCGCGGGCGGCTCCATCCTCGTCGCGGGCGCGTATATCGGCACGGACGCCTGGGATCAGGTCTATCCCGGCACCTTCCCCATCAAGAACGCAGACCAGACGCGGGCCTTCATCCAGGAGGTCCTGGGCTACAAGTGGGTGACCAACTTCGGGGACGTGACGGGCATCATCGTCCCGAAACCGGGCGCCGCCATCCAGCTGAGCGACCCGATGAAGTACAACCGCCTGTTCGACGAGCATTATTACCGGGTGGAGAATCCCGACGGCATCGAGCCCGCCGGGGAGAATGCCCGCACCTTCCTCCGCTACGCCGGGACGGACATCCCGGCGGCCACCGTCTTCGACGACGGCAAGCGCCGGGTCGTCGCCTGCGGCTTCCCGCTGGAGGCGCTCACGACGGAAGGGGCCCTGGAAGCGGTGCTCCTGACCTCGATGGGATTCCTGGTGAATTAGGGACTACGGTCTGCTTTCCTTCCGTTTCCGCGCCATCTGGTGGCGGAACTCGGAGGGCGTCATGCCCGTACTCTTGCGGAAGAAACGCGTGAAATAGGAAGGATCGTCCACGCCGACGGCGACGGAGACTTCGCCGACGGACAGGTCGCTGTCCTTGAGCAGGGATTTGGCCCAGTTGACCCGGGAGATCTCCACCCAGTCCATGGCGCTGTGGCGGGTCTGGGTGCGGACGAGCTTGTTCAGGTAGCTGGGCGAGATGTTCAGCCGCTCCGCATAGCCGGAAACGGAATCGAGGACCCGGCTCCGGTCGAAAAGCAGTTCGAAGAACCGGTTGACGACGGGATGGGCCTTGGCCTCGCCGGGAGACGGGATCGAATAGAGGAACAGGTCGAACGCGCGGGAGAGGTAACCGGTATCTCCCCGGGCGAACGCGGCGACCATCCGGTCCATGATCTGGGCGATGAAGGTGGCGCTGTCGAACCAATAGGTGCGCATGACCGGCTTTCCGCTCGTCAGGAAAGGGTAGGATATGTCCCGGAGGGCGGACAGGAAGAAACCGCCCGTATAGCCGATGATGTCGGTGTAATGATGGACGGAGAACGGTATGTTGGCAGGAATCAGCAGCAGTTGGCCGCCGCGGCACAGGCAGGATTCGCCGTTGATGTCCGCGAGGATCTCCCCTTCCAGGAGGAACAGGAAAGTGAAACACGGCAAGGTTGTGCGCGGGATTTCCGTCGCTTCCACGGGCAGGCTGGACTCCACCCGCTTGATGAAAAGGCCCTGTTGGGTCCAATCGCCCCCCTTCTCCCAATATGGAATGACTCTTTTCATGGAAATGTGTAGTTAGCCAGTACAAATATAGTAAAAAACCGGTCAGGTTGTCTTCGGGATAAAGGAGGTTTTTGTTATATTTGTGGCATGGAAAGCACTTCATCCATCTTTCGGGACCTTTGGAAATCCTTGCGGGAGAAACTCAGGGAATCCCTGATTTCGGTCGTACCGGTCAGCCTCCTGGTCTTTCTGCTCTCCGTGACCCCGTGGGTGGACATTTCCCGCCACGAGCTGGTCGTCTTCGCCGGCGCCGCCCTCCTCCTGGTGGCCGGCATCAGCCTCTTCAACCTGGGCGCCGACATGGCGATGACCCCGATGGGGCAGCACATCGGCGAAGGCCTCACCAAATCCAAGAAGCTGGGCATCCTGCTCAGCGTCTGCTTCGTGATGGGCCTCCTCATCACGGTGGCGGAGCCGGACCTCTCGGTCCTGGCCGGCCAGGTGGGCGCCGTCATGAACGGGACGGTCCTCATCGCCGCCGTCGGGCTGGGCGTGGGCCTGTTCCTGCTCGTCGCCGTCATCAAGATCCTGTTCCACAGCGACTTGACCGGCATCCTGCTGTTCTCCTACATGGTCCTGTTCTGTCTGGCGGCCCTCCTGATCGACAGCGGGAAAGGATCTTTCCTGCCGCTTTCCTTCGACTCCGGCGGCGTGACCACCGGCCCCATCACGGTCCCCTTCATCATGGCCCTCGGCGTGGGCATCGCCCTCACGGTGGGCGGCCGGAACGCCGGCGAGAACAGCTTCGGCCTCATCGCCCTCTGCTCGGTCGGCCCCGTCGCGGCCGTGCTGATCCTCTCCCTCACCGCCTCCGGCGACCTGTCCTTCACCATCCCGGACTATTCCATGGACACCGTCCTGGAAGGCGGCGTCTGGCACCTGTTCGGGGAGATGGCCGTGGACGTGGTCAAGTCCCTCCTCCTGGTGGTCGTGTTCTTCTTCATCCTCCAGGCGGCCGTGCTGAAACTTCCCCGGACGAAGATCATCCAGATCCTGTTCGGCATCGTCTACACCTTCGTCGGCCTGGTCCTGTTCCTGGCGGCAGTCACGATGGCGTTCATGCCCATCGGCTTCAAGATCGGCACCCAGCTCGCGGCCTACAGCCCGAAACTCCTGGTCATCTTCGCCTTCATCCTGGGCATGGTCGTCGTCCTCGCGGAGCCGGCCGTCCACGTCCTGAACAACCAGGTCGAGGAAATCACCGGCGGCGAGGTCTCCCGGCGGCAGATGATGCTGGCCCTGTCCATCGGCGTGGGCGTGTCCATCGGCCTGTCCGTCCTGCGCGTCCGCTTCGGGTTCTCGCTCCTGTACTATCTCATCCCGGGCTACCTGATCTCGCTCGGGCTGTCCTTCTTCGTGCCCCGGCTGTACACCGCCATCGCCTTCGACTCCGGCGGCGTCGCCAGCGGCCCGCTCACCTCTAGCTTCATCCTCCCCCTGGTGATCGGCGCCTGCTGCACCCTGCAGGGGGAATCCGCGGTGCTGGACTTCGCGTTCGGCGTCGTGTCCATGGTGGCGATGACTCCGCTCATCACCATCCAGACCCTCGGTTTCAAGTCCGTCGTGAGCGTCCGCCGGCGGGAGAGCGCGGCCATCCGCCGCATCCTCGCCGCGGCCGACGACCAGATCATCTATTTCGACTAGCATGGCAGAACCCCGGAATATCGCCCCGATGAAGCTGGAACTGCTGCTGGCCGTCGTGCACAACGACAAGGCCGCCTATTACTCCAGCCTCATCCAGTCCCACCAGGCCAACCTCCAGCTCACGGTCCCGGCCAAGGGCACCTCGCACCTGATCCTGAACGTCCTGGGACTCACGGAGAGGCCGAAGTCCCTCGTGATGAGCGTTGTCCGCGCGGACCAGGCCGCCAGCCTCATCGACCTGCTGGACCAGAACTTCAAGAAAGGAAAGAACTACAAAGGCGTCGCCTTCACCGTCCCGATGACCAGCGTCATCGGCACGCTCGTATATGGATTCTTAGCGAACGACAAGCGAACCGTCAAGAAGGAAGCATAACCATGGAAGACCACAAACACGAACTGATCGTCTGCATCGTGAATGCAGGATTCTCGCAGAATGTGATGGAGTCGGCGCGGGCCGCCGGCGCCCAGGGCGGGACCATCATCCGCGCCCGCGGGTCGGCCAATCCCGAAGCCGAGGAGTTCTACAGCATCAACATCCAGTCGGACAAGGAAATGGTGCTGATCCTCGTGCCCAAGGCCATCAAGGACGACGTCCTGAAGGCGATCTACAAGGACTGCGGCCTGGCCGACGAGGCCAAGGGCATCGCTTTCTCCCTCCCCGTGAACCGAACCACCACGATTAAAGAATAGTTCCCATGCTGCAGGTCTATTGCAAGAACACGAAGACTTCCCGGAAGTACCCGGAAGGCACTTCCCTCGCCCAGATGCTGCCCGACTTCGAATTCGACCGGCCCTACCCGATCGTGTCGGCCAAGGTCAACAACGTCTCCCAGGGCCTCAAGTTCAAGGTGTACCAGAACAAGGACATCGAGTTCCTGGACGTCCGGGAGGCCAGCGGCCGGCGGGTGTACTTCCGCTCCCTGTGCTTCCTGATGTACAAGGCGGCCACGGACGTGTTCCCGGACAGCCAGCTGTACATGGAGCACCCGATCTCCGGCGGCTACTTCTGCCACCTGCGGAAAGCCGACGGCACGGACCTCACCTGCGAGGACTTGAAACTCCTGGAGGCCCGGATGAAGGAACTCGTGGCGAAGGACCTGCCCTTCCACCGGTATGACGTCCAGACCGACAAGGCCATCAAGGAGTTCCGGAAATCCGGCTACGACGACAAGGTCAAGCTCCTGGAGACCAGCGGCGAGGCCTATACGGACTATTACACCCTGGACGACACCGCGGACTACTATTACGGAAAGCTCGTCCCCTCCACCGGCTACCTGACCGTCTGGGGCATCCAGCCCTACCACGACGGCATCCTCCTGCGGGAACCGGACCTGGAGAACCCGAACGTCCTCGCCCCCTTCACGGACCAGCCGAAGACCTACGAGATGTTCAAGGAGAACCTCCGCTGGAACATCATCATGGGCCTGAACACCGTGGGCGACGTCAATTGCGCCATCCTGAACGGGCACGCCACCGAGCTCATCCAGATCGCGGAGGCCCTGCAGGAGAAGAAGATCGTCCAGATCGCCGAGGAGATCGACCGCCGCTACCGCAGCGAGGACCCGGTCAAGGTCGTCCTCATCACGGGGCCGTCCTCCTCCGGAAAGACCACCTTCTGCAAGCGCCTGTCCATCCAGCTGAAGGCCTGCGGCCTCAAGCCCCTGTCCATGTCCACGGACGACTATTTCGTGAACCGGCTGGACACCCCGCGCTTCCCCGACGGCAGCTTCGACTTCGACAACTTCGAGACCGTGGACCACGTCCTCATGGAGAAGGACATCATGCGCATGATCGCCGGCGAGGAAGTCGACGTCCCCGAATTCAACTTCGTCACCGGCCTGCGCGAGTACAACGGCAAGAAGATCAAGCTGGAACCGGGCTGCATCCTCCTCATCGAGGGCATCCACGCCCTGAATCCGGCCCTGACCGAGCAGATTCCGGCCCCGGCCAAGTTCAAGATCTTCATCAACACCCTCACGGGCATCCTGCTGGACAACCACAACTGCATCCCCACGAGCGACAACCGGCTCCTCCGCCGCATCGTCCGCGACTACAACAAGGGCGCCTTCACGGCCCGGGAGTCCATCAGCCAGTGGCCGAACGTCCGCCGGGCCGAGCACCAGTGGATCTATCCCTACCAGGAGATGGCCGACGTGATGTTCAATTCGGCCTACCTCATCGAGTTCGCCGTCCTGAAGAACCACGCGGAGCCCATCCTCCGCAGCGTGCCGCAGAACTGTCCGGAGTATTCCGAGGCGCACCGCCTGCTGAAGTTCATCCATTACTTCACGCCGGTGCCGGACAAGGAAATCCCCTCCACCTCCCTCCTCCGGGAGTTCGTGGGCGGCTCCAGCTTCAAATAGCCGGCGGCATGGTCTTTACCGAGACCATCCTCCGCTGGTACGCCGAGAACGGCCGGGACCTCCCGTGGCGGAGGACCCGGGACCCGTATGCGGTGTGGCTGAGCGAAATCATCCTCCAGCAGACGCGCGTGGCCCAGGGATGGGCCTACTGGGAGCGGTTCATGGAGCGCTTCCCGACCGTCGGCTCCCTCGCGGCCGCGCCCGAGGATGAGGTGCTCCGCCTCTGGCAGGGGCTCGGCTACTATTCCCGCGCCCGGAACCTGCACGCCGCGGCGAAGCAGATCGTGTCGATGGGCGGCTTCCCTTCCACGCTGGAGGGTATCCGGAGCCTCAAGGGCGTGGGCGACTACACGGCCGCGGCCATCGGCTCCATCGCCTTCGGCCTCCCGGCCGCCGTCGTGGACGGGAACGTCTACCGCGTCCTGGCGCGGTATTTCGGCATCGCGACGCCGGTCGGGTCGACGGCCGCGAAGAAGGAATTCACGGAGCTCGCCCAGCGGCTCCTGCCGCCGGAGGCGCCAGCCGCCTTCAACCAGGGTATCATGGACTTCGGCGCAACCTGCTGCACGCCCGTGAACCCCGCCTGCCTGACCTGCCCGCTGCAGCCTTCCTGCCAGGCCTTCCGCGACGGCCGGGTTGAACTCCTGCCCGTCAAGCAAGAAGCCAGGAAACCCGTGGAACGGCATCTGACGTATGTCTATGTGCGTTTCCAGGGGCAGACCGCCCTCCATCGGCGCGGGCCCGGCGACATCTGGCAGGGGCTGTGGGAACCCCTTTTGACGGAGGATGTCCCCGCCGGAGCGAAGCCCGTCGTGAAAGGCTTCAAGCACCAGCTTACGCACCGCACCCTCCTCACGGACTTCTATCTCTGGGAGCCTGCCGAAAAGCCGGATCTTCCCGACGGATATGGCTGGATCGAAGAAGCGGAGCTTGACACCTACGCCAAGCCCCGCCTGTTCGAGTTGCTGTTGGAAAAGCTTTAATCCTTCTTTTCGGGAATCGACTTGATATACAGGTCGCGCTGCGGGAACGGGATTTCGATCCCGTGGGCGTTCAGCGCGTTGTATATCCGCTCTTTCGCCTTGGCCGGATACCGGTAGTGCTCGTCCACGACGATGTACTGGTAGACGGACAGGTTCACGCTGTTGTCCCCGAAGTCCTTGAACCGGACCAGGATGCCCGGATCGGGTTTCACGATGTCGTGGCCATACTTATCCTTGGTTCTGAGCGGTTCCAGCGCCTCCTGGATGATGGTCCGGACCTCGTTCACGTCGACCCCGTACTTGACGCCCACATCGAAGGAAAGCAGTTCGTAGGTGCCGCTTCTCGTCAGGTTCTTGAAGTTCTTGTTGAACAGGCTGGCGTTCGGGAAGGCCATCAGGGAATCGTCGGAGGCGACGATCTGCGTACTCTGGTAGTTGATGCTGTCCACCTTGCCCCGGATGCCGTCGCACTCGATCCAGTCGCCCTTGCGGAGACGGCCGGACATGAGCTGGATGCCGTAGAAGAAGTTGTTCAGGATATCCTTCATGGCGAAACCGAGACCGGTGGCGAGACCGGCGCCGATGACCTTGATCGCCGCCGTCGGTATCCGCAGGATCACGAAGATCGCGATGATGTAGATGCCCCAGAGGGAGATGCCGATGATGTGCTCCACCAGCGTGAAGTTGGCCTCGTTCTCATTGAAGACGCGGGTCGTGGAGCCCTTCAGGATGGATTTCACCTTGAGCAGGTGGTAGAGGGCCTTGCCCGCATACACCAGGTAGCGGAACAGGAAGAACAGGACGACCACCAGGACGATCTTGTAGCAGGACAGGCTGATATAGCCCTCCACGTTCAGGAACGGCTCGCGGTAATACTCGTTGAACACCTCGTTCAGGTCGAACACGCTGGAGGCCATGAACAGGCTGAATGGGATGGAGAGGACAATGGCGATCGGAAGCAGGGCCTGCTTGACGAACGAATGCGGCCAGGTCACGGCGATCAGGTCCTCGTCCGTTTCGTTCGGCAGGTTCGGATGGGCCTCGATATAATGGTTCTTCAAATCCCGGATATGGCGCACGTAGTAGATGTGAAGGAGGTCGTACACGGCCGTGATGGTCTGGAGCAGCGTCAGAAGGAAGATCCACCAGATAAGGAGCTGGATGCCCAGCAGCACGAAGCCGCGGAGGGCGATGATGCTCGTTGCGACCAGCACCAGCAAGGAGATCCATCCGTAGGCGACATCCCAGGCCGGCAGGTCCTTCTTGTTCCGGAACAAGGTCCATGCCTGGGCGGCCGTGAAGATCAGCAGCAGCGGCGGGAAGAGGATGTTCAGCAGGCTGTTCGGGACGAATGCGATGCGGAGGGAGATGACGATGAAGCTGAGGAGCAGGATGGGAACGTACAGACGGATTCCCTTCCGGATCGCCTCCCCTTTCAGCCGGATCACGAGCGAAACGAGGATGGCGGCCAGCATCCAGGCGAATTCCACCATCAGCTTCGAGGCCATCGCGAAGAAGTTCTGCTTGGAGGCCCAGCTGGCGATCATGATGGACAGGGCGAAGATGACCACGCCCGTGATGAGGATCATCTCGAAACGGTGGCCCTTGAAGCGTTCCTTCTGGAAGAAGGCGACCTTCCGGGTCAGGAAAGTAACCAGGGCGATTGCCAGGACGATCGAAATCACCAGGTAAACCAGCAGGAACAGCGAGAAAGCGGTCACCATGGGCCCGCGCCACTGGCTACTCACATCTCCGATGGTACTGGGGCTATATTTGTCCCGAGCGTCGCGGGTAGCCTGCTGCCAGTAGCGGGGGAAGCTTTTGAGGAGGGCGCCGTAAGCCGTCTGGCCTTCGATGAAGATGCGGTTCTGGACGGTCTTGTACCGCTGCTGGGCATAATCGTAGCTGGATTTCAAGAGCGCGGCGGTCTCCGCGTAATGCGTGCTGTCGCGCACCAGTTGCTCTTTCTGCACCCGGCAGGCGTCCAGCAGGTTCTGCGCATAGAAGATGCAGCTGTCCCGGTCGACCTGGCCCAGCGAATCCAGCATGAAGGGGCGCGTCCGGCCGGTCGTGTCCATCGCGCGCCGCGTGGCCAGCTCGCCGCGTGTCTGACGGAGCGAATCCCGCCGGTGCCGCCACGCGTCCCGGTCCAGGTACACCAGCTGGCCGGTGCTGTCGCGGTAGGCCATCAGCTGCGCCGGCGGCAGGCGCTTGAGGGTATGGACCAGGCGGTCGTACCGGTCGATGTCGATGTCCAGCCGGGTGATGATGTCATCGAACGGAAGCTTCTGCGCGGCGAACTCCTCGTACTGGCGGGACACCTCGTTCAAGGCATAGGTCATGTCGAAGGTGTAGTCCTGCTTCTGCGAGTACAGCATCAGGGAGAGTTCGTTGCTCTTCTGCATCATCTCCACGAGCTGGGCCCGCTGCCGGGCGCCGCGGCTCATCGTCCGCTGGGCCCTTTCCGTGGACGCCTTCCAGGCGGACTGGAGCTCATACCGCAGCACGGACAGCGTCTGCGAAAGGTCCTTCTCGTTGAGCACCGCATACGCCGGAATCAGCGCGATCAGCGCCAACACGATGACCAGTAATCTTTTCTTCTTCATGGATCGACCGTTTGGTTACATCCACAAAGATAATCAATTATTTCTTGGGAACGAAGTTCACGAGGCCGACGCCGATGAAGACCAGGAGGGAGGCGGCGACCTTGAGGGCGGTCAGGTGGTCCAGGCCCATCGCCAGCGCGATGACCATCGCGATGACGGGCTGGACATACGTGTACATGCACACGACCACCGGGCGCAGCCGCTTCTGGCCGATGGGAATGAGGAAATAGGCCACGAAGGTGGCGAAGACGACCACGTAGGCGATCTGCCAGAACACGTCCGTCGGCACGGCCGCCAGGTTGGACGCCTTGAAAGCCCCGAAACTGAACGGCAGCGCCATCAGGGACGAGAAAAGGAACATCCACTTCATGAAGGTCACCACCGAATACTTCCGGATGACCGGCTTGAAGATGCCCACGTAGGCGGCGAAGCAGAGGGTGTTCACGAGCATCCCCAGGATGCCCCAGATGGAGGTGGAATCGGCCCCGGAGCGGATGGAGACGCAGTTGTAGATGAGGATCAGCACGCCCACGAGGCTGAGCGCGATGCCCGCGACGCCGCTCCAGGTGATCCTCTCCTTGATGACGAGGGCCGATATGACGAGCGTCATGATGGGGCTCAGGGTGCTCATGATGGACGCGTCGATGGCCGTCGTCTTCGTGATGGCGAACAGGAAGGAGAGCTGCGTCATGAAGAGGCCGAGGAACGAGGCGACGACCACCTTCCAGACATCTTCCTTGTGGATGTGCTCGTGCGGGGCCGTAAACAGGGACCAGAGCCAGAAAAGGGCCGTCGCGCCGAAGGAACGGAGACAGAAGAGGGCCATCGGCGTGACGTTCCCGTCCAGCGCGATGCTCTTGCAGCTGATGATGTTGAACCCGAAAATGGCGTAGGCCGCGAAGCACGCCAGGTTGCCGATGAGAGAGCTCTTTCTTTCCTGTTCCATCCCGTATCGCAAAAACGACCGCGAAGTTACGCATTTTTTGCTATCTTTGGATGATAAACGCGCTGACCATGAAAAAAGTCCTTCTCTGGATCCTGGGGATCCTCCTCGCCCTCGTCCTCGTCGTCCTCTGCATCTGGGGCGGCGAAATCCGCACCGTCTCCTCCATCGAGTCCGTCGACGGGAACCCTTACCTGTATCGGATGGAATACAAGGCCGCCTACGACCTGGACGACCTCATCGCCAAGGATGTGGACACGAACGCCGAACTGCTGGACTATGTGGTCGGCCGCATCGGCAAGGGCCTCCCCCTCAAGATCAAGAGCGCGCAGGTGGCCGACGAGAACGGCGAGCTGGCGACTTTCAACTGCACGAGCTTCCAGGCCGCGAAAGCCGAGGGCGACGGCTACCGGTTCGGCCGCAACTACGACTACTTCAAGAACCCGACGATGGTGACCGTCTCCCGCCCGAAGAAGGGCTACGCCTCCATCGCCGTCAGCGACATGTCCCACTTCGGATACTCCCTGGAGAAACTCCCGAGCTCGTTCCTGGCCTCGCTGAGCTGCCTCGCCTCCGTCTACGCGCCCGTGGACGGGATGAACGAAAAGGGCCTCTGCACCTCCATCATGGCCCTCCCGAAGCAGGCCGCCCAGCAGGACACCGAGCGGCACAATGTGGGCACGACCATCATCATGCGCCTGTGGCTGGACCGCTGCGCGACCGTCCAGGAGGCGCTTGACCTGCTGGAGACGGTGGACGTGTGCCACGACGCCGCCGTGGGCTCGGGCTACCACTACATGGTGGCCGACGCGAACGGCGACTGCGCCGTCGTGGAGTTCGACAAGGACGACGGCTGGAAGACGATGATCGTCCGCAAGGCCCCCGACGCCAAGTACATGCTGGTTACCAACCACTTGCTATCGGACAAGTACTACACCACCGAGCCCGACCCGGCCGTGGGCAACCCCCACAGCAAGAGCTGGTGGCGCTACGAGACCGCCGGCGCCTACCTCGCCGGCCACAACGGGACCCTCACCTTCGACGAGGCGCAGGAATGCCTGGCCCAGGTCCACTGGAAGGACCTCGTCTGGGACAACGGCACCGTCGAGGACACCCAGTTCAGCAACGTCTACGACCAGTCCGCCCTCACCCTCGACCTCCGCAACTGGAACGCCTACGGGGATACGAAGCACTTCAAACTATAGAGGTGCGCGTCGGGAAATAATCCTTATCTTTGTAGCATTAACCTACCAGACAATGGCTGAATCGAACTTCATAGACTACGTCAAGATCTTCTGTGCGAGCGGACACGGCGGGGCCGGGTCGATGCATCTGCATAGGGCGAAGTATGTGCCCAAGGGCGGGCCGGACGGCGGCGACGGCGGCCGGGGCGGCCACATCATCCTCCGGGCGAACCCGCAGTTCTGGACGCTCATCCACCTGCGCTACCGCAAGGTCGTGCGGGCGGAGAACGGCGAGCCGGGCGGGGCGGCGCTCCGCAAGGGCAAGAACGGGGCGGACATCGTCCTGGAAGTGCCCCTGGGCGTGACCGTGAAGGACGCCGAGACGGACGAGGTCATCACCGAGATCGTGGAGCCCGGCCAGGAGTACATCCTGTGCGAGGGCGGCCGCGGCGGCTGGGGCAACGACCACTTCAAGTCGCCCACCAACCAGACGCCGCGCTATTCCCAGCCCGGCGAGGAAGGCGTCGAGGGCTGGTTCATCCTGGAGCTGAAGGTCCTCGCCGACGTGGGCCTCGTGGGCTTCCCGAACGCGGGCAAGTCCACCCTCCTGGCCGCCATCACATCGGCCAAACCCAAGATCGCCAATTACGCCTTCACCACCCTGGAACCGAACCTGGGTATCGTCAAGTACTACGACGACCGTTCCTTCGTGATGGCCGACATCCCCGGCATCATCGAGGGAGCCCACGAGGGCAGGGGCATCGGCATGCGCTTCCTGCGGCACATCGAACGGAACTCCGTGCTCCTGTTCATGGTCGCCGCCGACGAGCCGGATGTCGCCAAGGCCTATGACATCCTGCTGAGCGAGCTCAAGGAGTACAATCCCGAACTGCTCGTGAAGGACCGCGTCCTCGCCGTCACGAAAACGGACCTCATCGACGAGAAAGAGCGCAAGAAGATCGAGAAGAAACTCCCGACGGACATCCCGCACGTGTTCATCTCCGCCGTCGCGCAGACGGGCCTGAACGAACTCAAGGAAGAACTCTGGAAGGCGCTGAACAAGTAGCATCGTGGAGCGTCTCATCGGCATCGACCAGGAAATCACCCTGTGGCTCAACGGGTTCCACAGCCCGTGGAGCGACCAGCTCTGGATGTTCCTGTCCGATGTCCGCATCTGGTTCCCGATGTACGGGGTCATCATGGGCGTGATGATCTACCGCCTGGGCTGGAAGAAAGGACTCGTCGTCATCCTGTCCTGCATCCTCTGCGTCGTCCTCGCGGACCAGATCTCCTACCACATCAAGGAAGGCATCGACCGCCTGCGGCCGTATTACACGACAAGCCTGCTGGAACGCGGCCTGCACTGGCCCATCAACCGCTCCAGCTTCTTCGGCTTCTTCTCCGGCCACGCCAGCAACTCCTTCGGATTCGCCCTCTGCTCCTGGCTGGGCTTCCGGCTCAATGACCGCCGATGCCGCTACCGGGCGTATGGCCTCTGCATTTTCCTGTGGGCGGCGCTCGTCGCCCTGAGCCGCGTGATGATGGCGGCCCATTTCTTCGGCGACATCTTCGTCGGCACCCTCTTCGGCCTCGCCGTCGGCCTCTTCTGCGCCGCGCTTGCCCGGGGGGTAATCCGGAAGTGGATGGAATAGACTACAGCGTCGGAAGCACCTTGCCCATGCGGATGCTGTTGGAGCCTTTGACGAGGACGGTGGCGCCGGTGAGGGGGCGTTCGGCGAGGGCGGCGGCGAGGTCGTCGGAGGTGGCGAACCACTTGACGTAGTCGGGCGTTCCGGCCTCTTCCAGGGCCTTCTTGAACTCGTCGCCCACCAGGCAGGCGTGCGTGAGGCCGCAGTCGTCCAGCTTCTTGAGGATCTTGACGTGCTCCTTCACGGAGTCCTCGCCCAGTTCGCGCATGTCGCCGAGCATGGCTATCTTGCAGTCCGCCTTTAACAGGGCGAAGTTGTCAAGGGCGGCGGCCATGGAGGAGGGATTGGCGTTGTAGGCGTCCTCGATGACGACATTGCGCTCCGTGCGGGTCATCTGGGAGCGGTTGTTGGACGGGGTGTAGGCCGCGATGGCGGCGAGGCCGTCCGCGAGCGGGACGCCGAACTGGCGGCCGACCGCGAGGGCGGCCATCACGTTCGCGGCGTTGTACGCGCCGACGAGCTTGGTTTCCAGCGTTTCCCCGCCGATGGACATCCGGAGGAAGGGATTCTCCGCGGAGGTGGGCAGGATTTCCGCGTCCTCCCCTGCCACGCCGTAAGGGATGATGGAGAGGGGACGGGAGACGGCCATCTCGTAGAGGTTGTCGTCGTCGACATTGACAAAGGCCTGGCCGTCGTGCGCGGAGAGCCAGTCATAGAGCTGGCCCTTGGCCTTCTTGACGCCCTCGAAGCTGCCGAAGCCCAGGAGGTGGGCCTTGCCCACATTGGTGATGAGGCCGTACGCCGGCTGGCTCACCCAGGTGAGGGCGGAGATGTCGTCGGGATGGTTCGCGCCCATCTCCACGACGGCGATTTCCGCGTCCGGGCCGATGCCGAGGACCGTCAGGGGCACGCCGATGTCGTTGTTCAGGTTCCCTTTCGTGGCCGCGACCTGGAAATGCGTGGCCAGGACCTCGCGGATGAGTTCCTTGGTCGTGGTCTTTCCGTTCGTGCCGGTGAGGCCGATGACCGGGATCTCCAGCTGCTGCCGATGGAAGGCCGCGAGCTCCTTCAGCGTCCGGAGGGTATCCGGGAAACGGAGGAGGCGGGGGTCGTCGCCCTCGGCGTAGTCATTGACGATGGCATAGGCGGCGCCGGCCTCGAGGGCCTTCATCGCATAGGCGTTGCCGTCGAACGTTTCGCCCTTGAGGGCGACGAAAAGCTGGCCGGGCTGGATGGTCCGGGTGTCCGTATTCACGCCCTTGGAGGCGCGGAACAGGCCATATAACTCGCTGATTTCCATAGTTTATCTTCCAGTGCTGCC
>JAEEGH010012573.1_pt1 | contig 18942 bp, 6 predicted proteins | sample 9134181 | NCBI WGS metagenome assembly JAEEGH01 (sample SAMN16246544, study PRJNA631951) | gut metagenome | biome: gut microbiome; feature: rumen; material: DP-attached | host: Bos | place: Iran: Karaj | collected 2018-10 | reverse complement strand
GGTACCGGCGGGCGATGGAGTGCGATCCGGGGGAGGAACGCGCGGCCTTCGGCGCCGCCGGCGCGCTCGAAAACCTCCACCGAAAGCGCGAGGCGCTGGAACTGGCGGAGGACTGGCTGGCGGGGCATCCGGATTCGGTGCGGGCGCTGGAATGGCTGGGGCGGTTCTACGCGACCGCCGACGAGCCGGGGCGGGCGAAGGAATTGCTGGAGCGGCTGGTCGCGCTGGACCCCGGCGTGGAAAGCCACTGGATGCTGCTCGCGGCGGCGGTGGCCGCCGAGAACGGGGACTCGCCGGAGGACGAAGAGGCGGTGCGGGCGGTGTCGGACGTCCTGGACCGCGGCATCGCGGCGGCGCCGCCGGCGCTGGATTTGCACCGGCTGGTGGCGAGGATACAGGTTTCGCGGCTGGAATCCCTGGGCCCGGGGGATGAAGAGGCGGTGCGGAAGAGTTTGGATGCGGCGATGGAGCACCTGCGCATCGTCGCGGAGGCTGAGCCGGGGGACGGCGGGCCGTGGATCGCGCTGGGGGCGCTGCACCTGCGGGCCGGGGAGTACGGGGCGGCGCTGGAATGCTTCGAGCGGGCGCAGGAGCTGCGCCCGGAGGACGCAGGCCTGCAGGAGCGGATCATGTTGACGCGGTTCCGCCTGGCGGGTGCCGGCGGGGACGGGGCGGCGGACGCCGAAAAACCCGCCGATGCCGAAACGTGCATCCGCCAGGGGAAGTTTTGCCTGAAGAACCGGATGCCCGAGGAGGCGGAGGCGCAGTTCCGGCGCGCGACGGAGCTGGATCCGGGCAACGCCGAGGGCTGGCTGTGCCTGGGCGCGCTGCAGTTCAGGCGCGACCCGGCCGCCGCGGCGGGTACGCTCGCGGAGGCGGCGGAGCTGCATCCGGGGAACGAAGACGTCGTCGAGATGTACGGGAGCTTCATGCTGGCGCAGGGGCGCTACGGGGAGGCGATCCGCCTGTTCGAGCGTGCGGCGGAGCTGCACGAAGCCGGGGAGGACGCGGGGGCCTGGGGCGAGTCGTTCTGCAACAATTACGCGCTGGCGCTGACCCACGTGCGGCGCCTGGACGAGGCGGCGCTGTGGCTGCGGCGGGGCATCGAGGCGAACCCCGAGCTGCACCTGCGGTACATCGCGCTGGCGCTGGACCGGTATTCGTCGCGGACGCAGCGGCGGAACGTGCTCTCCGTCCTGCGGCGCGTGGACAAGGCGACGGGGCGCGAAAACGCCGCGCTCGCCGTCGCCCAGGCCGCGCTGCTCATGGACGCCGGGGACGCGGCGGGCGCCGTGCGGGCGTTCCGGCACGCGCTCGCCACGATGGAGAAGTTCCCGCTGGAACGGGCGCAGAACCTGACGCCGCGCTTCTGGTACTGGTACGGGGTCGCGCTGGAGGGCGCCGGCCTGCGCGGGGAGTCCATCGACGCCCTGCGGGAATGCCTGGCGCTGGACCCCGACTACGCGGAGGCCCTGAACCACCTGGCCTACGTCTGGGCGGAGGCCGGGGAAAACCTGGACGAGGCGCTCGCCTTCAGCCGGCGGTCGCTCGCGGGGCGGGAGAACGCGGCCTTCCTGGACACGCTGGGGTGGATCCACTACCAGCGCGGGGAGATCGCGGATGCGTGCCGCTTCCTCCGCCGCGCGGCGCGCCTGGGGGGCGGGGACGAGACGATTGACGGCCACCTGCGCGAGGCGCTGGAGCGTGCCGCGGAGCTTGGCGTGGACGTGCCGGAGGACGACCCGGAACCGGGGGATGGCGGGGCCGACGGCGGGGAACCGGGCGAAGACGCCCTGGAGGACGGCGAATACGGCTTCCCGGACGCCGAGGACGAGTATCTGGACGATTTTTGAGCGCGCGGTGCGGCCGCTCCAGGGGCGGGGTCAGCGGAGCGCGGCGAGGACGGGGAGGGGGAGGGTGTCGAAGGGGGGAGTTTTCAGGGCGTGTTCGAGGAGGAGGGCGGAGGCGAAGGCGTCGTAGAGGGCGTCGTGCCAGGTGCGGCCGGGGCAGAGGGCGGCCAGGCGGTCGAGGAGGCCCAGGGCGGTGCAGGCGGCGGAGAGGGTGTGGTCGGTGGCCGCGGGGAGGAGGTGGCGGGCGAGGACCAGGGTGTCGAGCCAGGGGCCGAAGCGGTGCAATGGGGCCAGGTGCTGCAGGATCTTTTTTTCGGTGGAGGCGTTGTGGGCGGCAAGGGGGCGGTTCAGGAGCCACGGGGTCCAGGCGGGCCAGAGGACGGCGGGCTCGGGGGCGGCGTCGAGTCGGTCGCGGAGGGCGGCGTGGCGTCCCGGCGCGTAGGGGTTGAAGGGGCGGCCCGCCGGGACGTGCAGGAGGTCTTCGCGGCAGGCGCCCGTGACGCGGCCGTCCGCGAGCTCGACGAGGCCGATCTGCCACGGGACGTCGGGGTGCCCGCGGACGGAGCCGGTGGTTTCGAAGTCGAGGACGGTGATGGGCGGAAGCATGGGAAGGCGGGATTCCAGAAACCTAGAAATCTAGAAACCTAGGTATCTAGTTTTCTAGGCCAGGGCCGCCTCGAGTTGGTCGAGGAGGCTGGAGAATTCGGCGAAGGCTTCGGCGAAGACGGCGGGGGAGGAGAGGTCGACGCCGGCCGCGGCCACGGCTTCGAGCGGCGGACGGGAGCCGCCGGAGCGGAGGAGCGCGAGGTAGGCGTCGGTGCCGGTTCCGGCGAGGATGCGGCGGGAGAAGACGAGCGCGGCGCAGAAGCTGGTGGCGTATTTGTAGACGTAGAAGTCGTAGTAGAAGTGCGGGATTCGGCACCATTCGTAGGCGATGGTTGGCGAAAGGCTCATGCCGGGGTAGTAGGCGCGGTTGAGGTCGGTGTAGGCGGTACAGAGCCAGTCGGCGGTGAGGGGCGTTCCGGCTTCCTCGGCGGCGTGGATGTCGCGCTCGAACTCGGCGAACATGGTCTGCCGGAAGACGGTCCCCTTGAAGGAGTCGCACAGGTGCGCGAGGAGATGGGTGTGGAGCGGGCTGCCGGCGGGTTCTTTGCCGAGGAGGTGGTGCGAGAGGAGGAGTTCGTTGACGGTGGAGGCGATCTCGGCGATGAAGATGGGATACGACGCGGTGGCGTAGGGCTGGGAATGGTTGGAGAGCCAGGTGTGGGCGGAATGGCCGAGTTCGTGGGCGAGGGTGAAGGCGTCGTCGAGGCGGTCGTGGTGGTTGAGCAGGAGGTAGGGCGCGCTGTCGTAGCAGCCGGAGGAGTAGGCGCCGGACTGCTTGCCGGTGTTCTCGAACCAGTCGATCCAGCGGGAGGCGAAGGCGGTCTTCAGGATGGTCGCGTAGTCGGAGCCCAGCGGCGCGGTGGCGTCGAGGACCCATCCGGCGGCGGTATCGGGGGGGACGGTCGGGGAGACGGCCGGGACGAGGGGGGTGTAGAGGTCGTAGAAATCGAGGTCGTCGAGGTGCAGGGCGCGGGCGCGGAGGGAGAGGTAGCGGCCGAAGGCGGGCAGGGCGTCGCGGGCGGACGCGATGAGGGCGTCGTAGACGGCGGTCGGCACCTGGTCGTCGAAGAGGGCGGCTTCGCGCGCGGTCGGGTAGTGGCGGGCGGCGGCCTCGAAAACGTGCTCCTTGACGGTGTGGGCGAGGGTCGAGGCGAAGGTGTTCTTCCATTTGCCGTAGGTGCCGAGGAGGGTCTCGAAGGCGTTGCGGCGGAGGGTGCGGTCCGGGGATTCGAGGTAGGTGCGGTAGGTGCCCTCGGTCAGGGGCAGCGGCGCGGCGGCGGGGTCGGAGCCGGCGATGTCGGGGAAGGCCAGGTCGGCGTTGGCCATGATGTCGTAGGTTTCGGACGAGGCGGAGAGGACTTCGGAGGCGCGCGCGAGGAGGGTCTCTTCGGGTTCGGAGAGGACGTGGGGCTTGTTGCGGAGGAGTTTTTCGAGGCGGCGGCGGTGCGGCGCGAGGGCGGGATCGTCCTGCCAGGCGGCGATGTCGCCGGCGGGATGCGAGAGGAGTTCGGGGGTGATCCAGGCGCAGGCGGCGGCGAGTTCGGCGTAGCGGGCGCGGATGCGGGCTTCGCGGGCCTGGGCGGCGGGCTCGGCGGTGTCGGTGTCGTGGGAGAGGTGCGCGTAGGTGTAGAGGTTTTCGAGGGTGCGGTCGAGGTCTTCCTCGGCCGCGAAGAGCGCCGCGACGGCGTGTGCGCCGTCGAGCTTGCCCTGGAGCGCGAGGACCGGCGCGAGGAGGTCGCCGAGGCGCGCGAAATCGGCCTCCCACGCGGCGTCGGTGGCATATAGGGGCGCGAGGTCCCACGTGCGGTCGGCGGGGATGTCGCGGCGGGCGGGGATGGGGGCGGGTTGGGTGGCGGGGGTGGTCATGGGTGTGGCTCCTTTGGCAAGACACATAAACTTCTCTGGAAGCTAGCATGATTCCCGGCCGATTCCAAGAGGGAGCGTGGGATGCGGGATTGCGCGGGGGGATGGGGGAAGTGTGAGGGGGGCTTTGCCCATGGGAGTGGAGGGTGCGGACAGCGAGTGACAAGTGAAAAGTGACAAGTGAAAAGATGCGGTGGCGCGCCTTCGGGCGCGCGAGGAACGAGAGAGGAGGGCGAGAGAGAGAAGTGACGAGTTTGAGGTGCGCCCGCTGCGCGGGCGGGAAGAATAGGGAATGGGCGCGGCTGGAAGCCGCACCTCCGGAAGTGGCGTGTGAGTGGCAAGCGAATGAAAAGCTTTTCATTTGCCTCCATGCCGCGGCCATTTCGCACGGCGGGCAGGGGACTGCCCGCCCTACCAGCCCGATACAGCCCGACAAATACGAATGTTTTGACTTTACGATTCACTACCCCGATGAGAGAGGGTTCCGTTTTCCCGTTGCTGCCCGGAGGTTTGCACAGCACAAGGTCGCGCGGAAGGGAACAAAAAAGCGCGCCCGCTGGGGGCGCGCTTGCCTTGGCCGTGCCGGTAGGCCGGGTCAGGGTGCGGGTGCAGCCATCGGCTGGCGCGTGTCGTGCGCGGGGGCGTCGCCCTTGCGGATGTAGACGTCCGTGCGGCGGTTGTGCTGCATGTGCTCTTCCGTGTCGTTCGGGAAGACGGGGCGGTCGAAGCCGTAGCCGACGGCGGTCACGCGCGAGGCGTCGATGCCGCTCTTTTCGACGAGGTACTTCGCGACCGCGCGGGCGCGCCGTTCGCTGAGCCGCTGGTTGTAGTCGCGGCGGGACTTTGCGCGCTTGTCGGCATGGCCTTCCACGCGCACGGTCACGGAGGGGTCGCGCTGGAGCACCTTGACGACGGGCGCCAGCTCGTCGAAGTACTGGGGACGGATGAAATCCTTGTCGTAGTCGAACTCGATGAGCAGGGTGAACTTCTGCAGGTCGTCGGCGGGGTCGAGCGGGTTGGTGCCGTCCTCAATGACCTCGTGGCCGTCGCTGACGCCGCCCTTGTCGGTGTCGGGATCCAGCGGGTCGGTCCGGTAGGCCAGCACTTCCGCGCCGTCCTTGAGGCCGTCCATGTCGGTGTCGGGATTCAGCGGGTCGCTCGGGGCGCCGGAGAACGGATAGGCGCCGCCGCCGGGGGCCTTCCGGGCGTAGGTGCCCTGGATTTCCTCTCCGTCGCCGAGCCCGTCGCCGTCGGTGTCGGGATTGAACGGATCGGTGCCCAGGGACGCCTCTTCGCGGTCGGTCAGGCCGTCGCCGTCGCTGTCGATGTCGCCGGGGCCGGCGGCCACGACGTAGTTCGGGGCCACCTGCCGGCCGGTGCCGAAGCGGTAGCTGACACCCAGCTCGACCAGCCAGTAAAATTCCATTTCGCGGCCCTGCGCGCCCACGGAAGTGTCCAGCCGCAGCGCCCAAGCGTCGTCGAAGTGGTAGAACAGGCCGGCGCCGCCGTGCAGGCCGCCCTCGGTCTTGCCGTTGTCGATGTCGTCGCCGTAGATGACGAGCGACGGGCCCGCCTTCAGGAAGGGATCGATGCGCCGCTCGAGCGCGTTGCGCAGGTGAAGGAGCACGTCCACGCCGAGGCGGAGCGCCCAGGTGTCGTCGTCCAGCGGTTCGACGCCGGGGTTCAGGTCGTCCGCGTCGCGCGCGGAGAGTTTGGGCATGTAATGGATGGAGCCCTCGACATCCCACCAGGAATTGAGGCTGTACCCGAGCTTGCCGAAAATCCCGAATCCGGGCTTGGCTTCCTGGTCGCCTTCCAGATGGTAGTAATTGACGCCGGCGGTGGCGAACAACGGTGCCCGCTCGAACAAATCCTCGTCGGCGGCGCAGGCCGCCGCCGCGCAAGCCGCCACGCAGGCCGCTCCGGCCAGCCATTTCTTCACGCTCATGCTCATTCGTTTGCTCCCTTGTAAAACAAATCTCCGCGCATCCTACCCTGCCCGCCCCTTCCTGCGCAACCAAAAACGCCCTGCGTCCGCCATTTCAGTCGGCGGCGCGGATGCGGTAGAAGGCGGCGGGGGCGCCTTCGGGCGGCAGGATGCCGAGTTCGCCGGTGGGCGGGAAGGCCTGCTCGACGGTCCACTCGGCTTCGGGGTCGGAGAGGGAGGGGATGCTTTCGAGGACGTAGGTGCGGAGCGGGTCGAGGCCGGCGACGGAGAAGTGCAGGGCGCCCGTCTCCGCGTCGGTGCCGATGGCGCGCACGGCCAGTTCGGCCGGCGCCAGCACGATGGCGGGCGCGCTCGCGGAGGCGGAGCCGTTGACGTTGTAGCCGTTGTTGGCGGCGGCTTCGGGGGGGGCGCCGAGCATGCGGATCACGGCGCCGTTGGCGGTGAGGGCGGCCGCGGCTTCGGCGTCGGCCAGCAACGGGGCGAGGTCGAACGCCAGCATCGACTGCGAGGGGCTGTCGGTGGCGGTGACGTGGGCGTCGAGGTAGTCGCCGCCGGGCGTCTGCCATGCGGTGGCGGCGTCGGCGTTGTTCCAGGTGGCTTCGTCGAGGCGGAACGCGGTCGCGGCGGGATGGAGGGCGACGGGGTTTACGCCGTCGTCGCCGGGCCAGGAGCGGAAGTAGGAGATCAGCAGGTTCACGGACCCGGCGCTGTGCAGGTCCACGCCGGTGAGCGAGGGCGGGAGCTTCGCCAGGACGCGCGCTTCGGTGCCGGCGGAGGCGTTGTTGAGGGTGACGAGCGTCTTCTTGGCGGCGGAGTAGTTGGCGTCGGGCGAGGCGCTGTCGATGTAGGTGGTCGCGACGGTCTTCGGCGTGCGGAGAATCTGCCCGGCGGCACCGATGGTGATGCGCGGCATGCCTTTTTCTTCCGGATCGACCGCGGTCTGGTCGGGGTCGAAGCGCATGACGAGGCCGTTGAGGAGAGCGGTCTCCGCGGCTTCGGGATTGCGCTGCAGGTCGGCGAGGTTGAAGTCGAGGTTACCGGTGGCGGCGTCGTAGAGGCCGGCGATCGCGAAATCGCTCCAGTCGCCGCCGGGGGACGTCCAGGCGGCGGCTTCGCCGGTTTCCGTGTTGGTCCAGGCGCTGTTCCAGGTGGCCGGGATTCCGGCCGTGGTGCCGAACGCGGTCGCGACGGGGGAAAGCAGGACGGGAATCTTGTCGCCGTCGTCGCGGCAGCCGCCGTTGAAGCGGACGGTGTAGCTGTCGAGCGCGGGGAGGTCCTCGTCGAGCGCCCCCTCGGGGAGCGTGAAGAAGGCGCGGGTCTCGGAGCCGTCGCGGTAGTTCATCACGAGCTTGGCGCTCCGGTCGCCGACGTAGGAGGTGTCGGGGGAGGCGCTGTCGATGCGGAAGGCCGTCAGCGGGGTCGCGTCGGCGCCGGCCGCGAACGGCTCGTACTCGGTCACGCGGACCCAGGAAACGGCGTTTCTGGTGAACTCGACGATTTCGTCGGGACGGTAGAGGTTGACGCGGGCCATGCGGCCGTCGGCCTGGACGGCGGGGAAGGCGTCGGGGTCGAGGAAGGCGATGGCGCCGTTGGCGAGGAGGGCGGCGCGGGCGTCGTCGTCGTGCCAGAGGGCGGTGAGGTCGAATTTGGCGGTGCCGGTGGTGCCCTTGACGGGGGCGGTGACGGTGCCGCGGACGGTGAATTCGGGCATCCAGTCGCCGCCGGGGACTTTCCACGGAGCGTTGTCGAAGGTCTGGCCGTCGAGGACGTAGGAGGTGGCATTGGTGTCTACGGAGGCGTCGGCGCAGTTCCACGAAGGGCCGTGGACGGGGGAGGTTTCGTTGTTGGGATGGCGTTCCAGTTTCGTCGCGGTGGCCAGGGGCGCGAGGAAGATGTCCTCGCCTTCCCAGTCGCGGATTTCCGCGTCGAACTTCGCGACGACCGACTGCACGAGGGCGGGAGGGACGGCGGCCAGGCTCTCCGGCATCGTCAGGATGGCGCGGCATTCGCTGCCGTCCTTGCCGTTCAGGACGACCTTGCCGACGGTGGCCTCGCCCTGCTCCCAATAGACCGTGGAGGCGTCGCGGCTGTCGATGTAGGAGACAGCGAAGTCGCGCTCGTCGTCGAACGGATCGACGAGGGCGTAGCGGAGGGCCGGGGCGTCGTCGCCGGAGGCGGGGGCGGCGAAGGTGAGCTGCATGAACTTGGCGTCCATGGGGGTTTCGGTGTCGAAGCAGACGATGGCGCCGTTGTCGCGGAGCGCGGCGGCGGCGTTGGTGTCGGACAGCAGAGGCGTGACGTCGAAGGCGACGCCGGCGGAATCGGCGGAAAAGACGGCGGATACGGCATTCGCGAGGAAATCGCCGCCGGGGGCAGTCCACGGCGTTTCCGCGGCACGGGAATTCCACGTCGCCTCCGCGGGAACGAATGGGGCGGCGAGGGGATGGAGGAAGAGGCTGCGTCCGTCGTAGTTCCGTCCGCCGGTGGAGGAGAGCGTCAGTACGGCGCGGGACAGGCGATTGGCCGGGGCGTCGAAGAGCTCGGCGGGCACCGTGAAGAGGAGTCTGGACTGGTCGTCCACGTTGGGCGTCTCGCCGTCCGGCGTGCGGTTGAGGACGAGCTTGAGGTCGGAGGCCGGGAAATCGGCGTCGCGGGCATCGATCTTGGCGGCGTCGGCGGGGCGCAACTCGAAGGCATGGGTCAGGGCGCGGGCCGGCAGGGCGAACGCTAAGCATGCCGCGGCGGCTAGGAGCGGGAGGAGGGTTTTATGGATGCATTTCATGGGGGGCACCCTTTCGATGTATTTTTCTGTGAATATCGGGATTCCTACTCCTCGTCCGCTTCCCTGTCAAGCGCGCGTCCCCCCCGGAGCATCGCCCGGGGGACCCGTTTCCTTGGCCGAGCCAATTTTGCACACACGGAAAACACGGGCATTCTTCTCGAGTTTTCCTTGATATCCCATCTTGAAACATCCAAGGATGTTCCTATCCCTCTCTCTTGCTTTCCCGGACGGGGATTTGGAGCCCTTCACCACCCAAGCCCCCCACCCCATCCCCGGTCGCGTGGCATCCGAAAGATGCAAGAAGTCTCCCCCGAAGTGCCTTTTCAACTCCGCCGGATGTCTTTCCGCCACGGCGCAGGATGCGCCGGTAGAACGTTTTTCCCGTTTGGTTGCTGGCGGATTGCCCCGGCGGCGGCGGGGGTGTACGCTGAACATCAACAAAAAAATGTCCGCCCCGGCGGACGCATCGACAGAGAGGAAGCGCATCATGAGAAAATGGTTGGGCATTGCATTGGCCGGGCTCGTCGCCCTGGCTTGGACGGGTACGGCACGGGCCACGAATTACGCCCTCTGCACGGGGTTGAACAAGTATTCCTCTTCCTACATGTCAGGCAACGATTTGACCGGGTGCGTGCCGGACGCCAAGAACGTCTACACGAACATCACCCTCCGCGGCGAGTGGACGTCGTCGAACGCGAAGCTGTTCACCAATTCCCAGGGCACCTTCGCGGCGGTCTCCAACCAGCTCATGAGTTTCGCGTCGACCGCCGTCAGCGGCGACGTGGTCCTCTACTACCACTCCTCCCACGGCTACCAGGACAGCGGCAAGAAGACGGGCATCTGCATGTACGACGACGACATGCCGGACACCTCCTTCGCGAAGATCCTCGCCAACTTCAAGGCGGGCGTGAAGGTCGTCATCGTGCTCGACACCTGCCACTCCGGCGGCATGTTCAAGAGCCTCCGCCGCGACGGCGCAACGGCGCTGGCCTCGCCCTTCGCGTTCGCCGAGCGCGTCAACGAGGAACTGGCGGCCATCCGCGCCGACGAGGCCGCGCGCGGCATCCGCACGGCGGCGAAGCTGGCGATTGCCGACTGCGGGTGGGTGACGGCGGCCGACTACAACCAGTATTCGTGGGACGGCGAAGAAGGCGGGGCCTTCACGGAGTGCTTCGTCGGCTCCGTCAAGTCCGGCGCCTGCGACAAGAGCCCCTACGGCAACGGCGACTCCTATGCCACCTTCAAGGAGATGTTCGACTACGCGGCCGCGCAGGACGACACGCACGGCAACGGCAAGCCCGGCACCGAAGACTACACGATGCCCCAGTGCACCAACACCACCATCCTCGCGGCGGTGACGTTCGGCTGGGTCGGCAAGGAAGAGCCTTCCGGCATCCGCTTCGCCCCCATCCCGGAGCAGACGGCGACCGTCGGCGCGCCCATCTCCTGCACGCTGGTCGCGTCCAACGTGGACGGCTCCACCGGCGCCATCACGTTCTCCGTCGCCTCCTCCACGGCCCCGAAGAGCAGCTACTCGCTGAACGGCGCGGACTTCACGTTCACCGCCCCGGCCGACGGCTCCTACTCTTTCGATTTCCTCGCCACCAACAAGACCGCCAAGACGTTCGGCAAGGCTTCGATGAACGTCTCGGCCACCCTCGCCGCCCCTGCGGGGCTGGACAGCACCGGCATCACGGCCTCCTCCTTCACCGCCAGCTGGGACGCGACGCCCGGCGCGGCCTCCTACCTCCTCGACGTGTCCAGCTCCGACTTCGGCGCCAAGGCCGCCCCCAAGGCCGACGACGCGCTTCTCAGCGAGAACTTCGAGGCCTTCTCGGGCACCTCCGCCGACCGCTCTTCCAACTTGGATGAATACTTGGTCGGCACCGGCTGGACCGGCAGCAAGGTCTTCGAGAACGCCGGCTCCGCCAAGCTCGGCAGCAGCAAGGCCACGGGCTGGATTGCCACCCCCGAACTCGACCTCTCCTCGGGCGGCTCCGTCTCCTTCCTGCTGAGCCAATACAATACGGACGCCAACACGGTCACCGTCTCCATCCTCTCCGGCGGCGACGAGACCGAAATCGGCTCCGTCACCCCCGGTTCCGCCGAAACCGTCGAATTCGCGATTCCCGCGGCCACAGCGGCCACTTCCGTCAAGATCGCCACCAGCACCAAGCGCGCCATCATCGACGACCTCGTCGTCACGTCCGGCGGCGGCGCCGACGTGCTGGCCAACCAGCCGGTCGAAGGCACCAGTTACACGGTCGAAGGCCTCGAAACCTCCACTTATTACTGGCGCGTGCGCGCGGTGGGCAACGCCAAGGGGCCCTTCTCGGCGACCGAGGAAGTGACGCTCAAGTCCGACCCCTCCGCCCCGCCGAGCATCCGCAAGATCGACGACATCGAAATCGAGGTCGGCGAAACCGCCACCGCGCAGGTCAAGGTTTCCGCCCCCGACGAGGCGCCCGTGACGTCCCTGACCATCACGTCCGGCGATGCGGCCGCCACGCTCGAAGACGGCGTGTTCAGCTTCGCCCCGGCGGCTCCCGGCACCTACGACTTCACCATCACGGCCGTCAACGCCAACGGCCCTGCCGAAGTCTCCTTCGCGGTCGTCGCGACCCTCGCCGAGCCCGAGACGCCCGAACAGCCCACCGTGGTCGCCTCCGACAGCTTCACCGCCGTCTGGGAAGCCGTTCCCGGCGCGGCCAGCTACGAACTCGTCGTCATCGAGGGCCAGGGCGGCTCCTCCGGCGGCGGCGGCAGTGGCGGCGGCTCCGGCGAAACGCTGACCGAAACCTTCGCCAACGCCACGTTCTCCGTGGCGGGCAGCAGCTACAAGGAACAGACCATCACGGGGTGCGACCTTGGCACTTGGACGGCCACGGAATGCCGTGCGGACAAGGGCACGCCCGTCATCCGTGCCGCCGGCACCCTCACGTCGCCTTCGATCGCGGGCGGAGTCGCCTCCGTCGAATTCGATTACGACTGGCCCTTCAGCGAAAGCGGCTCCTGCGACATCGACCTCTACGTCAACGGCACGCAGGTGGACAGCGCGTCGGTCACCGGCGGCACGGCCGGTACGGCGTCCTACGCCTCCTTCTCCGCGGTGGCCGGCCCGGCCTCCATCGAGTTCCTCAACAAGGGCGCCAGCAACAAGCGCATCCAGGTGACGCAAGTCCGCATCGGAACCGCGGCCAAGTCCATCGCCAAGGCGGCCGGCGACGTCGTCTTCTCCAACAACGTCGGCAACGTCACGAGCTACGACGTGACGGGCCTGCGATCCAGCACCGAGTACACCTTCGCCTTCCGCGCCGTCGCCGAAAATGGCGAAACGACCGACTGGTCCGCGCCCGTGACGGTGAAGACCGACGACGGTCCCTCCGCCCCCGCCTGGTCGGCGATCCCGGCCCAGCACGCCTACGTCGGGGCGACCTTCCAGCTCGACCTCTCCGGCTACCTCTCGGGCAGCCCCACCCCGGCCGTGACCGCCGACATCGGCTCCGTCAGCGGCCTGCACTTCGTCTACGAGCCCGACGCCACCGGCCCCGTGACGGTCACCCTGACCGCCGTCAACGATTCCGGCACCGACACGGTTTCCTTCGACCTCGCGGTGGACGAGCCGCCCGTCGGCGGCAACCACTACGCCGTCATCGTCGGCTGCAACAAATACGACACGGAATACATCGACTCCGGCAGCTTCCTGAACGGTTGCGTCCCCGACGCCAACCACGTCCAGGCGCTCGTCACCTCCCGCGGCCAGTGGGATGCGGCCAACGTCGCCAAGCTCACCGACTCCTCCGCCAAGCACTCCGCCGTCCTTTCCGCCATCGCCTCCGCCGCCTCCAAGGCGGTGCCGGGCGACACCTTCCTCTACTTCCACTCCTCCCACGGCGGCAACTACACCTACTCCTTCGTGACGAACACCGCCCTCTACACGGACTGGCCCATCATGGTCTACTCCGTCGACCCCGAAGGCGTCGACAACTGCGTCTGCACCTACGACGCCGACTTCACCGCCGCCGAGCTGGCCTCCGCCCTGGCGGACTTCGACCCGGCCGTCAACATCGTGGTCATGATCGACGCCTGCCACTCCGCAGGCATGTTCCAGTACGACGACGGCACGCCGGTCAGCCAGCGCGCCGTCCGCCGCAACGCCGCCGGCAAGGCCATGCGCTCCGCAGACCCCGGCCTCTTCGCCGAATCCGTCGGCGCCCAAATCGGCGCCATCCGCCGTGCCCGCGGCATCCGCGCCGCCGCCAACGTCGCCTTCGTCACCGCCGCCAACTTCGACGAGTACTCCTTCGACGCCCAGGGCGGCGACGGCGGCGAGTTCACCAGCGCCTTCATCGAAGGCGTCACCAACGGCCTCTGCGACGGCGCGGACTACGGCGACCAGGACGGCTGGGCCACCTTCTACGAAGGCTGGAACTACGCCAAGGACATCGCCACCGGCCTGCCCGAGGGCACCGAGGTCGACTACGACGGCCACGCGGTCGACGCCAACGGCTACGCCCTCTACGACAATTCCTACTACGCGCAGGAGTACGACGAGCCGGAATACTACTACGACTACTACTTCACCCACCCGCAGATCGACAACGAGTCCCTCCTCCGCGTCGTCCGCGTCGGCTACGCCGGCACCCCGACCCTCGACGCCCCCGTCGCCGCCGAGGCCGCCGACGTGACCGCGTCCGGCTTCACCGCCTCCTGGTCCGCCGTCGCCGACGCCACCGGCTACCGCGTCCAGGTCGCCACCGACCCCTCCTTCTCCACCGGCGGCGCCGCCGACACCCTGACCGTCGACGACCTCGCGGCCACGGGGACCAGCTACACCGACTTCTCCGGCATCTCCAAGGACTCCGGGGCCGTCTACGCCGGCAGGTCCGCCAAGAGCTCCTCGGGCGCCATCCAGCTCAATGCCACCACGACCACCGGGGCCGGCATCTGGACCACCGCGTCGGGCGGGAACGCCTCCCGCGTCGCCGTCGAATGGAACGACGGCACCACCACCTCCAAGCCCCGCAGCCTCCAGATCTACGGCTCCGACACCGCCCTCGACTCCTACTCCGCCGTGAAGGCCGCCACCCTCCTCGGCAGCATCGACTACGGGACGGCCAGCGACCTCGCCATCGAGGGCACCTACGCCTACGTCGGCATCCTCGCCAACGGCGGCGCCCTCTACCTCGACTCCGTCACCGTCGAATGGGGCACCGCCGGCAGCGGCTCCTCCATCGTCCTCGACGACAACGTCGGCAACGTCACCGCCTGCGACGTCTCCGGGCTCGAACCCGAGACCGCCTACTGGTACCGCGTCCAGGCCCTCGGCGACCCCGTCGATTCCGACTTCTCCAACGTCATCGGCCTGACCACCGACGCCAGCGCCCCCTACGCCCCCGTCTGGGACGCAATTCCGCCGCAGACGGCGGCCGCCGGGGCGGCCTTGGTGGTTGACCTGAAGCCGTACGTGACCGGTTCGCCGAAGCCGGCCATCACGGCCGACGCCGGTACGGTCGAAAACGGCGTCCTGACCGTTTCCTTCGCGGCCGCGGGTGACTACACCGTCAACCTCACCGCCGAGAACAGCGAAGGCTCCGACACGGCCACGCTTGCCGTCTCCGTCACCGACGCCCCGGTCACGGTTCCCGTCCTCACGCTCTCCAACGCGACCGACTCCACCTTCGACGCCGACTGGACCGCCTGCACCGGCGCCGAAACCTACCAGTTCCAGGTCGCCACGGACGACCAGTTCACCCCCGGCGGCGGTGGCGGCGGTGCCGCCGATGTCACCGAGACGTTTGCCAACGCCACGTTCTCCACGACGAGCAGCAGCTATACCGACCAGACCATCACCGGCTGCGACCTCGGGACTTGGACGGCCACCTCCTGCCGCGGCGACAGCACTTCGCCCATCGTCCGTTATGCCGGGACGCTCACTTCGCCTTCCCTGGCCGGCGGCGTGGCGGCCGTGGAATTCGACTACGAGTGGCCCTACAAGGAAAGCGGCACCTGCGACATCGACCTGTACGTCAACGGCTCCAAGGTCGCCAGCGCCACCGTCACCGGCGGCGAATCCGGCACGGCGTCCTACAGCGGGTTCACCGCGGTGAGCGGCCCGGCCTCCATTGAATTCCTCAACACCGGTAGCAGCAACAAGCGTATGAAGGTGACGGAAGTCCGCATCACCTCCGCCTCCAGGTCTCCCGCCAAGGACGGCGGCTCCCTGCTGCTCGACACCACGACCAACGGCCTCTCCCTCACCGTCACCGGCCTCGAACCCGAGACCACCTACTACGCCCGCGTCCGCATGGCCGGCGGCGAATGGTCCGCCGTCGAGAGCATCGCGACCACGGGCGAAGGCCCCGTGGGCCCCGCCAAGTACGCCGTGTGCGTCGGCCTGAGCGAATACGACATGGCGGCCTTCGAGGCGATGGGCCTGAAGGTCACGCCCCTCAAGGGCTGCGTCAACGACGCCACCTACCTCAAGGCCAGCCTCACCGAACGCGGCGGCTGGGCCGAAGGGAACGTCGCGCTCCTGACCAACGGCTCGGCCACCAAGGACGCCATCCGCGGCGCCATCGCCGCCGCCGCCGCCAAGGCCAAGGCCGGCGATACCTTCGTCTACGAACACTCCAGCCACGGCCTCCAGGCCGACGAAGACGACGACTACACCGCCGCCCTCGCCACCTACAACGACCTCTACAACGACACCGAACTGGCCGAAGACCTCGCGGCGTTCGCCGACGGCGTCAAGGTCGTCATCCTCATCGACGCCTGCCACTCCGCCGGCATGATCGACGACGGCGGCGACGCCGACGCCGACACCTCCTCCAAGGCCCGCTCCGCGGCCGCCTTCGACATCGCCCGCCGCGTCAGCGCCCTCATCGACGCCAACCGCGCCGCCCGCAAGGCCCGCGGCGAAGACGTCGCCCGCACCCTCACCTCCGACCAGATCGGCTGGGTCACCGCCGCGGCCTACGACGAAACCTCCAAGGACGGCGGCTACTACGACACCGACAAATGGATGTCCGACGGCGAAGCCAAGGGCGAAGAGCGCGGCGGCGCCTTCCTCGCCTCCATCGCGTGGGGCTGGTGGACCGGCAAGGCCGACGTGAGCGGCGAAGGCGACGGCGACGGCTGGTTCGACGCCTACGAAGCCTGGTCCTTCTCCACCCCCGTCTGCGCCGAATTCGACCAGACCCCGCAGTACCTCAACGCCGACGTCCTCCGCTCCGTCGAACTCGGCTGGGTCGGCGACGCCGCCCCCTCCGCCGACATCCTCTTCGACGACCTCCCCGGCGCCGAAGTCGCCATCGGCGAAGAAGCCACGCTGACCGTGGCCGCCAAGAACGCCGACGGCACCACCGACGGCATCACCCTGGCCATCGCCGCCACCGCCCCCGAGGGCCTCGACTACACCTTCGCGGACGGCACCCTGGCCTTCACGCCCGCGGAAGACGGCCTCTTCCTCTTCACCGTGCAGGCCGTGAACGGCGGCGCGACCGCCACCAAGATCCTCGGCGTCACCGCCGTCCTCCCCGCCCCCGTGGCGCAGGAAGTCGACGACGCCGACATCGCCGAAGACGGCTTCACCGCCCGCTGGCTCGGCGTCGATGCCGCCCGGAAGTACCAAATCCAGGTCACCACCGACCCCGACTTCCCCATGGGAGAACCCGAAGAGCTCATCGAAGAAGGCTTCGACGACGTCACCGACAAGGCCTCCCTGCCCGACGGATGGGAATTCACCGGCACGTTCGGCACCTACGCCACCGGCGGCGAAGCCGCTCCGTCCATCAAGCTCAGCACCGACGGCGCCACGCTGACCACGCCATCCTTCACGCTGACGGGCAAGGAAGCCGGCCTCTCGTTCTGGGTCAAAGGCAACGGCAGCGGAACCAACATGACCTCCACCCTGACGGTCCAGCAACTCGTCGGCGAAGAATGGCAGACCCTCGAAAACGGTACCTTCGTGCCCTCCACGACCGGCGAAACGAAGGAATTCGAAGAGCTGAACGCCAACGCGACCCGCATCCGCTTCGTCATGGCCAAGACCTCCGGCAACATCGCCCTCGACGACGTGCTGGTCGCCCAGCTGGTGAGCCCCGTGGTCGTCGACAACGACAAGCTCCCCGCCGACGCCACCAGCTGCGCCGTCGAAGGCCTCGAACCCGGCACGACCTACTACTTCCGCGTCCGCGCCCTGGCCAACACCAAGAGCGCCTGGTCGGAAACCATCGAAGTCACCACCGCGGGCGAAAAGCCCCTCCCGGTGCCCGACCTGACGGTCATGGCCTCCGAGACCTCGCCGGACACCACGCTCGCCGCCTTCTGGGTCTGCACCGGCGCCGAGGAGTTCCGCCTCCAAGTCGCCACGGACGAAGACTTCGCCACCCTGGTGTACGACGAAGAAGTCACCCAAATCGCCGTGAGCGTGACCGGCCTGACCCCCGAGACCACCTACTACGTCCGCGTCTGCGCCCTGGACGGCGACCGCGCCGGCGACTGGTCCAACGTGGAGAGCCTCACGACGGCCTCCAGCGGCCCCGTCCCGCCGCCGTCCGAAGCCGCCATCACGGACATGACCATCGCCGACGGCCAGATGACCATCACGTTCGCGGGCGAAGGCGCCCAGGTCCTCTTCTCCACCGACCTGGTGGACTGGACCCCGGTCGAAGGCGCCACCTCCCCCTACACGTTCGACATGGGCGACGGCCCCGGATACATCGGCGTCCGCTGAAGGGAACCCCTTCCCTTGCAGGCCGGTCCTTCGGGACCGGCCTTTTTGCCACGCACAACCGCCCGGCCCTCCCGGCCGGGCCTTTTGCATTTTCCCACCCCACTGCCCATGGCGGGCCGCCCGGAGGTCGGCCCCTACCCTCCAACCGCACAAGGCAACCGGAAATGCCTCTTGAAGTGTGTCCGACACTTGCCACGATGGGGGCATCACAAGGAGGAAAGCATGGACCCAATCAAGTTGAACCCCATCGGCAAAATCGAAAACGGCGGCGCCGGCGCGCGAATCGTGCTCGACCCGGCGTACCGGGCCGGACTCGAAGGTCTCTCCGCCCACGGCCACGCGCTGGTGCTCTGGTGGATGGACCGCTGCGACAACCCGCGCGACCGGGGCACGCTCGCGGCAACGAAGCCCTACAGGAAGGGACCCGACCGGCTCGGCGTCTTCGCGATGCGTTCGCCCGAGCGGCCGAACCCCATCGCCGTCTCCATCGCCCCCATCGCGTACGTGGACAAGGCGGCGGGCACGGTCGGCCTCCACTGGATCGACGCGTTCCCGGGCAGCGCGGTCCTCGACCTCAAACCCTACACGCCCGGCATCGACCGCGTCGAACGCCCGTCGGTCCCGGCCTGGTGCCGCCATTGGCCGAAGTCCTTCGAGGAAAGCGCGGACTTCGATTGGGCGGCGGAATTCAACTTCTGAGGAGGCGGACGATGGCGCTTGCGGATTACATCGACAACAAACCCGAAATCGACACGCCCCGCCTGCGGCTCCGTCCGCTGCGCCCGGCCGACGTCCCGGCGCTGGAGGAATGGATGGCGGCCCCATCCATCTACGCCTACTGGGGAAAAGGCCCGGGCAAGACGGACAAGCACCCCAATCTCCTCTTCGCGAAGCCCGAACGGCCCACGAAGAGTTTCCACCTGGGCATCGAGGAAAAGGCCTCCGGCAAAGTCGTCGGCGACCTGTGGGTGTACCGCATCGAGAACGACCGCATGGCCACCGTCGCGATCCGCCTCGCCCCGTCGCGCCAAGGCAAAGGCTACGGCACGGAAGCGCTGTCGGCCATGACCCGCTTCTGCTTCGCCCGCACCGAACTCCGCCGCCTCCGCGCGGAGGTGGACGTCCGCAACGCCCCCTCCCGCCGCATGCTGGAGAA
>JAEEGH010012571.1_pt1 | contig 18944 bp, 19 predicted proteins | sample 9134181 | NCBI WGS metagenome assembly JAEEGH01 (sample SAMN16246544, study PRJNA631951) | gut metagenome | biome: gut microbiome; feature: rumen; material: DP-attached | host: Bos | place: Iran: Karaj | collected 2018-10 | reverse complement strand
GCATTGGCAATCACGACGCGCTCGCCTTCTATTCTTGGTGCGCGCGCACGGACATGGAGATGACCTCGTGCGGCGGCGTCACGAACCTTACCCGGGCGGTCGAGGAAGCCGGCGCCGTTGTGCTTGAAAAGGGCTTCGAGGATATCGAGATAAACGGCGAAAAGGTCCGCCTCGGCGGGTTTTATCCGTTCGCGTTCAGGGACGAGGGCGATACCGACGAAAGCTGGGAAAGCCGCCGCGTTTTCCTTGAGGATTACTGCGATACGGAGCTTTTCAAGCTCATGATATCGCACCGTGCGGTCAGCTTTTACAAGGAGGACGCGCCGGATAATTGGGATATCGACCTCGTCGTATCCGGGCACACGCATAACGGCGTCGTCGCCCTGCCGGGGATCGGCGCTATATGGGAGAACGAGGGCTTCTTCCCGAAGCATTCACGCGGTATGTTCCATGAGGGTAAGCTCAATATCGTGGTATGCGCCGGTCTTGACGGGCACGGCTTCATCCCCCGCGTATTCAACCCGCCGGAGATCGTCGTTATAGACGTAAAGGCAAAATAAAAAAGCCCGGAGCAGATTTTCCGAGCCGTTCATACTTTAAGGATATTCCTCACTATCCACCAACCGAGGATCACCGCGAGCGCCGCGATATGCACCCAGAGGGGCATGCCGGCGTTCTTCTTTTGCGCTTTTCCGTATCTTACGAAGCTTCTCCCCGCATCGACGCACGCTGCGATAACGTATGCCGCCTCGAACGGGAGAAGATAATTTAGCCTCAACCCCTCCGCAAAGTCAAGGCGCGAGTACGCCATCACCGCGCGGGTGCTGCCGCAGCCGGGACATTTTAAGTGAGTCAGCGCCTCGAAAACGCAGGGGATCCTTTTGCCGGTAAAGCGCACGAAAAAGTAATAAGCGGCAAGCAGTACAAGCACGCCCGCCGTTATCGCAAGGACCGTAAGGAGCCTATTTTTCATGCGTTTTCCCCTTTATGCGCCGAATCCCGCGGAGGGTTGCCACCGCGGGAAACGACAGATCATTTCATTTGAATTGACTGATGATTACGCCTCAACGGTATCAGCGTACTTCTCGGCCATATACTGCTCATCGCTCATCTTCAGGATGCGGATGCCCTCGATGATGCCCTTTACCTCATAAACGATGGCCATAACGCCGCAGGTCACGATGGAAAGGATGATGTGCTTGATACCCTCGTTCTTATTGCCGCGCATAAACTGAGGTACGCCGTAGCAATTGAAGAAGATGTTCATAAAGCCGAATAACTGACGATCGTTTTTCTGTTCCATGGAAATTTCACCTCTTATAAATATTTACCGAGGCACACGCGCATGCCTCTGCTGATAAAATAATAGCATATTATATCAAAATATGCAAGAGCAAATGCGTCAATTTTGAACAAATTTTGAATCAAAAAGCTCCGCGATCGTCCGAAAGCCCTTTCCTCCTCCATTTTGCCCGGAAAATTATTTTTTTGTGGAAAACCTTTGGTTATAGTTGTGGAAAAGTAGGAAAACCACGGGCAAAAAAACAGGGAGGAGATTTACTCCCCCCCGTGAAAAACGCTGTCAAATCGCGAAATTGCCGTTCTCGAAGACCTTTACGATCCTTCCGTCGCGCGTTTTGCCGGTGATCTCAAGGTCGCTCGTTCCCACCATGAAGTCCACGTGGGTATTACTCTCGGCGTTGATGCCGGCTTCCTTGAGCTCCTCGGGAGAAAGATCGTCGCCGCCCTTTATGCAGGCGGGATACGCCTCGCCGAACGCGAAGTGGCAGGAGGCGTTCTCGTCGAACAGGGTGTTGAAAAAGAGTATCCCGCTGTTGGAGATGGGCGAATCGTAGGGCACGAGCGCGATCTCGCCGAGGTAATGGCTGCCCTCGTCCAGCTCGACCTGCGTGCGGAGGGCCTCCTCATTGGTGTCGGAGTGGATCTCGACGATCCTGCCCTCTTTGAACCTGAAGCGGATGCCTTCCACGACGTTGCCGCTCAAAACGAGGGGCTTCGACGCGACGAGCACGCCGTCGACTCCGTTCCTTAAGGGAGCGGAGAATACCTCCTCCGTGGGCATGTTGGCAACGAACTTGACGCCCGACTTGCACATATCGCCGCCCGCGAGCCAGTTGTTGTTCTCCGGCATTTTGACGGTGAGATCCGTGCCGAGCGAGTTCTTATAATGAAGCTCCTCGAAATCGAACTCGGTCATTTTCTTCGCATAGCCCTCGATGCGGGCGCAGTGAGCGCGCCACTCGGCGACAGCGTCGCCGTCCTCGGTTATGCGGACCGCCTTGAATATCTCATCCCACAGCTTTTCCATGGCGTCCGCTTCGTTCATGCCGGGGAAGACCTTCTTTGCCCAACTGGCGATGGGAACGGATACGACGCACCAGGGGATGCCGTTGGACATCTGCGCGCGGTAGAAATCCTTCAGGTCTCTGCCCGCTGCAAGACGCGAGCGGCGGAGTCTGTCGGGATCGACGCCCTTCATATTTTCGGGGTCGGAAGCGGAAACGGAGATAACGCCGACGCCTTCCTTCGCAAGGGAATTGAGCTTTAAGGCTTCCCAGGGATAGACCGCGTCGAAAACGGATCCGTCCGCCTTGAGCCCGCGCTCGCGCATGCAGTAATCGTCGCGCCAATTGATGATAACGTCCTTTGCGCCGGCGTCATAAGCCGCGGTCGCAAGCATACGCCCGAAAGGCGCGCAGTCCACGGGGCAGTTGACCATTATGGGCTGTCCCTTTTGTACGTTAATGCCCACCTCTACAACAAGGCGCGCATACTGCCAAAGCATTTTCGCGTTCATATTCTTTATTTCCCTTCCTGTTATTTCTTGACGATAAGGCTGATCTTGCCGATCATGCTGCGTCCGCTTATCATAGTAAAGTTATTGGCAAAGATAAGATCCGTTGCGTTGACTTCATTCGCAAGATCGATCAGATTGCCCTTCCAATAGCGATAATCCACCTCGTAAACCTTGCTGTAATGATCGACGAGCAGGGGCATCAGCGCGTTGCCGTAGCTCTCCTTCACTATTATCAGTACGGAACCGTCCGTGACCTCGGGATTGGTGAATACCGTGAGCGGATGATCGCCGCCGGCAAAGCAGCCGTACTTGGCGCTTGCCTTATAATTCGATACGTCCGCAACGATCGGCCAGGTCGTTCCCTTGCCTTCCGCGTCATAAAACACCATTGTCGCAGACGAGCAAACGGGAAGATACGCATGCACGGTGTCCGCCGGCATGAGCGCCTGGTCGCCGTTGCTCTCGTTATAGAGGGAGCCGAGGAAACCATCGTACAGCTTCTCGGTGCGCTGCGCGCGGGTGTAGGGAGTAATGCCCTTTACGCTGCAGAATTCCTCATAGGCATAATATGCGCCGATCCCGTCCCAATGATGATCGGTCCTGAAATACAGGCATTCGTCCCTGTGGCACATGAGTCTGTTGTAGATATTGACCTTCCTGACCTTATCGTTCATCTTGGAGAACACTATCCCCATATCCTCGCCCTGCTTGGTCAGCCATGCGATCTGCGGGCGGATATCGTCGGGCATCATAATGCCGTCCGAAGTGGGAACGATCAGCGAATACACGGTGGTCTTTCCGGCGAGCGCATCTGCCGTATCGTTTACAAGGTTCGCGTACAGAGTAACGACGCCCTCGTCGAATACGCTGAGCTCGAATGCGCGGTTATCCACGCGGACGAGATTCAGCCCCTCGTACTTATAATATGTTCCGGACTGGCTCACAAGAGGCACGACCGTATTGCCGGGGTTGGAAGGCGTGGGAGTCGGCTCTTCGGTAACGGCGGCGGACGGCTGAACGGTGGGCTCGGTCGTAGGCTCGTCGGTGGGCTGATAGGTGGGCTCCGAAGAATAACTCGGCGTCTCTATCGTAACGATGTAATCGCCCTGACCGTCACCCTTGCTGCAGCCGACGGCAAGTAAGAGCATGGACACAGCCAGCGCTGTGCCCAATAGCTTGATGAAAAATGATTTTTTCATGCTTTTCTCCATTATTTGAGGATATTGTTGACGGTATCAACGTCGTCCGTAACTACGGCGATCACGGCAAGATCCTTAACGAATACGACGGCTTTTTCAAGCTTGGGCACTTCGTCGGGGTTATAGAACTTGCACTCCTTGATCATGGAATCGATGTACTCGTTAACGGAGGTCTGGATCGCGGCGACGTCCGCCTGATCCTTCGCCTTGAACATCATAGCACAGTCCGTGCAGTTGTCGCCCGCGGTGAAGAGCTTTATCGCAACGCCCTCGGGAAGATCGCCGAACATATACTCGGCGTTGGCGCTGATATCGCTGAGGGGCTGGGCGTATTTGACCTCGTTCAGTATCCTGTCGAAAGCCTTATCGGCGTCGAAGGGTTCGCTTCCGCCCTTGGAGCAGGCGGTGAATATTGCCATTGCCAAAATGACCGTAAGGAAAAGACTTGTGATTTTTTTGAGATTATTCATTCTTTTTGACCTCTTTTGGATTTTATACGTGAATTTTATCATTTTTTCGGCGCTGTGTAAATAGAAAAAAGAAGGGAATAAAAAACAAGGAGGGATATATTTATCCTCTCCTCGTTACATAAAGAAAAAGAGGTGGTTTTCCACCTCTTTCATTCTTTGTTTTATCAGTTGCCGAACCTGGTGCCGTTGAACTTGACGCCGGGGCCCATGGTGCTGGAGAGGACGAGGGACTTGATGTAGGTGCCCTTCGCCGCAGCGGGCTTTGCCTTGATGATGGCGTCCATAAGAACGTTGAGGTTCTCAACGAGCTTATCCTTGCCGAAGCTGGCCTTGCCGATGGGGCAGTGGCAGATGTTGGTCTTATCAACACGATACTCGACCTTACCGGCTTTGATATCGGAGATGGCCTTTGCCACGTCCATGGTAACGGTGCCGCTCTTGGGGTTAGGCATCAAGCCCTTCGGACCGAGAACGCGACCGATGCGGCCGACGACGCCCATCATATCGGGAGTCGCGACGCAGACGTCGAAACCGAACCAGTTTTCGGTCTGGATCTTCTTGACCATTTCCTCGTCGCCTACGAAATCGGCGCCGGCTTCCTGAGCCTCGCGAGCCTTATCGCCCTTGGCGAAAACGAGAACGCGTACAACGCGGCCGGTGCCGTGGGGCAGAACGACTGCGCCGCGGACCTGCTGGTCAGCGTGACGGGAGTCAACGCCCAGACGGATATGAGCCTCGATGGTCTCATCGAACTTGGCCTTCGCGGTGCCGAGAACGACCTCGATACCCTCAGCGGGATCGTAAAGCTTCTGCTTCTCGATGGTCTTTACGCTGTCATTATATTTCTTTCCGTGCTTCATACTCTTTTACCTCTCAGTCTACAACGACAACGCCCATGCTGCGCGCGGTACCTGCGACCATGCTCATAGCGGCTTCGATGGAAGCGGCGTTAAGATCGGGCATCTTGGTCTCCGCGATCTCGCGGACCTGCGCCTTGGTGATCTTGGCGACCTTGGTCTTATTGGGAACACCGGAACCGGACTCGATACCGCAGGCCTTCTTGATCAGAACGGCTGCGGGCGGAGTCTTGGTGATGAAGGTGAACGAACGATCCTGATAAACAGTGATCTCAACAGGGATGATGAGTCCCGCCTGCTTTGCGGTGCGCTCATTGAATTCCTTACAGAAGCCCATGATGTTGAGGCCGTGCTGACCGAGAGCGGGGCCGACGGGCGGTGCGGGCGTAGCCTTACCTGCAGGGATCTGCAGCTTGACAAAGCCGGTTATTTTCTTTGCCATTTTAATTTTCCTCCTAAAAAAATGTGGTACTTGCGGAGTATAGGAGCATTATTGCCCCCGTTCCTCCCACTATGAAGACCCCCGAAGGGGAAACCATACAGTGTTTTTACAGTTTTTGAATGTCGATAAAGTCAAGCTCCATGGGAGTTTCTTTACCGAAGAGCGAAACGAGCAGCTTTACCTTCTGCGTTTCGGTGTTGATATCGGTGACAGAGCCGATAAAGTTGGCGAACGGACCGTTTACTATGCGGACGTTCTCACCCACTTCGACGTCAAGCTTCAGGCTCATCCTTTCGACGCCCATTGCTGTGACTTCCTCATCAGTCAGGGGGATGGGCTTGTTGCCTGTGCCGACAAAGCTCGTAACGCCGCGGGTGTTCCTGACGATGTACCAGGTGCTGTCAGTCATGATCATTTTGACCATTACGTAGCCGGGGTAGACCTTGCGCTGATAAACCTTGGGCTTCTTCGCCCCCTCCGGCATTTCGGAGACTGTCTCCGTCGGGTACTTGACTTCGAAGATCAGGTTCTGAAGATTACGGTTCTCTATCGTTTTCTCCAGGTCTTCCTTGACCTTGTTTTCATACCCGGAATAGGTATGCACAACGTACCAGCGGGGCTCGGTAGGCGTTTCGTCATCGTAATGAGTCCTGTCCTCGTTTACGGCATCGGGATTATCGCTCAGCTCGACGGCTTTTTCTATGATGTTCTTTACCTCATCTGCCATATCGATATTTCCTTATTTGCCGAGACCGGCAAGAAAATTGAAGCCAGAGCCGAAGGCAAGGTCAAGAAGACCGATGATGATTGCCATAAGGGCGCAGAAAACGATTACCGCGATGGTGTAATTGATAAGCTCCTTCTTGGTGGGCCAGGTGAGCTTCTTCACTTCCGCGAAGACTTCCTTGAAGTATTTGCCGATCCCTTTGAAGAAGTTGCCTATCTTCTGGAAGAAACCGGTCTTTTTCTTAGTTTCGTTGTTTGCCATAGTATTATAAGCCTCTCTTACTTGGCTTCCCTGTGCAGGGTGTGTTTACGGCAGAAACGGCAATACTTGTTGAACTCAAGACGATCGGGATCGTTCTTCTTGTTCTTGAAGGTATTGTAGTTCCTCTGCTTGCATTCGGTGCAGGCAAGTGTGATCTTTACGCGCATGGTATTATCCTCCTTAAAGATTGCGGTACGAACGGCCGTTTTACGGTCTTCCGCTTTATTCAGCCGTAATTAAATACAAGCCAAATAACGCCCCTTCACAGGGGCTTTAGTACTTTAACACAAGTTTTATCCCATGTCAACGGTTTATTTATCCGTTTTGAAAATATATTAGAGAGATTTTTTTATATAAATAAAGGACTTTTTGAGGGTTATTCCTATATGTTGATTAATTTTTCAATTCTTTCACTAAATATTGAATAAAGGAAGAACCTCGCTGTAAAACGAGGCTCTTCTTTTATTATTATTATATTGTTCAGTTTTTCATTATCCTGACAGGCAATACAAGATAATAGAAGGAATTACCCTGTACAGGCTCCGCTACGCAGGGAGTAACGCTGGTATTGAAGCTCAACGCCACGGTCTCGTCGTCGATCGCCTTTATGATCTCGAGAAGATATCTTGCGTTGAATGCGATCTCTATCGGGCTGCCGGTAAGGGTTATATCGGTCGCCTCGTTTATGCTGCCGGTCTCGCTCCTTGCGGTGATGGAAAGCTGATCGTTTTCGAAGTCGAGCTTTACAAGATTATTCTGCGTTTCCTTGGAGAAAAGCGACGCTATTTCAAGGCTCTCCTGAAGCTCCGCCCTGTTGATAACGACGCGGCTCGTTATCTTCTTAGAAAGGATATTCCTGTAATTGATGTATTCGCCCTTCAAAAGACGCGCCTTTATCTTCGTCGTTCCCATATTTACGGTGATATGGGTGGTTGAAAGCGTGACGGTTATCTCATCATCGCTGTCAGAAAGGATGTTGGCGATATCCTGCATTGTCCTTGCGGGAACGACGGCATTCCTGGTATTGCCCTTAACGCTTACCTTTTCGGTGCGCTTTGCAAGACGGAAACCGTCAAGAGCGATGAAATTAAGCTCACCGTCCTCTGTGAACTCCATCAATACGCCGCGAAGGATGGCTTTTCCCTCATCCTCGCCGGCGCAGCAGAACGCCGTCTGCTTTATCATGGAGCGGAAGATCCCCTGCTTCATCTTAAAAGTGACGTCTCCGGAAAGCTCATCCATCTGGGGATAAGTATCGGCGGGGAAATATTGGAGAGATGATCTGCTCTTTCCGGTCTCGACCTTAACGGAAGAATTATCCTCCGTCTCGAAATCGACCTTCGTTCCCCTCATTTTTCTCAAAAGATCGGCGGTAAGCCTGCCGGGAAGAACTGCGGCGCCTTCTTCATCTATAACGGCGGGAATGAGCGTTTCTATCTGTACGGAGGAATCGGAGCATTTAAGATAAAGCTCGTTTCCGTAAGCGCTCAGATAGATGCCCTTCAATATAGGTGTTTCGACGTTTGGTGACAACGCTTTCGTAACGACTGCAAGCGCCTCGTTCATTTCTTTAAGGTCTGCGCAAAACTTCATTTTTCTCATGCTCCTTTATATGTCATCATTTATTATTACATCAGCAGCAGTAACAGCAGCTGCGGAAACTGCGGAAAACCCGTTTTTTACTTTCGTTCGTCAAGATTAATGCTTGTTGAAACAATGAAGATAAAAATGTGGAAAACAACGGATTTTTCCATATTTTCAATATTTTTACTGTTTTAGATTTCCATATCAGAGTTTTTAATATGGAAAACTATGAAAACCGGATATTATTGGAAGGACGTTTCTTCCTCTTCGCCGTCATAGCCGCAGGGAATGAAATTCTTTATAAGCTGCGCTATCCTGTCGGCTTTTTCTTCATGCGCGAGATGTCCTGCGTTCCTTACAAGGGTATAATTGACGTTGGGCATTACGGCGCGGAAGAGATTCGCCATATCGGGAGTATGCCATTTATCCTCGTTTCCCCAGAGAAGGAGGGTCGGCGCGTTAACGTCTCTCAGCGAATGGATCACTTCCTCATCGTCATAGCAGGAGACGCAGGTCCTTATAATGCGCTTTGAATCCGGATTTGCGATGGGCTTGTAATACTCGTTCACGAGATCGTCGGTATGATTTGTGAGATCGAAATAACACTCGCTCAGCATCTTTTTAACGGACTTGTAAGTGATAAGGCGGGAAGCGATACCGCCGAATATCCTGCTTTCAAGGGATTTGATGGAGGCAGGCATATCGGGAGTGATACCGCCCGGGGAAAGGAGGACTATCCTTCCTACCCTTTGAGGATAACGCTTTGCGAAATTGATAACGTAACCGGCGCCCATTGAGAAGCCGAAGAGATGAGCGGTCTCCATCTCCATGGCGTCCATGAAACGAGCGATGAAATCCGCCATTTCATTGAGAGAATAGCCGAAATAATAGGGTTTTTCGGAATAACCGAAGCCTACCAGATCGATCGCGGTAACGCGGAATTTAGAGCTCAGCCTTGAGATGAGCTCACGGAATGTGTAGAGGGACTGCCCAACGGAGTGGATGAGCAGGATATCCTCGCCCTTTCCCTGCTGGAGATAATGTATCTTTACGGTTTCGTATTTGGAATTGATAGCGCGGATAGAGAGGCGCTTGCGTTCTGCCTCTTCCTCGCTGTAACGGGCTTCCTCAAGAGCGTTGTCGCGCGCGTTGATATCGTCTTCAAGCTGATCGTTGAGCTGACGAAGCTCTATCTCGAGCCTGTCGCATACGTTCTTCTGAGTGCGCCTGTCCCTTTCCGCCATCTGATAGGAGCTGTTGATGGAATCGAAAGCGGCTTTTTTGGTATTGTAGACCTTTTCGCTCTTTCTCATTATCGTGAGCTTGTCGTTCATGACCGAACGGCTCTTTTCCATCTCCTCGCGCGCGGCGAGAACTTCCTCATGGCGGCGGCTGACGTCCGTTTCTGCGTTCAAAAGCGCTTTTTTGTTGTTTACAAGGTCGGCTTCCCTGTTCTTGACGTCCCTTGCGGCATACTCAACGTCGCCCTGGGATTTTTCAAAACTCGAGCTGACGGAGGAATACTTCGCCTGCGCTTCCGCCGCCTTTGCCTGGAGAGCTGCGGATCTTGCCTTAACGTCGTCAAGCTCCGCCTTGGAGGAATTCAATATCTCTCTGATCTTGTTGTATTCGACCTGCGCTGCATCGTTCGCTTCCTCGGCGTCCGAAAGCTCTTTCTCTGCGTTTTTCTTTGCGGCGTCGGCATTTTCCATGCGGGCGGCAGCTGCAGCGAGCTTTGAACGAAGCGAAGACGCCCTTGCCTTGAGAGCATCCTTATCGGCGCGGTCGGAATCCTTGACCTGGTTTTCTGCGTCGGTGAGCGCCTCAAGCACAGATGCGTGATCGGATGCGGCCTTGGTGTATTCCTTTGCCGTGGAGACCACGTTCTTCTGAGCGTCGGAAAGGCGCTTGGCTTCCTTCTTGCTTATGGCAAGCCGCTCCGCCGCTTCCTCGGAAAGGGAATTGAAGCGAGCCGTTTTCTCGTTTTCCACAGCGGCGATATCCTTTGCTTCCTCCGCCGCTTTTTCGTAAAGCACGCGGGTCTCGGCAACCTCGCTCCTTGTGGAGGAAAGGCGTCCCTCATGGCGAACGCCGTCTTCCTTTGCGGCGGCAAGCGCGCTCTCCGCGCCGGAGAAATTGGCGCGGCAGTCGTTCAAAACGAGAAGCGCCGCGTTTTCCGCCTCAACTGCGGCGTTATATGCGGACTCCATCGCCTCGAAGGATTCTAACTTTACGGTGTATATGCTGTTTTTTTCGTCAAAATCGGCGGCCGCCTTATCATAAGCCTCGCGCTTCTGATCGAGATCCGGCTGCATTGCCCGCTGCTGGGAGACGATATCCTCAAGTATTGCCTTGGCTTCGGTAAGCTCCTCCTCCTTCAAAGAGCGGAGCTTGGTGGTATTCTCCACGCGCTCCTTTGCTTTGGAGGCAAGGCGCGCCTTGTTATCCGCAACGTTTTTCGCGGTATGGGCGGCGTTCTTATCCCGGTTATGCTCGCGCACCTCGGTGCGGTCTACCGGCAGCTCCGAAGGCAGTACGACGTTCACGAACTCGCCGGTATGCTCGTTATTCATAAACTTTTTAACTTCAAGAGAAAGGTTCATATTATGCTACCGCGCCCCATGAAGGGGCTTCCTTCCTTTCGGTGTGAAAATCATGTAAAAGGGCATAGCTACTGATTATATCCCAGTATTTTATTTTACCCGATTTATTGCCCGCGCGCAACTGTTTTTTTATTTTTTCGTCACATTATTAAAAAAAGGGAGTGCGTAAGAAGCTGATATGTGCTATAATAGGGAATAAAATTTTTGGCGAGGTATCCTTATGGCAGCATCACAGCCCGCGGCGAAAAGGGTCTACACAAGGAGAAGGGGAGTTCTTCTGCCCATATTCTCTCTGCCTGAAAAATACGGCGTCGGCACTCTCGGGAAAGAGGCGGAAGCCTTTATCGATATACTTTCCGAATGCGGCGCATCGATATGGGCTATACTTCCGACGGGCGTTACCGGCTTCGGCGATTCCCCGTATCAGAGCTTTTCGAGCTTTGCGCTGAATCCGTATTTCCTTGACCTCGATTCACTTATAGAAGAAGGGCTTTTGACCGTTGAGGAATGCGGCGCGGTCGATTTCGGAAGCGATCCTTCGGCGGTCGATTACGGCAAGCTCTATGAAAACCGGCTGCCCCTATTAATGACCGCGTATGCACGCGCCGTCGACAGACCGGGCTATGACGAGGAAATGAATGAGTTCGAGGCGGCGTCCCCCTGGCTCGATGATTTTGCGCTTTTCACGGCGATAAAGGAGCACGAGGGAGGCAGGCCCTGGTACGAGTGGCCGGAAGGGCTCAAGCACCACGATCCCGAAGCGATCGAAAATATCCGGGAGAAGATCTCCTGCGAGATAGGTTTCCACAAATTCATCCAGTTGAAGCTCAGCGAAGGCTGGGAAAGGATCTCCCAGCACGCGCTCGAGAAGGGCGTGCTGATAATGGGAGACCTGCCCATCTACTGCGCTTACGATTCGGCGGATTGTTGGGCTTACAGACGGAATTTCCGTTTTGACGCGGACGGCAGACCCACCGAGGTCGCCGGCGTGCCCCCCGATTATTTCTGCGAGGACGGGCAGCTCTGGGGCAATCCCGTCTATGACTGGGAATACATGAAGGAGGACGGCTTCTCCTTCTGGATGGCGCGCTTAAGGCGCGCGGCGGAACTTTACGGAATACTCCGCATAGACCATTTCCGCGGCTTCGCCTCATATTACGCCGTGCCCGCCGGGGCGCCGAACGCCCGGAACGGCGAATGGAAAAAGGCGGAAGGGCGCAGGCTCTTCAAATTGGCGGAGGAGCAGGGGCTTCCCGTCGAAATAGTGGCGGAGGACCTCGGCTTTATCACGAGGGACGTTAAGCTGCTTCTTTCCGGCACGGGCTTCGCCGGGATGCAGGTGATGGAGTTCGCCTTCGACAGCGACCGCAAAAATCCCCATAAGAACAAAAAATGGGACGGCGACGCGGCGACGCTCAAGAACAAGATCGCTTATACGGGCACGCACGATAATCCTCCCCTTGCCGAATGGTGGGAGAGTACCGACGAAAAGACCCGGAAATACGCTCAAAAATACGCGGGGACGAAGGATCTTCCGCGCGGTATAGTCAAGGCGACGGTCGACTGCGACGCAAGGTACGCGGTCATTCCCGCGCAGGATATTCTGCTTCTCGGCAAAGGGACTAGGATGAACACACCCGCGACGGACTCCGGCAACTGGTGCTGGAGGATGACTAAGACGGAGGAAAAGGAACTCGCTTCCCGCCTAAAGGAATTACTTGAAAAATGAAAGGGGCCCCGAAAGGGGCGGGTGATAAATTATGTTGATGGATGCAAGAGGCATTATCAGAAGGGCGGAGGAGGAGCTTCGCAGCGAGTATCTCGTCGAGCTCAATGAAGCGACCGTTCCGCAGATCCACAGGGCGCTTTCGAACGCGGTCATGTACGCCATGAGCGACGATTGGCGCAGGTCGAGACGTTCTCACGAGCAGACGAGGCGCGCGTATTATCTCTCCGCCGAGTATCTGACCGGGCGCATGGTATTCAACAACCTGTATTCGCTCGGTCTGCTCGAAGAGGTGACGAGGCTTTTGAAGCTTCGCGGCGTCGATATAAACGTTATGGAGGATATCGAGGACTGCGCCCTCGGCAACGGCGGCCTCGGCAGGCTTGCCGCCTGCTTCCTCGACAGCGCGGCGACGCACGATCTACCGCTCGACGGCTACGGCTTAAGGTATAAATTCGGTCTTTTCAAGCAGGATTTCCAAGACGGCTTCCAGAGGGAGCTCGCCGATAACTGGCAGAAGCAGGGCGATCCGTGGAGCCGCCGCAGGGACGATAAATCCGTCGTGGTGGAATTCCTCGGTCAGAAGGTCATGGCGGTCCCGTACGATATGCCCATAATCGGCTATGATACGGAGAACGTCGGCACGCTGCGCCTCTGGCAGTCTGAGCCGATCGAGGAGCTCGATTTCGGCCTCTTCAACGCGCAGGAATACGCCCTTGCGGTGAGGGAGAAGAACCAGGTGGAGGATATCACCCGCGTGCTCTATCCCAACGACTCGACCGAGGCGGGCAAGAAGCTGCGCTTAAAGCAGCAGTATTTCCTTTCCTCCGCATCCATGCAGGATATCGTAAGGCGCTATAAGCGCGTCCGCGGGAACGACTTTACGGGCTTTGCCGCGCACTGCGCGGTGCAGCTTAACGACACCCATCCCACTATCTCGATACCGGAGCTCATCCGCATCCTCATGAAGGAAGGGCTTGAGTTCGAGGCGGCGCTCGAGACCGCAAAGCAGACGTTCAGCTACACCAACCACACGCTGATGAGCGAGGCGCTCGAAAAATGGAACTGCGACCTTATCCGCGCCGTCGTGCCCGAGATGATGGATATCATCGTAAGGATCGACGAAGCCCTCCGTACGGAGCTTCGCGCGAAGGGCGTCGGCGAAAACAGGATCAACGCCATGCGCATCGTCGACGGCGGGCTCGTCCATATGGCGCGGCTCGCAGCGTACGTTTCCTCCTATATAAACGGCGTTGCGGAGATCCATACCGAGCTTCTTAAAACGAGCGTGCTTTCCGACTGGTACGCCGTGTACCCCGAAAGGTTCAGGAACATGACCAACGGCATCACCCAGCGCCGCTGGCTGGGGCTCTGCAATCCGGAGCTTACCGAGATGCTGATGGATCACATCGGCGGCGGCTTCATAACCGACCTTTCCGAGATCGCGAAGTTCCGTCCCTTTATAAATGAGGAAAACATCAAGCGCTTCCGCACCGTAAAGCAGCACATGAAGGCGAAGCTCTCCCGCATTATCGCGGATAAGGAGGGCGTGCACATACCTTCCGATTTCGTGTTCGACGTGCAGGTCAAGCGCATGCACGAGTATAAGCGTCAGCTCATGAACGCGCTCTCTATCATGTATATCTATTATAACGTAAAGGAAGGCAAGCTCCCCGATATGCCCGCAACTGCGTTCATATTCGGCGCGAAGGCGGCTCCCGGCTACATTATGGCGAAGAACATAATCAAGTACATCAACGATATCGCCGCCGTCATCAACAACGATCCCGCGGTGAAGGACAAGATGCGCGTCGTGTTCGTCAAGAACTACAACTGCTCCTATGCGGAGCATATAATCCCCGCCGCCGATATCTCGGAGCAGATCTCCCCCGCGGGCACGGAGGCTTCCGGCACGGGCAACATGAAGCTGATGCTCAACGGCGCGGTCACGCTCGGCACTTACGACGGCGCGAATATCGAGATCGTGCGCGAGGCGGGCGAGGAGAACAACTACATATTCGGCGCGAGGGTCGATGAGATCGAGCGCGTGCGTCCCGATTACCGCCCGATCGACATCTACAATTCGGACGAGGTGGTCAGGAAGGCGGTCGATTCGCTCGTCAACGGCACCGTCGCCAAGACGGACGATTCCGTGCGAGTGCTGCGCGAGATCTACAATTCCCTCCTTTACGGCGACTGGCGCAAGCCCGATTATTACTTCAGCCTCTACGATCTGCACGGCTATATCGATATTAAGCTCCGCGCGATCTACGACACGAAGGACGCGGACGCCTTCGCGAGGAAGTGCCTTAACAACGTCGTTTCGGCGGGCAAGTTCTCGTCCGACCGCACCATCTCCCAGTACGCCGGCGAGATATGGCATATCGAAAAGATAGAGGATATGCAGTAAAAATCAATTCCTACCATTTTACTAATATATTGGGCGGAACTGTTGATTTTTGAAAAACCGCGGTTATAATAATAGCGAAAATACTCATCAAGGAGGTTTTGAAAATGGAAATAAACAAGAATATGACGATCGAAGAGATCATCAGCACCGATCGCGGCATCGCGAACATACTCATGGCGAGCGGCATGCACTGCCTCGGCTGCGTCATGGCGAGCGGTGAAAACCTCGAGCAGGCCTGCGCCGTTCACGGCATCGACTGCGACCAGCTCGTCGGCACCATCAACGATTGGCTCGCGTCCAAGAACGCGTAAATCACAAGCATGAAACGAGCGCTCAAGGGCGCTCGTTTTTTGAAGGGGAACGATATGGAACTCAATAAGAACATACTCTATTCCGCGGAAGTCGCGGAGGCGATAACGAACGGCAGACCCGTGGTCGCGCTCGAATCGACGATCATTTCACACGGTATGCCTTATCCCAAAAACGTGGAGACCGCCAAAAACTGCGAGCGTATCGCGCGTGAGAACGGCGCCGTCCCCGCGACCTGCGCCATACTCGGCGGCAAGCTCTGCGTCGGGCTTGACGACGAACAGCTCGAATATCTCGGTAAGACCGGTCCCAAGGTCATAAAGGCGAGCCGCCGCGATATCGCGGTCATCGCGTCGAAGGGTGAAGACGGCGCATTGACCGTCGCCGGAACTATGATACTCGCCGCCATGGCGGGCATAAAGGTGTTCGCCACGGGCGGCATCGGCGGCGTGCACAGGGGCGCGGAGGTCACGATGGATATCTCCGCAGACCTGGAGGAGCTGGGAAGGACCTCCGTCACCGTGGTCTGCGCCGGCGCGAAGAGCATACTCGATATAGGGCTCACGCTCGAATACCTCGAAACGAAGGGCGTGCCCGTCATAGGCTATCGTACCGACGAAATGCCCGCGTTCTATACGAGGAGCTCCGGCTTCGGCGTCGACTACCGCATGGAAACTCCGGAGGAGATCGCCGCCGCCGTTTCCGCAAAGGAAAGGCTCGGCATAGCGGGCGGCACGCTCGTCGTGAATCCCGTGCCCGAGGAGTACTCGATGGACAAGGCGAAGATCGACGCCGTTATCGAGGCGGCGGTCGAAAAGGCGAATGCCCTCGGCATAAAGGGCAAAAAGATAACGCCCTTCCTCCTTGCCGAGATAAAGGACGTCACCGGCGGCGAAAGCCTCGATACCAATATCGCGCTCGTCTACAACAACGTGCGGCTCGCCGCGAAGATCGCGTGCGGCATGAACTGATATAAGGAGGCAAATATGCAGAGAGTCTATGATTTTTTGAAGAAGGCGGGGGTCTATTACATCGCCACCGTCGATAACGGTATGCCGAGGATCCGTCCGTTTGGCACGGTCAATCTGTTCGAGGGCAGGCTCTATATCCAGACCGGCCGCAGGAAAGCGGTCGCCCGCCAGATAAAGGCGGATCCGCATATAGAGATATGCGCCATGTGCGAGGGCACGTGGATAAGGCTCTCCGCCGAGGCGGTGCTTGACGATCGGATCGAGCCGCAGGAGAGCATGCTTGAGGCATATCCTTCGCTCCGCGGCATGTACGCCCCGGGCGACGGCAATAACGAGGTCTATTACCTTAAAAACGCGACGGCGGTGTTCAACACCTTCGGCAGCGAGCCTGAGACGGTCACGTTTTGAGATAAACGGAAAAACGCTCTTCGGGATATCTGATCTGAACCCAAAAAGTTAGACAAAAGAATTAAATCAAGCAGCTTTGAGGGCTTGCTTTCTGTGGATAGCAGGAGGTAAGCCCTTTAGCTTGGCTTTGATACGACGGTTATTGTAGTAGTCAAGGTACTCGATCAGCTCGGCTTCGAACTGATCTAAGGAGTCAAACTCTCTTAGATAAAGGAGTTCGCTCTTCAGCAGTCCGAAGAAGTTTTCCATCACAGCGTTGTCAAGGCAGTTACCTTTCCTGCTCATGCTCTGCTTGATACCGTGATCACTTAGCAGCTTCTGATACTGCTTGTGTTGGTACTGCCAGCCTTGGTCGGAGTGCAGGATCGGTTCTGCCCCGCGGGGCAGAACCGACAGCGCCCGCTGCGCCATGTCCATCACCATGGACAGCACCGGCCTGTCGCTGATCGTGTAGCTCACGATGTCGCTCGAATGAAGATCGAGTATAGGTGAGAGATAGAGCTTCTGTCCGAAAAGGGAGAACTCCGTGACGTCCGTCACCCACTTCTCATTCGGCGCCTTCGTGCTGAAATCTCTCTCGAGAAGGTTAGGCGCGATCTTGCCGACTTCACCCTTGTAGGAGTGATATTTCTTAATGCGCACCGTGCTTTTTATCTTCTCTTCATTCATCAATCGCAATACGGTCTTGTGATTGATGACGTATCCCCGGTTGTGCATTTCCATTGTTATCCTTCGATAGCCATATCGCCCCTTGTTCTCATGGAATATGTCGGAGATCTGTTTCTTTATCTCACCGTACTTATCCTCATCCTTCATATGCTTGATGTAGTAATAGTACGTCGAGCGATGAAGCTTTGCAACATCCAATAACAGCGTGATCTTGTGTTCATGCCTCAGTTCCCAGATCACTTGCGCCTTTTGTTTTGGCGTTCCTCTTCGAGAACCAAGGCCTTCAATTTTTTTAGATATGCGTTCTCCGCTCTTAACCTTTGCAGTTCAGCAATCAGGTCTTCTTCGACTTCCGGCTTGAGCTGCTTTGGCGGCCTGCCGGTGCTCTTCCGCCCTCGCCGCTCTACGTACAGCCCTTCCGGACCTTCTTCGAAATAGATACGTTCCCACGAGGCAACTCTTTTGTGATTGCATATCTCAAATTGCCTTGCTGTTTCTCTGTAACTAAGTCCTTCTTTCTGCATGGTCTCTACGACCATCTGCTTGAACTCGCCTGTGTATTTCTTGTTTGGTATCCCTTTTGGCATATAAAATCACCCCACTTGTTAGTATTATACCACATGTCTAACAAATGGGGTGCAGTTCACGTCTCCTGCGGGTCTTTATCATGCTTTACGGCGTGCCCATAATGGGTATCTTCGGGCCTATCACGCCGGTTATCCGCTCGTACGCGGGGGCGAAATAGCTCGACGAGTACCCGCTGTTATAGGGGGAGGTTATCGGCACAACGGCGTAGTCGCGTCCGTTGAACGAAAGGAACACGCGCCCGGGCACGTAGCCCTCCTTGGCAAGGTAAACGCGGCCGTTCTCGTCGCGCTTTAATATGATGCGCAGTATTATCGTGTCCTTCGTTACGACCTTTTTCTGGTGCGAAACGAAATTGCCCATGGAGTAGACGATGGGCACCTGCCTGCCGTCGGACGCGGTGATTATATCGTACGGCTGCAGCGCATGCGGGTGCGAGCCTATTATGTAGTCCACGCCGGAGTCGGCAAGCTCCTGCGCCCAGATGCGCTGCTGGTCCTCGGGCTCGTTGCTGTACTCCACGCCCCAGTGTATGTACACTATCATGTACTCCGCACCGGCGGCGCGGGCGGCGGCCATGTCGCGGTCGAGCCGCTCCTTGGTGTAGGCGTTGAGCAGCGCGTCGCGGCCCTCCTGCGTAAAGTGGGTCTCCTTGGTGTTGAAGTAGGTGGCATAGCTCAGATACCCCACCTTTATGCCGTCCACGTCCATCACGACGTAGCGGGGCTCCTCGGTATTGCGGAACAGGCCCGTGTGCACCAGGCGGTATTCGTCAACGCGGTCAAGCGTGTCGTAAACGCCGCGAACGCCGGTGTCGCAGTTGTGGTTGTTGCTCATCACGACAAGGTCGTAACCCGCATAGCGCAGCGCCTCAAGGAAGGGGGCCGGCGCATTCAGGTGCGGGC